>Ga0066836_10000773_pt1 | contig 16195 bp, 25 predicted proteins | sample ETNtaG_18_FD_71568 | JGI IMG/M metagenome (GOLD analysis project Ga0066836, IMG submission 71568) | Marine microbial and viral communities from oxygen minimum zone, Eastern Pacific Ocean - ETNP201302SV91 | ecosystem: Environmental > Aquatic > Marine > Oceanic | place: Pacific Ocean: Eastern...
CCTTCACTCCATCCAAATCGGAAAGTGCAACCTCTAGGGCTTCAACTGTGTCCCTATAGTTGGCAAAAACAATCACTCTCGAATCCGCGTCTCTCCGAATCCTATCTCGAACTAGTCTCCTTACAGCCCCGACCTTGGAGTGCACCTCTTCAATCGTCTCCAGTCTGGCCATCAGCCTTCTGACTCTAGGATCTCTAAGGAAATCCCTCGCAGATTTACTCTTGCCCTGCTCGTCTTCCATTCTTGAAAGGAACTGTCTAGATGCGGCAATTCCCTGGCAGAGGAGATGGTTTATCAGATGGTGAATCCTCATGGCAGTAGCGATCTGTGAAGATGACCTATAGCCACTTGGATCGCCCCTCTTTATTGCATCCTGGGACCTCTCCATTGCATTCGAGAGGCCAGCTTGATTAATCGCCCCGGGCATCACGTACTTCCCGTTTCTTCTCTCTCTGTCAACAATGCCTTCTTGCCAAATCCTAAATGGCTCTACAAAGCCTCTAATTTCGCTTGGAACTGTCACCCCTACTTCCTCAACATCTAGTTCTGAGAGGAACTCTGCAACCATCGGATCATCCCTGGTTCGAAGATGGATCTTCTGAATTTCCAACCTCATGCAAATCTCCTGCACCTGCTCTCTCCTTGAACCCGGACTCGCAGTTGTGGCAAGAATCAGGGGATTCTCGGACTGTGAAATGTACATCTCGGCAACTTCGGCCATTGCATGATCACCGGTGCAATGATGCGCCTCGTCGATAACCAGTAGACTACATCCCCCCAAAGAGAGAACCCCACTTCTCACATCGTTCCTTACTACCTGCGGAGTTGCAAACACCAATCTAGAAACACCCCAGAGTTCAGCCCTCTTGGGGGCAGTTTGCTGACCACTCAGCACGATCGGCTTCAGCTCTTCAGTCTTGGAGAGAACGGGAAGGGCATTTTCCAAATGTTGATTCGAAAGTGCAACGGTCGGAGCGATAACCAATGCCCAACCCCCTGTTCTTTCCAATCTCTCGGCTATAGACATCCATGCAACTGCGGTCTTCCCAGCTGCGGTTGGTAGGACTAGAAGCATCGAACCTTCCATGGCATCATCTACGGCCTGGAGTTGGTATGCTCTGGCTTGAACCGTTTCTGCGACCAATCCAGGATGGACAACATACGAGGTCACAGACTAGGGCCTCCAGAGTCAGGGTTCAAAATCGTTGCATTGACATTATTCGTGCAAATCACCCCGTAGGGGTGCACATTTGACACCCCGATTCGTTCAAATAGGGCATGTTTGTCGCAAGGCCGCTCACTGCGTGAGGTACCAGACACCACGGGGCTCTGATTAGCATCCCACAAACCACATCCGCATTCGCGGATCTGGTTCGGTGTCACGGTACTTCCATAGCGCGGAAGGCCCGGCATTACCCGCTTGCGGGCGATTTCGGAATTACGGAGGAAATGCAATGGCAGACCGATCCAAACCCCGTCGTGGTAGCATGGGCTATGGCCCAAGAAAACGTGCTATTCGCCAATTCGCGAGAATTACCTCGTGGCCAGAAACAGAGTCTTCCGAGGTTCGCGTCCAAGGATTCGCAGGCTGGAAGGCAGGAATGACTCACATTTTGATGAGGGACACAAACCCAAAATCAACATCTGCAGGACAGGAAGTTAGGAAGGCAGTCACCGTTGTTGAGACTCCTCCAATGAATGTATTAGCAGTAAGGGGTTACAGAATGACTCCCTACGGGAAGCAGACAGCCGGCGAGGTCTGGACTGATGTGTCAACTGACTCTCCTGCCAATCTTTTCCCAAGATTTGCAAATCAGACTCGAGGGGAAAGAGACGTTGAGGAGGGACGAAAGCCAGCAACACGAGGGGGGAGAATCCCGAAGAGACCTTCTCAACCATCTGAGGATGCAGCAAACTCTCTGAGGGACCAGGATCTTAGCGAAGTTCGCTTGATTGTTTGCACCCAACCTGATCGAGTCGGAGGCGTCCCTTCTAAGATTCCCGAGATTATGGAAATAGGGTTGACTGGGGGGGACATAGACGCAAAGCTCGATTGGGCAATGGGTCGCCTCGGTGGACAGATAGGCCTCGAAGATGTCTACGAAGTAGGCCAAGAGGTCGATGTTGTCGGTGTTACCAAGGGCAAGGGGTGGCAAGGTTCGATCAAGAGATTCGGCCTAAAGCTTCTGAGTCACAAGAACAGCAAGAGGAGACGACAGGGTGGAAACATGGGTGATTTCGGAACCGGATACGTCAGGAAGACTATCAGACAGGCAGGACAGGTTGGCTACCACAAGAGGACCGAGCTGAACAAGAAAATTCTGAGAATTTCCAATCCAGAGGAGTCAGAAATCACCCCAGCTGGAGGATTCCTGAATTATGGAGAGGTTCGCAACCCATACATGATCATCCAGGGAAGCCTACCAGGTCCGGCAAAGAGGCTTCTCAGGTTTAGAGACCCAACCCGCCCGAGAAAGTCACTCGGAGAGGTGGATGTGACCTACGTCAGTACTTCGAGCAAGCAAGGTGTGTGAGACAATGAAGACAAAAGCGTACAATCTGGTAAACTCGGTAGTCCAAGAGGAGATGGATGCTGGACTTCTAGCAGAAACGTACGATATAGAGGCCAAGGATGGCAAGTCTGTAGCACTACCATCGCCATTCACATCACAGATTAGAGAGGATTTGATTCGTTCTGCTGTACATGCTTCTAGAGCCAACAGGAGGCAGTCCTACGGACACAGGGAACACGACGGAAAGCGTGCTCCTCAGCCAGGTATGAAGCACTCAGTTGAATGGTGGGGTAAGGGCCGTGGAGTATCCAGGATCATGAGGAAAGCAGGACAGAGGACCGGTGCCCAGAACCCACACACCAGAGGGGGAAGAAGAGCCCATGGCCCCAAGGTGGACAAGGAGTGGTCGCAGAAGATGAACTCTCGCGAGAGGAAGATCGCTCGTGATTCCGCCATCGCTGCCTCATGCGACCCAACCACAGTTTCTTCTCGAGGGCATAGGTTCGAAGAAGACCTAAGATTCCCAATCATAATCGATGATTATGTTGAGTCGAGAGGGGGTTCAGACGAGAAGTACAATATCGAGTCCATCCCCACTCAGCACTCTACTAGAAAATTCGTTGCCATGATGGAAGGCCTAGGAATCTCTGCAGACTTGATCCGATCCAAGAGCGGCAGGTCAATCAGAGCAGGAAAGGGAACAATGCGCGGTCGAAAGTACAGGACGCCAAAGAGCGTCCTACTTGTCGTTGCCCAGAAGGGGGGGCTCGACAAAGCCGCTAGAAACCTTCCCGGTGTAGACGTTGTTACAGCGAAGGATCTGTGTGCCGAGGATCTAGCACCAGGGGGGGACATGGGTCGCCTCACAGTTTGGACTAAGTCCGCAATAGAGGCTCTGGAGTGATACAAGATGGACCCATATGACGTGATTATCATGCCTTGGATCACAGAGAAGACCCTAGAGGCAAGGAGGATCGCAGATCCCGAGGGCGGCCACATGGAGAACAACAACAGGATTGAATTCATCGTTAGGAGAGAGGCGACAAAGAAAGATATCAAGGACGCAATAGAGACCCTGCTCGATGTCAAGGTCGCTAAGGTCAACGTTAGAATCAACCGAACAGGCAAGCACGCCAGCATCCGTCTCGCCGATGGATACGATGCAGAGGAGGCAGCGCTCAAGCTAGGAGCGTTCTAGAAGGTGATTTCATGGGCAAGAGGACACGTTCACAGAGGCAGGGCTCAAGCCCCAAGAACCGAGTTTCAAGCCACAGATTCCCAGCGGCCAATCGGCTTCCCAGGGTCAGTGGCGAGATTGCAGAGGTCATCGACCTTGTTCACAGCCCAGCTCACACTGCACCATTAGCCAAAGTAAAGTTCGAAGATGGCCAGATAGCACATCTGGGTGCCCCCGAGGGAGTTTCAGTGGGGCAGACAGTTGCATTCGGCGACAAGGTTTCCTTGAGGCCAGGAAACGTCACCACACTCAGTCAGATTCCAGAAGGGACTCAGATTTGCAACGTCGAATTGCGTCCAGGAGATGGGGGGAAGATAGCAAGGTCGGGAGGAAACTCCGCCATGATTGACACTCGGATGGGAGACTACGTCAGGGTCCAACTCCCAAGCGGACGAACTAAGGATCTGCCTGCCCAGTGCAGGGCAACCATCGGTGTTCTAGGTGGCCATGGCAGGACTGAGAAGCCCCTGCTGAAGGCTGGAGCCGCTCATCACAGAGCCAGAGCACGAGGGAAGCAGTATCCTACAGTCAGCGGGGTTGCAATGAATCCAGTGGACCATCCGCACGGTGGAGGAAACCACCAGGCAGTCCACGGACCAAGCTCAGTCAGCAGAAATTCACCACCCGGCCAGAAGGTCGGAAACATTGCACCTAGAAGGACCGGTCGTGGAAGATCGAAGAAGGAGTAGATATTATGGCGAGGAAGAGGAAACAGTTCAGAACAGCCAAGATGGCCAGGCGCCAGGCAAGGAAGCGGAGATCAAAGATTTCGGAGAGGAGGAAAAAGGAGTTCCTCTGGAGGGGTTACACTATCGACGAGCTGAAGGAGATTCCACTTTACCCATGGGGAAACAGTAGTGAACCAGACAGCGACGACTATGACCCCGACGCAATTTCAATCGCCACCCTGATGCCATCAAGAGTCAAGAGATCCCTACAGAGGGGCCTCAGCATCGAGTCCGAGAAACTACTCGAGAGAGTCAGGAATAGCAACGGCAAGCTCGTCAAGACCCATTGTAGGGGGATGTACGTCCTTCCCGAGATGGTGGGGTCTAAGATAGGGGTCCATGACGGTCAGAAATTTGTTATCCTCGATATTACCCCCCCAATGATTGGGCATTCCTTGGGAGAATTTGCCAAGACTAGGAAGTCAGTAACACACACAGGACCGGGCGTGGGTGCAACTAGGTCTTCCCAGCACGTGGCGCTAAAGTAGGTGAGATGAATGAGTAGGAGACAAGGCAAGTCACAGAGCGGATACACCCAGCTTCTCGAGGGCTCGAACCTAGTCACGGCACGGGCCGTAAACCTGGACTGTCATCACAAGCACTGCTACCACATAGCCAAGGCGATCAGAGGCATGAATGCGGAGGTAGCTAGAGATTACTTGGAAGACGTAGTCGCTAAGAAGAGGGCTATCCCATACCAACGCAGGTCCCGAAAGGGCAGGGGTGGCAACACCATGGCAGGTCACAGGAAGGGCAAGATGGGGCCAGGAAAGTTCCCCAACAAGGCTTCTATGGAATTCATCAAGCTAATCAATAGTGCTATGGACAACGCAAGGCAGCGATTCGATGACATAGATGCCGAGGACATGGTCATCACTCACGTGGCCGCCCATCGCGGGCAGGTCGCCACAAACATGAGGCCACGAGCAAGGGGTCGAGCCACCCCCAGCAATCACTACCAAGTCAATCTGGAGCTTTTCCTGGAGTACTTCGGAGACGATGATGAGATCATGGGAGAAGAGGAGTTCTGAGGTGATCGAATGAAGGAGAATACGATTCAGAAGATGATAAATCGGAATGTTGAGAGGCAGCTAGTCCGAGAGTACCTTCTCAAGGAAACGGAGAGGGCGGGCTTCGGAGGTCTTTCCTTCAACAGAACCCCAGAGGGGACTAAGGTCACACTTCGAGCCGAGCAGGTCGGGCGAGTCATTGGCAGAAGGGGCAAGGTCATCCATGACCTTCAGCGTCGACTCCAGGAGGACTTCAACTTGACCAACCCGCAACTCGAAGTTGAGGAGATCGAGGAATCCCGAATAAACGCCCAGGTAATGGCCAGCAGACTAGCTAGCTCCCTCGAAAGAGGTTGGTTCTTCCGAAGGGCAGGGCACAGCACAGTTCAGAATATAATGGATGCCGGGGCAAGAGGGTGCATCGTCATCCTGAGCGGCAAGATTACAGGTGCAAGGCATCGCGTAGAAAAATTCCAGAAGGGGCACATCAAGTACTGTGGCGAGACTGCGCTGCAGTTCATGGACGTCGGCTTCTCTACAGCAGTAAAGAAGCTCGGAACAGTCGGCTGCACAGTGAGAATAATGAGACCCGGCACCAAGCTCCCTCATGAGATTTCAATCAAGGAGAGGAGCGAGTCAGGACTCCCCGAACTTCAGGAGGCATCCGGATTCGTTCCCCTGGACCTCGAGGAAGCCCTAGAGAGGGCAGCAAGGGAGGAGGAATGAATGTCACACGTCAGCTCTAAGGAAATCGACGAGATGAACCAGGAGCAGCGCGAGCTCACATTGGTCGAACTCAGGGACGAGATGCTTCAGTTGAGATCACAGCAGGCACTTGGGGGGTCTGCATCCAACGCTGGAGCCTACAAGCAGACCAGGAGGAGCATTGCAAGGCTCCTGACTAAGATGAAATTGGAAAAGGAGGAGTGATTTGGCCGGAATTTGCAATATGTGTGCGCTTCCAGACGACCTTTGCATTTGTCAGGAGATAGCCAAAGAACAGCAGAAGGCGGTGATTTCGGTGGTTAGGAGAAGGTATGGCAAGATGGTTACTATGGTTGAGGGTATTGAGGATACTGCAATCGACATCGGCCAGCTGGCAAAGATCCTGAAAGGTGCATGTGCAAGTGGCGGAACAGTCAAGGGCAGAACAATCGAACTCCAGGGAGACCACAAGAAAAAGGCCGCCAAGGTGCTAGAGCAGAACGGATACCAAGTGGAGGTGCGCTAGATGTCCCAAATGACCAACCTACCTTGGCTCTCCAGGAACATGGAGGTAACTGATTCTACCGATCCAACACTAGTCGGCGTCTCAGGTACGGTAATCAACGAAACAAAGAGGACCATCAGAGTCCAGACTGATAACAAATATATTACCATGGCCAAGGATACTATTAGATTCACGATTGAAGGCGAAGAGATCGACGGTTCCATAGTCGGTCAGAGGCCAGAGGAAAGAATTGGAAAGACATACAGGGGGTCCTGAAATGAGAGATATAGGGGTAGACGTCAATAAACCAGATGGGGAGTGGGACGGGAGCAAGAACTGCCCATTCTACGGCACTCTCAGACTTCGAGGGCAGATCATCAATGGAGTGGTCTCATCGCACGGAATGACCGACACGGTTGTTGTTGAGAGGCAGACCACTCGCTACATGAAGAAGTTCGAGAGGTACGAGAAGAGGACTAGACGCTACTCAGCCCATCTTCCTACTTGCATAGGGGAACTGAATGCTGGCGATAGTGTGCGAATCATGGAATGCAGACCACTCTCCAAGACTGTGAAATTCTGTGTTATCGAGAAGGAGGCGAGCGAATGAAGGGCATCCCGGGGAGGGTAACCTCTGCTCTGCCAACGCAGGCAAGACTGGAATGCGTCGACAACACGGGTGCCAAGGTCGTGCAACTGATCACTGTTCTGAAGAAGGGAGGAGTTGCCAGAAGGTATCCGGCAGCCGGGGTCGGAGACATGATTCGTGTCACTGTAAGGAGGGGAACTCCGGAGACAAGGCGTCAGATATACACCGCCGTAATAGTCCGCCAGTCAAGACCCTTCAGACGAGTGGATGGGACATGGGTACAGTTTGAGGATAACGCCTGTGTGATAACAAACGAGAGAGGTGACGTCCAGGGATCGGATATCAAGGGTCCAGTCAGCAGGGAAGCGGCCGAGAGATGGCCAAGGATAGCGGCTACGGCCAAACAGATTGTCTAGGTGATTAGAATGGTTAGCAAGAAAGCAGGAAAACAGAGAATGTCCCAAAGGGATGCCCCTACTCACATTAAGAGGAAGAGAATGCGAGCACGCCTGATTTCCGATGACCCCGATCTGCAACAGGTCCGATCAGTTACAATCAGGGTCGGAGACGAGGTCGAAGTCACCAGGGGCGATTTCAGCCACCCGAATAGCATCAAGGCTGACTCTCGAGGTAAGAGGCTTGGGCAGCCAAGAGGAAGGGCCGGCGTGAAGGCAAAGGTCGCCTCAGTTGATACGAAGCGCGGCTTCATATTCGTTGATGGACTCAGCCAGACTACAGCTGATGGCAAGGAGGAAGCCGTCCCTGTCAACCCATCAAACGTCATCGTAACGAAATTGTTTGAGGGTGACCCAGTACGAATCAAGAGGATCGTCGATCGGTCAACTGGAGGTGCTACGAATGAGTAGAAGCCATCACAAGAGGCTAGTAATGCCAAGGACCTGGCCACTTACCAGGAAAACTGACATCTGGGCTCAGAAGCCAAACCCAAGCGGCCATCAAATAGAGATGTGTATGCCTCTAGGAATCATCCTCAGGGATGTGCTCGGACTAGCACACAACATGAGGGAGGCAAAGAGGATTCTGCACTCACGCAGCGTGATGGTCGATGGCAAGGTAGAGACTGACAGGGCCCGTGGCGTTGGTCTGATGGACGTACTAACGGTCGGCGACGAGAATTTCCGATGCATCCTCGATACCAATGGTAAGCTGCGATACAGATCAATCCCAAAGAAGGCAGCAGGAAGCAAGATTTGCAGAGTCACTGGAAAGACCACCGTCAAGGGCGGCAAAACCCAGGTGCACCTGCACGATGGTAGGAACATGCTCATGGACAAGCCTCCGGACTACAATACGGGTGACTCCTTGGTGATCTCCCTTCCAGGACAGGAAGTTTCCTCCCACATCAAGATGAAGAAGGGCGCATTGGCATACCTTACCGGTGGCAGCCACATCGGCGAAACCGCCGTAATCAAGGATCAAGAGGTAAAGAGATCCTCTAAGCCCAATGAGACAACATTCGAAGAATTCGGGACCATTACTGACTACGTTTTCATTATCGGAAAGGAGACCGATATTCCACTGGAGGCAGAATCATGAGCGATGTATCCAACCCAATGCTTTCCCCCTCAATAACCAAGGTGACCGTAAACATCGGTGTTGGAGAAGGGGGAAGGAGACTTCAGCTCGCCGAGAGAGTTCTGGAAGTCCTCACGGGGATGACTCCTTCAAGGACCCTCTCAACCAAGACAAACAGGGACCTCGGGACCAGGAAGGGAGCACCAATCGGATGCAAGGTCACGATTCGCGACTCCGATAAGGTCGAATCTTTCCTAAAGGACGCATTCTGGGTCAGGGACCACACTCTGCCTGCTTACAACTTCGATCTATCAGGGAACCTCTCCTTTGGAATCTCCGACTATACTGACTTCCCCGATCAGAAGTACGATCCCGACATCGGAATCTTCGGGATGGACGTTAACGTAGTTCTGGAGAGGCCAGGACATAGAGTGTCGAGGAGAAGGAGGAGGAAGTCGAAGGTTTCCGTCCCCCATCGAGTCGGGCGAGACGAGTCCAGGGATTGGTTCACCGGAAAGTTCGGTTTGAAAATTGTAGAGGAGTGATTAGTATGGCACGTGATCATGGAGAGAGGATTGGAAGGAGCATGGGTTGCAGGCGATGCGGCCGAAAAAGAGGGATGATTCGAAGACACGGCCTGAGGCTTTGCAGACAATGCTTCCGAGACGTGGCCCCGGATATAGGATTCAAGAAATACTCATGAGGTGATGAAAGATGCAGTTTGATCCATTGAATGATGCCTTCACGACGATATACAACGCCGAGAGTGCAGGGAAATACGAGGTTACGGTTAGGCCCGCAAGCAAGCTACTTGGCAGCATGCTTTCCATCATGCACACCTCCGGATATCTGGGGGATTTCGAGAAACTAGACGATGGCAGGGGGGGTTCCTATCGAGTCTCCCTCATCGGGGCCATCAATAAGTGCGGTGTAATCAAACCCCGACACTCGGTAAAGAGGTCAGACTTCGACAAGTGGGAATCAAGATACCTCCCTGCAAGGGACTTCGGCCTACTGATTCTCACTACCAACCAGGGGATTATGGATCACTCTGAAGCTAAGAAGGAGAGAGTAGGCGGAAGGCTGCTCGCATATGTTTTCTAGGAGGAATGAGAATGCCAAGAGTAGCCACAGTGTCCCACAAGATTACCCTTCCCGAAGGCATGGGTGCAAGCATTGAAGGGAATACCGTGACTCTCAGCAAGGAAGGAAACAACCTCTCCAGGGAATTCACCCATAACAGAGTCTCAGTGAGGCAGTTAGATGATAGCATCGAGGTCCACTGCAATCTTCCAAGGAGATCGGAGAAGGCGATAGCCGGGACATGGGCGGCCCATCTGCGAAACATGGTAAAGGGACTTGACGAGGGGTTCGAGTACAGACTCAAGGCAGTTTTCAGCCACTTCCCGATGACTCTCAAGGTCGATGGAAACAAATTCACGATAACCAATATGCTCGGGGAGAAGGTCCCAAGGGTGGCAAAGCTTCCTTGGACTCCTTCCGAGGTCCAAGTAAAGATTGAGGGCAAGTCTGACATCATTATCACTGGAGCAGACAGGGAGAAGGTTGGTCAATCCGCAGCCAATATAGAGAAGGCCTGCAAGGTCAAGAAGAGAGATCCAAGAGTATTCCAGGACGGAGTATATATCACTTCAAAGGGGGCATGAGGATGGCATACGCGGATCTAACAGTAGCCGAGTTGAAGGACCTACTCAGGGAGAGGGGCCTACCGGTTTCCGGAAAGAAGGCAGATCTGATTGCAAGGCTCAGCGAGAGCGACGATGCTCCTAGTGAGGAAACAGTCGAGGCCGAACCAGAAGAAGAGGACAATGGGGATGATGTGAGCCCGACTGACGATTCGTCCGATGAAGTCGAAGGAGACTACCAAGAAGTAGGGTTCGACGAGGAGGGGGACTTCGAGGAATGGGATGAGTTGCACACAGCAAGACAGAAGCCAGTCCTGGATGAATCCACAAAGTTGGCACTAAAGATGCGCTCAGAGCAGAGCAAGAAACAACCCAAATTCAGAAGACAAGAGTGGTTCAGATACCGAAGGCTATCCAAGACTGGCTACAGGAAGCCCAAGGGTGACGACTCAAGCATGCGGAAGAACAGGAAGTACCGCTCGCCCATGGCCCGGGTCGGATACGGCAAGGTAGCAGCAGCCAGGGGACTGCATCCCTCCGGTTTCGAGGAGGTTCTAGTACACAAGGCAGATCACCTCGATGGACTCGATCCCGAGAGGCAGGCTGTAAGAATCGGTTCCAGTGTAGGAAACAGGAAGAGGTCGCGAATCCACGAAAGGGCAGACGAACTAGGTCTGAGGGTCCTAAACAGACGCCAGATCGACAAGAGAGGTGACCTCTGATGTTTATCTCCAACCAGAAGAGGATGGCTGCTGAGATCATCTCCAGAAAGGAAGGAAGACCAGTGGGAATCCACAGAATATGGGTCAACCCAGATTACCTTAGCGAAGTCTCCGATGCAGTCCAGAAGGACGACGTCAGGCTCCTCATCGAGGATGGTATTATCAAGGCAAAACCAATCAAGGGAACGAGTCGGTCACGAGCCAGGAAGTCAGCATTCCAGAAGTCCAAGGGACGAAGGAAGGGACACGGCTCCCGCAGTGGTAGTGCGAACTCACGATCCCCTCGAAAAGAGAGGTGGATGTCCAAGATAAGGGCCCAGAGAAGGGCGTTAAAGGAGCTCAGAGAGGGAGGGGAGATCACCCCGTCGCAGTACAGGTACTTCTACCGCAAGGCGAAGGGGGGATCTTATCGTTCAATTTCCCACCTAAGGAGCAACATAGAACTAGATGGGATCTCACTAGGAGGCGATGAGTGATGGCAAAGGGAAGAAACCAGAGACTTAGATTCAAGAGACGAAGAAACGCTGAGACAGACTACCACCGCAGGTCAAGGATGCTTCGCGGCGGAGTCCCCAGGGCAGTCGTACGCGTTTCAAACACGCAGGTTACTTGCCAGCTAGTGTCCTACGAGACAGATGGCGACAGGGTTCTCGCTTCGGTCACTGGCAAGTCTCTCGTGGACTCGCACAAGTGGCCTTCCGATGCATCAAGAAAGTCAGTACCAGCCTGCTACCTAGCAGGTTACGCAATGGCAAAGACTGCCCTCTCAAACGGTCACACTGAGGCGATATTGGACATAGGTCTTGCAGCCTCTTCTTCCGGCAGCAGGGCTTATGCAGCCCTCAAGGGGATGATCGAAGCTGGATTGGAAATCCCACATTCAGAAGATGTTCTGCCCTCTGACGATAGAATCAACGGGGAGCATCTTGGAGAGGCATTGCCTAAGGCAGTTGCCACTACAAAGAAGTCGATAGGGGGTGACAAGTGATGCCCGAGGAACCCCCGGTCCCCGAAGAGAAAGATGCCCCGATAGCACCAGGGTTGGCAATGGCCCTAGCTCCAGTAGATGCCGAGGACGCTCCTAGGCGCAGAGGGCCAGACCCACTCGCCGCTCTCAGGAACTGGACTCCAAGAACTAGGCTAGGGAGGATGGTCATGAGTGGGGAGATACTGACCTACGAACAGGCTCTCGCGACGGGATACCCCATCAGGGAGGTCGAGATTGTAGATGCACTCCTACCAGAGATGGACGACGACGTCCTCAGCGTCAACATGATTCAGAGGATGACTGACTCGGGCCGACGTGTGAGGTTCAACGTACTCTGCGCTGTAGGAAACGGAGACGGCTATGTCGGGCTATCAATCTGCAAGGGCAAGGAGGTAGCTAGCACCATCCAGAAGGCAATCTCACAGGCAAAACTCAATCTTATTCCAGTTTACAGGGGCAATGGCTCATGGGAATCAGCAGAGGGGCCCGGCAACAGTATCCCATTCAAGGCCACAGGTCGTTCTGGTTCTACTAGGGTCACTCTTCTACCTGCTCCATCAGGAAAGGGACTGGTCATCGGCGACTACGGAAGAAGGGTTCTGAAACTTGCAGGGGTGGCAGACGTGTGGTCTCGCTCTTCGGGTCAGACCCGTTCTACAATCAACTTCGCAAAGGCAACTTTCAACGCCCTACAAGTTCTTGGACGTGCCAAGGTTAACGACCAGGTAAGAGAGAAGCTCCACATCACTATCGGGAGGCGAAGCGTTTGACTTACTTGGTAATCAGAGTTCGCAGCGATCGCGGTGTGACGAAGAAGATCCGAGACACAATGGAAATGCTCAACCTCACTCGCGTCAACCACGCGGTTCTAGTCCCCAAGACGGCATCCTACGAAGGAATGCTGCAGAAGGTCAAGGACTATGTTACGTGGGGGGACGTCGAAGCGGACATGATAAGCACCCTCATCAAGGAGAGGGGGAGGATGATAGGCAACCGACAAGTCACCGATTCCGAGATCAAGTCAGCGAGCGAGCATTCCACGATCAAATCACTCTCGAAGGCAATCGCATCTGGCGAAGCCACCACCAAGGACGTCGAAGGAATGAAGCCAGTCTTCAGGCTTCACCCCCCAAGAGGCTCTAAGGGGTGGGGCGGAATCAAGAGGGCATATTCCGTTGGAGGGGCACTTGGCTTCCGAGGCGATGGCATAGGGGAACTAGCAGCGAGGATGTGTTGAGGGGATAGCATGGTTTCAAGGACAAATAAATTCAGAGGAAGAAGCCGTTACCACGGTCGCGGCAAGAAGGCCGGCAGGGGCGCCGGGAAGAGGGGCGGCAGGGGCAACGCCGGCTTGAACAAGCACAAGGTGATGACCCGACTGAAGTACATGCCAGGCCACTGGGGAATGCATGGATTCAACCGACACCCTGGACTGAGGGTCGTGAACTCGTCGATTAACCTGGGGCAGGTGGCCGAGATTGCAGACGGCGACTCGATCAACCTCACCGAGAAGGGATTCGACAAGCTACTGGGAAGGGGTGGCATAGATAGGCCCCTGACAATCACAGTCAGGGAGGCCAGTGCTAAGGCCATCCAGAAAGTGACGGCTGCAGGTGGCTCGGTCGAGACAGGCGAAGGCGAAGACTGGGGTGAGTGGGAAGAGGAGTAGCTTCTCCCTATTGGAGGCTAGAGTATGGTAAACAGAGGCCCAAACTGGTTTGGTATCGTCGCCATGTGCGCGATATACTGGGGAGCACTTTACTATTGGATTAGGGACGAGCTATCCGCAGGTGGCGAAGAACAGTCCAGGGCACTCATCCTCTTCGCAACGTCGATTCCGTACGTCGCCTTCGTGATGTGGGCGACCATGACCGACCTCCCCGAGTCTGTTAGCCAGGTTCCGGTGGTCGGGAAGTACGCAAAGGCGTACTCTTGGTTGGCCATAGTGCTGGCTCTCTCCTACTGGGGATGGGTGGACAAGGCCGCAATGGGATTCCTTTTGGTCGGTGTTGCCCTGTTCGGCCTTGCGGTCGGTCTGGCCCTATCTTGCCTATTATACTCGGGAGAGGGTGGCAGCAGGCTCTACGGTCTGAAGCGATTAGTCGATGTCTACCCAAGCATCTCCAAGCCAGAGGGGCACGTCAGATTCAACCAGAAGCTCTGGACGACCACACTTGTACTGATCATATACTTCATCATGACAAATGTGATGATCTACGGGCTATCGGACACCACGCTAGACGTCTTCTCGTCATTCAGGGCCATCATGGCTGGGGCGTCGGGTTCCATCATGCACTTGGGAATCGGGCCAATCGTCACGGGTTCGATCATCATGCAGCTATTCTCGGGTGCTAAGATTATCCAACTAGACCTCCAGGACTCCGCGGACAAGCAGCTTTACCAGGGCGTTCAGAAGATCTTGGTTCTGATTATGATACCAATCGAGTCCATTCCCCAAGTTTATGGATTCCTAGACCCATCTCCCTCCCTGATCCTGGATTACGGAGAAGGGTGGGCAGGCGCAGTCATCGTGGTCCAACTATTCCTTGGATCCCTGCTCGTTTTCCTCTTGGACGAGCTCGTTAGTAAGTGGGGGATAGGAAGCGGAATATCCCTATTCATCGCAGCTGGAGTGGCCCAATCGACTTTCGTCGGCACTCTTTCCCCCCTTCCAACCATTGAGGGGCAGCCAATGTCATTCGACAATCCGCCGTCCGGTACCCTGCCGATGATCTTCTACACCCTGAGGACGGCAAGCAACTCTCAACTGGTCAGCGAGAACGGGTTCGAGATGATGCTCCTGGAACACGCAAACCCGATAGTAGCCATGATATCGTCGATCATAGTGTTCCTAGTGGTAGCATACGCGGAGTCAAGCAAGCTGGAGCTTCCGCTAACCCACGGAAAGGTACGAGGTCACAGGGGCCAGTACCCCATCAGACTAGTCTACGCCAGCAACATCCCGGTGATACTGATGGCCGCCCTCCTAGCAAACGTCAACATGTTCACTCTACTTTTCCACAGCCACCCAACTCTCTCGACGGTTCCGATTGTAGGATCCAACGGGGCATTCAGCCAATCAGAGTGGTTTGGCTCATACTACGAGGGTTCGACTACTCCGCATGACGGGTTCGCATGGTACAGCTCCATGGTCAACGGTGTGGGTGACTGGCTGATACCTCTGCTCGAACAGCAGGGTGATGTCCACGGGCACTCACTGGGACAGATAATGATGCACGTGTTCGTTTACGTATTCTTCATGACCGCTGGTTCGACGGTCTTCGCAAAGTTCTGGATAGAGACCACAAACATGGGGGCAAAGGACGTTGCCAAGCAGATAGAGAGGACTGGAATGCAGATTCCCGGCTTTAGGAAGAACCCAGTTGTCCTGGAGAGAATCCTGGAGCGGTACATCCCACCAGTGACTCTGTTTTCCGGTGCCTTCGTTGGACTCTTGGCCGCGGGTGCGGACCTTCTCGGGACGGTGGGTAACGCTACCGGGACGGGACTGCTGTTGGCCGTCGGCATCATACTAAGGACATACGAGCAGATACAGAAGGAGCAGGCCATGGAGATGCATCCGGTCCTAAGAGAGTTCTTCGGCGCTGACTAGTGCACCGAGCAGAAGTTGACCATCGCTACCCTCGTCACGTTCTTATACGGCAGGAAGGTCGGCGAGACGCTGCGTCAAGCTGGCGTTGGAGACCGAGCACTTAGTGCCATGACGTCTTCCATCAAGCTAGACGCTGCCGAGGAAGTGCGGCCACGAGACTTTTCGTGGTTTAGGAGGTTAACCACAATTATGACTTGGCCCCCGATAGGGGGTGCAAGAGCAGGGTATTTCATGTAACGAAATGAAGTGCACCTGCGCCAATAACCAAAAAGTGAAACTTGTGACAAACAGACTCTGAAGGGATCAGTGATTCCGCTCACGCGAAATCCGGTTGATCCTGCCGGAGGCTACCGCTATTGGAGTTCGATTAAGCCATGCGAGTCGAGAGTCTTAGGGACTCGGC
>Ga0066836_10000774_pt1 | contig 16185 bp, 17 predicted proteins | sample ETNtaG_18_FD_71568 | JGI IMG/M metagenome (GOLD analysis project Ga0066836, IMG submission 71568) | Marine microbial and viral communities from oxygen minimum zone, Eastern Pacific Ocean - ETNP201302SV91 | ecosystem: Environmental > Aquatic > Marine > Oceanic | place: Pacific Ocean: Eastern...
ATCTCGGTTGATTATCACTGAGCGAACGCGCCCTCATTCGCTCATGGTGAACCGTGATGGAGTTAGGTTTACCAATGAAGCAGGAAACTATAATGCTATGGGCGGGGCATTCCACAGCTTCGATCCTCAAAAGTTTGAATATCAAAACATTCCCTGCTGGCTTATCTTCGACCACTACTACAAGCTCCGCTATGACATTGCTGGAAATAGACCAGGAGAACATATTCCTGATTGGATGCATACATCCGAGACCATACAAGGCCTCGCAGAAGTTATCGACGTTCCTCCGGAAGCTCTCAATGCAACCATGGAACGGTTTAATAAATATGCATCTAGAGGAGAGGACCCCGATTTCCACAGAGGGGTAAGTGCATACGACACTTTTAACGGTGACCAAAGCATCGCTGGAGTTCAAGCGACTCTTCAGGCTTTAGATACTCCCCCCTTCTATGCAATCAAGATAGAAAGCGGATCACTCGGAACTAATGGAGGGCCCAAAACTGACGTATCTGGAAGAGTCCTCTCTATCGATGGCGGAATTATGCCCGGATTATTTGCCGCAGGAAATGCAATGGCTGCTCCCACTGGAATGGTTTACGGTGGTGCTGGTGGAACAATTGGCCCAGCTATGACCTTCGGTTATATCGCTGGAAAGTCAGCTGCATCACGATAGATCACGCCCCGAGTACTTCACAGCTTTCTCTGCTTCACGGTCCGCCTCCCTCTGGATAATGGTTCTGCGTTTATCTATCAGATTCTTTCTTCGAGCCAGCGCTAGTTCCACTTTGGCTCGCCCATTTCTAAAATAAACTGACAGCGGGATGAGGGTAAGCCCTTTCTGGTCAATTTGGGACTGAAGTTTCTTGATCTCTTTTTTGTGTAGAAGCATTTTCTTTGGCCGGTCGGGATCATGGGAGAACGAAGAACCCGAGTGCTGGTACTTGCTGACATGAAATGAATTAAGCCAGATTTCACCATCATGGATTCGCGCGTATGCCTCGGCGATTTGTGCCTTAGCGCTTCTTAAAGACTTAACTTCACTTCCTTGTAGAACAAGTCCGGCTTCTACCGAATCGAGAATCTCGAATTCTCGCCTCGCTTGCCTATTTGTCGCTACGACCTTTTTCCCATCCGAACCCATAATGATCGAGGCTACAGCTCTATCTGGGCTTCATGGAGCGTCTATCAAGATTTCCTAGATTATTGTCAAAGTAGAAGACGGCGAACTTCGCTATTATTAGATCTATGCTTTCAATCACAGCTGAAGTTCGAGACAGCATGATCGCCCATGCCCAACGAGAAGTTCCAAATGAAGCTTGCGGGCTATTTGCAGGAGGAAAGGGTACAGAGACCATAGAAACTTTTTTCCCTATGCAGAACGCAGCTCAATCCCATCTTATCTATCAGCTTGACCCAAAAGAAAATATTGAAGTTGAACAGAGGGCAGATCATTTGGGAATACAAATACTCGGAGTAATGCATAGCCATACTCTTTCGGAAGCATACCCATCGGAAACAGATGTCCGCGACGCGAGCCAATTTGACCCGTTTGGACTCTGGCATTACATCATCGTCTCACTGCAGAACGAAGAGCCAATAATGCGAAGCTTTCGCATCATTGACGCAAATATTACTGAAGAAGAAATTGAGATAAAATAGTTAAGGATTCCTTCTGAAATGCCAAGAAGACGAGTGAACTCCCAACAATAACGTAATACTGAAGTATGGCACCTTATTCGTCGATTATTGATTTGATAGGTAATACTCCGGTCATTGAAGTTTCCGAACTGAGCCCTAACCCAGATGTAAAGATTTACGCAAAGCTCGAAGGACAAAATCCCGCTGGTTCAGTAAAAGACCGAATAGCGAAATCAATGATTCTCGACGCAGAAAGAGATGGGAGGCTCGTTCCTGGAGGGACCATCCTTGAGCCATCATCGGGGAACACTGGAATAGCCCTCGCCATGATCTGCTCTGTGAAGGGCTACAACCTAAAAATCGTTCTTCCAGATAATGTCTCGATTGAGAGACGTCAACTATTGGAGGTCTGGGGTGCTGAAATAATTCCTAGCCCTGGGAACGAAGGGTCGAATGGTGCTGTTCACCGAGCGCTAAAAATTGCTGAAGATAACCCAGAATGGGTTTTCCTCTACCAATACGGAAATGAAGCAAACCCTGAGATGCACTATAGGACCACCGGGCCTGAGATTCTGGAAGATGTTCCAGCGGTTTCACATTTCGTTGCGGGTTTAGGAACATCTGGAACTCTGATGGGAGTAGGGCGATTCCTAAAGGAGAAGAATCCAGAAATTCAGATTTTAGCTGTAGAGCCGCCAGCAGGGGAGAGCGTCGAAGGTTTAAGGAGCTTGGAGGACGGGTTTATACCTCCAGTTTTTGAAAAATGGGATGGTTGGGATCTTCTAGACGGGAAAAGAATAATAAGACCAATCGAGTCTATCGAATGTGCAAGAAAGCTAGCTCAGACATGCGGTATCTTCGCTGGGATCTCTTCAGGCGCTGCTCTCGCAGGTGCACTGCGGGTAGCTGAGCAAATCGAACGCGGGAGCATCGTCTTTATTGTCTGTGATGGAGGTTGGAAGTACCTCTCTACTGAAGCATGGACAAAGCCACTCGATGAGGTCGCAGAGACAATCGACAGGATTATCTATTTCTAATGACAAAAGTAAAGAGCATCATTGGAGATTATCTTCGTTCTACCTTTACGATGAGGCATTGTGTCTAGAGAAAAGCCAATCGGCATCTTCGATTCAGGATTCGGAGGATTGACAGTCGCCAGAGCCGTGATGGACCTTCTCCCTTCAGAGGATGTTGTCTACTTCGGGGATACCGCCCGATACCCCTACGGCCCTAGAGAACTCCATGAGGTTCGAGAATTCGCTATTGAGATTACCGATTACCTAGTCAATGAACATGATGTCAAGCTTCTGGTTGTCGCATGTAATACGGCTGCTGCAGCAGCACTTGACGAACTATCAGAGAAAGTTTCAGTCCCAATCATTGGAGTTATTGCCCCTGGAACACAGGCCGCAATTGATGTTTCCGAAACAGGGAGAATAGGTGTCATAGGTACAGTAGGAACTATTAATAGCGGAGCATATCTACGGGCTTTCAGCGAATTATCCAATGCTCAAGTAGAGCCGCTGACACTTGCTTGTCCTGGATTCGTAGAATTTGTAGAAAGAGGCGAATCCTCTGGAGAGCAACTATTGGTCTTAGCAGAACGCCTTCTCGCCCCTATTGTTTCTGCTAGTGTTGACACACTTTTGCTAGGCTGCACGCACTACCCCTACCTTGCAAGGGCGATTGGCCAAGTAGTAGGAAGCGAAGTTGTTCTAGTTTCATCTGCAGATGAAACCGCGTTTGCAGTGGCTAGGAAACTCAACGATAGTGGCCTCCTTGTTGAAGAGGAAAAAGAAGGTAAACGTGTGTTTATTTCTTCAGGGGATGTATCTTGGTTCGCAGAGGTTGGGCAAAGATTATTTGGCCCCGAACTAGCTTCTGCACAAGCACACGAATGGAATCCTTCGACGTGATGATTAATCCCCCCAAAATAACTGTCCTCGGGTGTAGCGGTAGTTACGCGAAAAAAGGCGGGGCATGTACGGGATTTCTCGTTCAGAGTCCAGAGGCAAACGTGTGGTTAGATGCTGGCCCCGGCACTCTTGGAAATCTTCAGAAGCACATTGAAATCAGCGATTTAACAGCAATTGTTTTAACACATGAACATGCCGACCACTGGCTTGAATTGCCTGTCGTATACAACGCTATTCGACATTACGTTATGTGTGGGCAAATTCCCGTTTATGGAACCCAAGGAACTATGAAACTTGCTAAACAAATGTGCCCAGTGTTAGAGGAAGCGTTTAATTGGAATGTGATCAAAGACGGATCTCGAGAGGTAATAGGCGACCAAAGTTGGAGGTGGTCTCAGACAGATCACTATGTAGAAACTGTGGCTAGCAGGGTAGAGGTCGGGGAATCGAGTTTCGTATTTACAGCTGATACAGGACCGAATTGGGATGTAAGTACGCTAGGGGAAAGCGTTTCTTTGGCTATATCAGAGTCGACATTTTTAGCTTGCAAAGAAGACGAAGGTATCCTTCATCTATCAGCTAGGCAAGCAGCAGAACTCGCAAAAAAAATTAAAGCTGATCATTTAGTGCTTTCGCATTTAGCCCCTGGTGAAGATAGGGTTCAGCACGAGAAGCAAGCCAGCGAGGTATTTGACGGGCCGATCACAGTTGCGACAGCTGGCGATCAGTACAGTTTCTAAATGACTATGGAGGTTAATGTGATAAGGGCAGACAATCGTGAACCAGATGAATTACGGCCGATTACTTTTGTTCGTGATTTTACTTCTATGGCAGAAGGTTCGGTCCTTGCTACCTTTGGAAACACATCAGTATTATGCACGGCATCAGTTGATGATGGTGTGCCCCGCTGGATGAAAGGTTCTGGAAAAGGGTGGGTAACAGCTGAGTATTCTATGCTTCCCGGCTCATCTCCTGAACGAGTCCGCCGTGAAACTCGGGGCCCGAAAGGTCGCACGCAAGAGATTCAACGACTTATTGGTCGGTCCCTGCGAGCCGTGTGCGATATGGAAAAACTTGGTGAAAGGCAAGTCGTTGTAGATTGCGATGTTCTTCAAGCGGATGGTGGAACGCGAGTAGCTTCAATATGTGGAGGGTATCTTGCCCTTCATGATGCTTTATCTAGGCTGATTTTACGTGGGCAATTACTAGAGCACCCTATCTCAGAAGCATGTGCTGCTGTATCAGTTGGAATTATCCATGGGCAACCAAGATTGGATCTTCCCTACGAAGAAGATTCAAACGCTGATACAGACATGAATGTGGTGATGACAGAATCAGGAGGCTTTATTGAAATTCAAGGTACTGCCGAGCAAGCTTCGTTTAACCGAAACGAACTTGACTCTTTGCTGTCTTTGGCTGAAAAAGGTATTCGGGAAATTATTGAGCTACAGAATGAGTTAACAAACACTCAACCGACCATCTAAAAATGGATCTTGTTTGTGCCTCTGCGAATCCGGACAAATACACCGAAATGGTACAAATCCTTTCAGGGGCGGTAAATCTGATTCCTCGCCCGCGCGAAGTTCCTGAAGTTATAGAAGATGAAGATGATCTAGAAGGGAACGCGAGGCTTAAGGCAGTTGCAGTGCAAGCCGCAACCGGCTGTGCAGCGGTAGCAGATGATACAGGCCTCGAAGTAGATGCATTGGGAGGTGCGCCGGGTGTTTTCTCGGCTCGGTACGCAGGAGCAAATGCCACGTACGAAGACAATGTTCGTAAATTGTTGGAAGAAATGAAGGACGTTGATGGAAGCAAGAGAGGGGCGCGCTTTCGAACCGTTGCTCTAATTGCTTGGGAAGACGGTTCAGAAACTATTGCTGAAGGAATTGTTGAAGGTTACATAGCAGCGACACCCTCCGGAGTAGGTGGATTTGGTTATGACTCAATATTTGTTCCCTTTTCAGGAGGGGGAAAGACTTTTGCTGAAATGGGAGATAAGGAAAAAAATGAAATATCTCATAGGGGCGAAGCGTTCAGACTATTGAAAGAACTCCTCGGTAGGGATAACGAATAAGCAGAATTTGATTTATTGGTTCCTGAGGGCGCGACTCGCTCCTGCCATAAGCGTCGCTCCGATTACTGTTGAGATAAAAGCAAGGATCCAAGCAAGTTCAAAACCAGAGTTGTCGACTGCGATTCCAAAGCCAAGTGGCGCGATCATGGCCCCAATGCGGATACTCGTTTGCAGCGTCGCAGTAGCAGCACCCGGTTCATCTGGGTGTTGTTCTATCACTCCTAAAAGGAGCAACCCAGGCCATGACCAGCCTATTCCAAAAGAAATGAGTGCTCCGATGGCGATGGTTGTCTTGGTTCCAATCGCAAAGAGGATAAAAGCGATGGACCCTACGGCTAGACACAGAGAAACCGCCTTATATCTGTCAAATTGAAACCTGTCTGCCAAGTGTCCCCAGGTAAGGCGAGCACCGATCATGATTAGACCCCCTATCCCAAGTATTAACCCAGCGGTGCTTTCGCTATATCCAGCTTCTTCTGCAGCTGTGGTTAAAAACCCTGCCATAGTCACAAGGGCTGATGCTGAAAAAGCTCCAGATATTGATGCGATTCGAAGGTGCCGAGATCGCCACATATCTCGCCTAGAAGGGAACTTCCCTGAAGATAAAACCGCAACGTTTGGTATTGAGAGCCATGCCGGGAAAGCTAAGGCGGCAAGAATAAGAAAAGTTCCTTCCCATCCCACTGTCAAGCCAAGAGTCGGAACTGCTAAACCTGCAAGCGCAGTGGAAAATGGTACCGCTGACTGTTTTGCTGCCATAGCGATTCCTTGACGAGGTTGATCTACTCCGGTAGAGATAAGAGTGTTTGTGGCAGGTTGGATCAATCCCTCTCCGACTCTATTCAAGCCGATGCACAAGAGGAGCACTACATATGAATTGGCGGTGGTGCCGACAAGAAGAGCAGAGATTGCAGCAATGGAAATGCCGGCTCTAATGATAATTTGCGGTCCTCTTCGGTCAGCTACCCCGCCACCGATTTGCATGATGATGCTGGAGACAAGGTAGCCGAAGGTAAGTATGGCCCCCAGTTCAGTATCGCCAAAGCCTAAGTCCTCCTTTATTTGGGGGGCAAAGGAGCCAACTAGAAATCCAGGCAATGCAACGATCGTGATAGCGGCTGCTGCAGCACTCGTTGGGCGCCAGAACGGAAGATGATTTGAATCGTTGTTATGGCGCACCTTACGAACTTAGTTGCCGATAAGGGCTACAGCGAAGTCAGAGAATATTAATAGTCATTATGACAATTAATACTGGTATATTTATATTGATTTAAGTACGGTTAATTCATATGAAAGCATCCTTCACTTCCTCTTCTTCAGCACTTTGGACTGACCACTACGAGCTGACAATGCTCGATGCCTTAAACCGATCTGGAAATGTTGAGAAACAAGCTATTTTCGAAGTCTTCACCAGGGAGCTACCTCTGGGGAGACCTTTCGGTGTGTTTGCTGGGAGCGGGCCTCTAGCAGAGAGTATTGAGAATTTTACTTTCACTGACGACCAACTGAACTTCTTAAAGTCCGCAAATGTTGTATCTTCCGAAACCCTTGATTGGTTATCTTCTTATAGCTTTCAAGGAGATATTCTCTCATATCGCGAGGGAGAATTGTACTTCCCAAATAGTCCGGTTATGACTATTGAGGCCCGACTCGGTGAGGCACTCATTCTCGAAACATTAGTCCTTTCAACCCTTAACCATGCCTCGTCAGTAGCTACCGCTGCTGCTCGTATAGCTCAAGCAGCTGATGGAAAATTAGTCATGGAAGCAGGCTCAAGACGTGTTCACCCTAAAGCAGCCGTTCATGCGGCTCGGGCTGCCTACCTCGGGGGCATAAACGTAACTTCGAATCTTGAAGCTGGTCAGAGATGGGGGATACCGACCGCTGGGACTGCCTCGCATGCCTTTACCCTCGCATACTCATGTGAGTTGGAAGCCTTCGAAGCTCAGCACGAATTCTTAGGCTCCGATTCTACCTTTCTTGTGGATACCTATGACATAGCTGGAGGTATCAATAATGCGGTAGAAGCAACAGGTGGAAATTTGAAAGGCATTCGCCTCGATTCAGGAGACTTAAAAAGTGGAGCTGAGGTAGCCCGTGACCTATTGGATGAACTTGGAGCTTCAACGACTCAAATCATGGTATCTGGTGACCTTGACGAATATCAGATCGAGCAGCTTCGGGGAGCCCCAATAGATGCATTTGAATCCGGACACCGGCTCGTTACTGGGTCCGGTGCGCCTTCAGCTGGATTTGTATACAAACTTGTAGAAATTGAAGACATTAAAAGCACGAACAACACAATGCGTCCAGTGGCGAAAAACTCAAAAGGGAAAGGATCGATCGGAGGAAAAAAGCATGCGAAACGCCTGCTTGCAAATGACGCTATTGCGCTAGAGGAGATCGTTACTATCGGTACAGATATATTTAGAGCTCCACTTCAACGAAACGAAAGATCGTTACAGGCCCCTCTCTTCATTCGCGGGGAATTTATAAATGACTGGGACCTCGAAAGTGCGAAAGGCCACCTGCGAAGAACAATAGAAGAAATTCCAAAAGATATCCGCCTTCGACGGAATGGGCTACCTGCGATTCCTACAACAATCCTAACTGAACCGAGGAGCCATGAGTAAACAGATAAAAACCGCTTTGCTTATTGTCGATGTTCAACCAACTTTTTGCGAGGGAGGTTCATTGCCAGTTGATGGAGGGAATCTCGTTGCAGAAAGGATAGGAGATCTGCTGGCTAGAGATCATGGATATGACATGGTAGTAACGACACAAGATTGGCACATTGACCCCGGAAAGCATTTCAACCAGAATCCAGATTTTGTTAACACTTGGCCCCGTCATGGAGTGGCCGGAACGGCTGAAGCAGAACTCCACCCTTCCCTTGTCCCTTTAGCTGGAAAGATAACATTTCAAGTTAAGAAAGGAGAATACGAAGCAGCATATTCGGGCTTCGAAGGTGTAGATGGAGGTGGTACTTCGCTAGATGAAATACTTTCCATGGGGAACATTAAACGGATTGAAACTGCTGGCTTAGCATTCGACTACTGTGTTAAAGAAACAGCCCTCGATGGAGTAAAGCTGGGCTATGAGGTTATTGTTTTGAAATCTTTGACAGCTCCTGTGTCTCAAGAAACCGCAGCTCATGCAGAGCTAGAACTCCAATCTGCAGGAGTTCAAATCTGCGGTAACTTCAGCGAAAGAAGGCGCTAATGTCTGTTTCTGACGCCGATACAGACTTTGTTAAAGGGTATGACCCTAGCCGGTTCCCCCCGAATGCTGTTACCGCCGACGTCGTGTTGCTAACTATTAGATCAGGAAGGCTCGCTGTACTCCTAGTTGAACGGGACAAACCACCACAGCAGGGCAGTTGGGCTCTACCGAGTGGCCACCTTGATCCTCAAGAATCGATTACACAAACGGCGTTAAGAGAACTTTCGCAAAAAACTGGGCTCTCCGCCGAGCCGACACACCTTGAACAATTGCATACATATTCAACTCCGGGAAGAGACGCACGAGATCAAAAAATGAGAGTCACTTCGGTTGCGTATTTAGCATTTATGCCTGACCCTGGGACGCCTCGTGCTGGTGCCGGAGCGCGCTCAGCTCGATTCTGGGCAGTTGATGACCTCCCAGAATTCAACCCATCCCTCGAGCCCGGTGAAGGTCCTGTGCTCGCATTCGATCACTCCGAGATGATCCTCGATGGGTTAGAGAGAGCAGCAGCAAAACTTGAGTATACGACGCTTGCAACCGCTTTTGTCGATGCCGAATTTACGATCTCTGACCTACGACATGTCTACGAAGCTGTATGGAGAAGCCAAATTGACCCGGCGAATTTCTCTAGGAAGGTGAAAGCAACTCCAGGATTCCTTGAATCGACTGGAGGGAAAAGAGCAACCGGAAGGGCTCCAGCGGGCCTTTACGTTAAAGGGCAGGCAGAGATTATTTCACCTCCATTTTTCCGGCCTTCGATGGAATAGTCAGAAAGCGTTAGGGTATTTCACTTCCTAAAATGTAGGAGCCGGTAAAAGGTCGGATACCCTAACTCATGCTGCGCCGGTGGCGGAATTGGCAGACGCGCAGGGTTTAGGTCCCTGTGTCCATTAGGATGTGTGGGTTCAAGTCCCACCCGGCGCACAAAAGATTAAAGTCGCAACGTTACCTGTGAAGAATTCCCTTTAAATGCAGCTACCCTAGAAGCGTTGAAATAGTGAAATCGGCCAGTGCCGTGACCGAGTCGAAAATGTGACCTGAGGAGCTTAGATATTTATGTCCCTTCCTACGAAACCCATCGCATCTGATAGAGGATCGCAAATGCCGGGCCAGTTTGATGTGTATTCACAATTATTAAAAAACCGTATCGTGCTGTTATGGGACACGGTTGATGATGATATAGCGAAGTCAATCACTGCCCAGTTGCTCTACTTAGAAGGAGAGAACCCCGATCAAGATATCTGGCTCTACATCAACTCTCCAGGCGGATCTGTTACTGCCGGGATGGCAATATATGACACCATGCAATTCATAAAACCCGATGTAGCAACAATTTGTCTAGGGCTTGGTGCTTCTATGGGGCAATTCCTTCTGGGAGCGGGAGCTCCGGGGAAGCGCTATTCCCTTAAACATGCCCGCATAATGATGCATCAGCCTTCCGGTGGGATACAAGGGCAAGCTTCCGACATTGCCATCCAAGCGGAACAACTGAACTATATCAAGCGCTTAATGGCTGAACTGATTGCCGGCCATACCGGTCAGAATGTTGAGCAGGTACAAGCAGACTCCGACCGAGACCGCTGGTTCACTGCTGAAGAAGCTAAAGAGTACGGGATAGTGGACCACGTCATCGCTAGCAGGGGTGAAGTAAACTAGCACCAAGCGAGTTTTATATTATTCTCTATCCTCCGAAGGAACTGGGGTCGTCCTTGAATCAAATGGGGATATAAATACAAGATCACATTCTGTTTCTCCGTACAGTTCCAATGCGCGGGCAGCTGTAGTTACTCCGTCAAGCTCATTTTGAAAATTTCTCAATTCTGCCGTGCGTTGACTGGGGGATACAGAAACAAGTTTCGAAAGAATATCTTCATATAAAGAAACCACTGCGTAGGTTTCTTCAGAGATGCTAGATGGGGCTTGGGAAGCCAATTCAAGAAGGTCAGCGACAGTTTGGTTAACCAACTTTGGATCATCAAATGTAAGGTTAGTCAGAGCAGAATTAGGGCTAGACAAGATTCGAAGCGACGAACAGAATTCCGTTGAATTGTCACCTGTGGAGTCATCAGAACAGGAAGCCCCCGAGATGGCTAAAAGAAGCACAAGTAAAAATGTAGAGAAACGTTTCGAGTTCACTTTGCTGAAGCAGCCGTCTCTCGCAGTTCTGCAATAGCACTTTTAGGCCCTTCAGGATGAGAGAAGACTGCGCTTCCGGCAACAAAAACATTTGCACCAGCACCAGTAGCTTGAGCAATAGTAGATGAAGAGATACCTCCGTCAACTTCGATGTCGATATCGAAACCTTGTTCCAGAATCCATGACTTTACCTTTTTGATTTTTTGCTCCTGAGAGGAAAGGTACTTCTGACCTCCGAAACCTGGATTCACAGACATAATTAGCACTTGGTCAACGAGGTGAAGAACATGCTCCACATTTTCGACAGGAGTAGCAGGGTTTAATGTTACACCTGCCTTTGCACCAACTTCTAGAATTCTGTTTAAAGATCGATCGAGGTGCTTCGTGGATTCGACATGAAGAATAATCAATTCACATCCAGCTTCGACATAGAGGGGGGCAAGAAGGTCAGGGTCTTCTACCATAAGGTGGGCTTCGAAAGGGATTTCTACAGATTCCCTACATGAAGAAACAATATCTGGACCGATGGTGAGGTTAGGAACAAAATTTCCATCCATCACATCCCAATGAATTCTATCTGCTCCGGCGTCTTCGAGCATTTTTAGGTCATCGCCTAATCGGCTGAAATTAGCAGGAAGAATTGACGGGCAGATTTCGACCTGTCGGCTACTTGTATCGTTTAATGATTCCATTACGTACCAAAGCTATCCCTTTAGAAAATTTGATCCACTTCCATTATTCCCATTATCTATGACCGCAGAGAGGATAGCGAGAGATTTATTTAGTAAGCCGACCGGTTATCCGACTTTCGGGTCGATAATTGCTCCAGGGTTCAATATTCCAGCAGGGTCAAAAGCGTTTTTTATTTTGTGAAAAATAGTGATTTCCTCTGGTGTTCTATTCAGATACAGATGTCGAGCTTTTGCGCGACCTACACCATGCTCCGCAGAGATACTTCCCCCCAATGAAGCTACAAAATCTAATACTGCCTCATCAACCTGTAAATCCTCAGGGGCAGGTCCTAAAATATTTACGTGAATATTCCCATCCCCAGCATGGCCAAATAAGAAAAGTTCGTTATCTGCACCATAAGAGTTCACAATTCTTTGTATCTCATTGCAGAAATTAGCCAACTTTCCGTGAGGGATAGTGACATCGAGCTTGTGTGGAATTCCATTCGCCGATATTGCATCAGTATGTAAGTCCCGGTATTGCCAGAGCTTTTTCCTACTCGACGTATCGGTCCCTAAAGCCACGTGCTTTGATGCATTAAGAAATTCCGACAATGGGCTTTCATGTACTCGTTCTATAAGGCCTGACTGACCGCCGGCATCAATCAAGAGATAGGTATTTGCTGGTTTTTCCCAAGGGGGATTTAACCCAAATTGGTCACATACGAGGGAAAGACCATTCTGAAAGAATATTTCACAAGCTTGTATATCATCGATGTATTTTTTTACTGTTGCAACAACAGCGAGAGCTTCATCGGTCGATTGAAACCCTAGGAGGATTGATAGTTCCTCTTCAGGGGCTTTAACGAGTTGAAGACGAGCCTTTGTTATTATCGCAAGTGTTCCTTCACTCCCACAAAGTAATCCTGGAAGGTGATAGCCAGTGTTATCTTTCGTAAGTCCGCGAAGGTCGCCTATGATATCTCCTGTTCCTGTCACCGCTTCCACGCCGAGTAACTGATGGCGAGTGTTTCCGTATCGAAGGACTTGTGAACCTCCGGCATTGGTGGCGATGGTTCCGCCTATTGAGGCAGAATCTCGAGCGCTTAAATCAATGCCGTATTTCCAACCAAGTACTGCGGCTGCTCGTTGAACATCTGCCAGTGTCGTCCCTGATTGAGCAACCAATTGTCCCGATGCGTCATCTACCTCTTCGATAGCGTTCATCCTTTTTAAGGAAAGAACCAGCTCTCCACTCATTGGTGTAGCTCCGCCGACCATACCAGTATTCCCTCCTTGGGGGACAAGGGCGGCAGAATGTGCAAAGCACCACTTTAAGACTTGCGAAACCTCTTCTGTATTTTCTGGTAATAGTATGGCGCTAGTGAATCCTGTATATCGTCTTGTCCAATCTACGGTGTAGCTGGCATGGAGGGCTTTATCAGTAATAATCCCTTCAGGGCCAAGAATGTTGCTCAAGCTTTGCAGTTCCATTTATAGAAATTGTAACAGTGTTCTAGAAATCTGAAGAAAAGAAACCCTTAGTGTTTTCTCAAGTCAGGCCTTCGCTCCATTTGCTTCTACACTTTTATATGATGACTTCCAAACCTATAGACGCCCCTGATAATCAAGTAAACGCAATGTATGCTTATTGCCTTCGTTTCTTTTCTGAACTTCAGGCTTTAGGTATAACCACTGCAGTAATTTCCCCTGGATCCAGAAGCACACCCTTAGTTCTCTCGGCGGAAGCAGTTGGGTTGGAATTGGTAGTTCACCTTGATGAACGGTCCGCAGCTTTTCATGCATTAGGAACGGCAAAAGTATCCGGTGTCCCTTCGGTTTTAGTTTGCAGCTCGGGTACTGCGGCAGCAAATTACCTTCCCGCAGTTATCGAAGCTAATCATTCGCAAACCCCCATGATCATTTGTACGGCTGATCGGCCTCCGGAACTCAGACAATGGGGGGCAGGCCAAACAATTAATCAAGTTGGACTTTACGGGGAAAACATTCGTTGGGGTTATGACCTTCCAGTGGTTTCTGAGGTTGATGAGAATCTTGCCCGCAGCGTGGCTTTACGAGCCTGGTCGGCTTCAACAGGCCGCATGCAAGGCCCAGTTCATTTAAATTGGCCATTCCGAGAGCCTCTTGAACCTTCCCAAAATCTTATTGCCCCTGAAGCAACACTTAGCCCCAATTCATTTCATCAAAAAAGCCAGATTGGAGATTCCTTGCTTTCTGGTCTTGGACACCAGTACGAGCGCGGCCTCATTACTGTTGGGCCCAACAGTCTGGAGAGAGATGACCTCGATGCTCTCGTAGCGTTTAGTTCAAAAAATGGGTGGCCGATACTTGCAGACCCATGTTCGCAGCTTCGAGATGCGGAAAACTTTTCAAGGGCTCCCATAATTACCTCAGGGGAGCTTCTCCTCGCAGCTGAAGAGTTCACTTCACTCCTCGACCCGGTAGAAGTAATTGTTCATGTCGGACTCCCAGCGACTTCGAAAGCGTACCGTTTATGGAATCAGGGACACCCACCAGAAAGGTATGTGCTTGTTTCTCCTGCTGTCGATTGGGCTGACCCCTCGCATAAGGTAACCGACGTTATTGAAGATTCAATTAGGAGTTCCTTCTCACTCTCTTCATCAGGGAGAGGGCAAGGTACTGATTGGTGTCAGTTCTGGGTAAGCCATAACAGATCTGCTGTTGCAATAATCGAGGATTATCTAGGAGAAAGTAAATGCGAACTCTCCGCAACAGCCCAAATTCTTTCATCACTACCATCTGGGGCGGCCCTGATGCTATCGAACTCTATGGCCGTTAGAGATGCAGAGTTGGTATTCCGGAATGCTGAAACTGATATTACAGTTGTCAGCAATCGAGGAGCTAACGGCATCGACGGAATAATATCTACTGGCGTAGGCGCTTCGACAGCTAGCGACGGCCCATGCCTTATTCTTGTGGGGGATGTCGCCGCAGCGCACGATGTGGGAGGGCTAATCGCAGCAGGAAGGCTACAAAGCAATGTTGTTATCGTTGTTATCGATAATGGCGGGGGCGCGATTTTTTCATTCCTCCCAGTAGCTCAAAACATAGACAAAGAAAATTTTGATTCCCTTTTCACCACTCCCCATAACACTAATTTCTTGGAGATATCTTCAGCTGCTGGCATCAAATCTGAATTGATTGGGTCACTTCCAGACATTGAGCAACTCCTAGCTGACGCGTATGCATCCGATGGCCCTAAGTTGTTTATATATAGGTCAAGTGTTGAAGAAACAGTGAAAACATATGAAAGTATCAGAACGAAATTTCAGTTATCTTTTCGCGAGGGATGATGCTTCAAACCGATAGTGGAGAAGCGGTTGATCTTTGGGTACGTGATGAAGGTGAAGGACTTCCGGTCGTGCTACTGCATGGCTTCACCGGCAGTGGGGAATCTATGTCAGGATTGGTTTCATCTAGTACCAATAGGATAATTATCCCAGACCTTATAGGGCATGGACTGAGCCCAGCTCCAGATGAACTCAGCGTCTATAGAATGAACGAAATGGTTGAGCAGCTTCACCAATTGATTCAAGAGAAACTCAACGAGCCTGCGGTACTATGCGGCTATTCAATGGGGGCTCGACTTGCCTTGTCGTATGCCTTCAAGCACGCAGAAGAGATATCTGGATTAGTTCTGATCGGTGGAACTCCAGGAATTGAGGACCAGGAAGAAGCTATAGAGCGAGCTGGGAAAGATGCTCAACTTGCCTCTTGGATAGAAAACGCAGGAATATCGGCATTTGTAGATTATTGGGAGCGTATCCCTCTTTTTGCATCGCAGTTTCACTTACCTGATGTAGCAAAAAGATCCGTTCGACGGATACGACTTGCCCAACGTTCCCACGGAATAGCGAATAGTCTCCGTATGGCTAGCACTGGACTGATGAGGTCGATGTGGAGAGATCTGGAAGAGCTACAGATCTCTACACTTCTTATTACCGGAGCTTATGATGAGAAGTTCACCGGAATAGCACAGCAGATGGAAAGAGCGCTTCCATCGGGTCGCCATGTCACAATTCCCAATGCTGGGCATGCTGCCCACATAGAAAATCCGGTAGTCGTCAAAAGTTATATAGAAGAATTTCTAAGGAGACCATGAGCGGCATGATCTTAGAAATTTTCGATATTGACCTTCCAATGCGAGAAGCTCTTATCACATCGCAGCAGAGGTTATCTCGAAGGTCAGGGCAGGAACTTCATCTTACTGATCAAGGGGTTACAGGAAAAGGAGAAGTACTCCCTTTGCCTTTCTGGTCGAAGGTGACTGACTTAGAGACCAAAGAGGAACTTAAAGAAATTCAATCAAACCCAGAAGAGTATTTAATGAGCGCGCAAAGTTTCTCACTTGAAGTCCAAGCCGGGATGTCATCCGCTTTATGGGCTCAGAAAGCTGCCTTGCTCGACGAACCCTTATGGTCTGTTCTTGGTGGGACTTCGGATCAAATATTTGTGAATGCTCTTATTGGAGGAGGAACTGAAG
>Ga0066836_10000775_pt1 | contig 16182 bp, 15 predicted proteins | sample ETNtaG_18_FD_71568 | JGI IMG/M metagenome (GOLD analysis project Ga0066836, IMG submission 71568) | Marine microbial and viral communities from oxygen minimum zone, Eastern Pacific Ocean - ETNP201302SV91 | ecosystem: Environmental > Aquatic > Marine > Oceanic | place: Pacific Ocean: Eastern...
TTAGAAAATAAAGGTCATTTAGGTGTTCATTCTGATATGGATGATAACTATTATATGTTTCCAAAGTTAGAAGGCGAGATAGGTCCTTGGATGAAATTTAAAAATAAAAAAGTATTAAATTGGAGCTTAAACAATTATTTGGGATTAGCAAATCATCCAGAAGTTAGGAAAGTTGATTCAGAAGCATCTAAAGAATGGGGTTTAGGATATCCAATGGGTGCAAGGATGATGTCTGGAAATTCTATTTATCATGAAGAATTAGAAAAAAACCTTTCATCATTTGTAAAAAAAGAAGATTCTATTCTTTTAAATTATGGGTATCAAGGTGTATTGTCAATAATTGATTCTTTAGTTGATAGAAATGATGTTATAGTTTACGATGCAGATTGTCATGCATGTATAATTGATGGTTTAAGGTTGCACATAGGTAAAAGATTTGTATTTTCACACAATGATATTAATAGTCTTGATAAACAATTAAAAAGAGCTGAAAGTATTGTTTCTGGATCAAGAGGAGGTATACTAGTTATAACTGAGGGAGTCTTTGGGATGTTAGGAAATATGGGAAAACTTTCAGAAATAGTAAATTTAAAAAAACAGTATAATTTTCGTTTATTTGTTGATGATGCTCATGGGTTTGGCACTATGGGACCAACTGGAGCTGGTGTTGGAGAGCATCAAAATGTTCAAGAAGATGTAGACCTATATTTTTCAACTTTTGCTAAATCAATGGCCAGTATTGGTGCCTTTGTATCTGGAAATAAAGATATTATTAATAATTTAAGGTATAAACTAAGATCACAGATTTTTGCAAAATCCTTACCAATGCCTATAGTCATTGGTAATCTTAAGAGATTAGAACTTCTAATTAATAATCCTAATTTCAAAATTAAACTATGGGAAATAGTAGATAAAATGCAAACGGAATTAAAAAATAATGGTTTTAATATTGGAACGACTCAATCACCAGTAACTCCAATTATATTGAAAGGAGGTGTATATGAATGTACTAATTTAATTAAAGATTTAAGATCAAATTACGGAATCTTTTGTTCAGGTGTTATTTATCCAGTTGTTCCAAAGGGGGTAATTATGTTAAGAATTATACCTACAGCTTCTCATACATTAGAAGATGTAAGCTTAACAATTTCTGCGTTTAAAGAAGTAAAAAAGCAGTTAGATTCAGGAATTTATTAAAAAAATGGGTCGAAAAGGCTCTATTTTGTCTTAAAATACCTAAAAAAACCCTTTCTATTTCTTTTTTTAATAACATTTTAAGTAAATTGTACTATATAATTACCAATTTTTAATAACTTAAATTTATATATTATGGGTAGATATGATGAATTAACTAATTTAGTTGAAGGTCTCGGTGGAGACTTTGCAAAGTTTTATGATAAAGGAAATAAAGCTGCTGGTACAAGAGTAAGAAAAGGAATGCAAGCTTTAAAGATTTGGGCTCAAGACGTAAGAAAAGAAGTTCAAGCTAAAAAGAATGCTTCATAAGAAATAAAATTATAATTTTAAATTATACTTTTATCAATAGGGTAGTGATTATCACTACCCTATTTTATTTTATCATTTTTAAATATTTACTAAGTTCATTCAATCTATATTCTAAATCAAATTCATTTTTTGATTTGATAATAAGATCAAATAATTTTTTTTCATTCTTAAATCCGATTCTACACTTAGCTAACGATCTAATCAATATATTTTTAACTTTTTCATTAAGATTTAAATCGATATAAATTAAATAATCATATGGATGATAAATTAAATTATTTGCATTATTACTTTTCCATTTTCCCCAAATATTTAAATCTTTGTTTTTAAAAGTATATAAATATCTATTTTCAGCATTTGTAAATTCAATTATTGGATATAAATCTATTTTCTTATTATCCTTTTTTAAATAATTTACAAATTTGTTTACAAATTTTTGTTTCATTTCAGACTCGTAATGATAGACAATAGCAATTGATAAAGATTTTTTATAGTTAATAGATTTTCTATTTACTCTATGTTTTTTACTTTCTAAATAATTTATGAAAGACAAAAAGTAATTCATATCAATAGTAATTTTTTAAAATCTATTTCAGAAATAACTTTTATTTCTAAGTTAACCGCTTTTGATTTTTTTGACGGCCCAAAATTCTCTCCTAATATCAAAAAATCAGTATTTTTTGAAACACTAGATGATATTTTACCTCCATTGATTTTAATGATATTTTTTAACTCATTTCTACTATAATTACTAAACGTACCAGTAATAACAAATTTCATATCTTTTATTGCTGAATCAATATTTATATTGTTTTTAGAATATAATTCTAATCCATTTTTTTTAAGTTCTGAAATAATTAAAATATTATCATTTTCATTGAAAAAATCACAAATACTTTCAGCTATTTTGATTCCAATTTCATTAATTTGAATAATTTCCTCATATTTTGCATTAATTAATTTATCAATACTTTTAAAATTTTCGGACAATATTTCAGCTGTTGATTTTCCTACATATCTTATTCCAAGGCCAAAAAGAATATTTGAGTAACCTGAGTTTTTTGATTTAATAATGCTATTTATAATATTTTGACAAGATTTTTCTTTTAAACTTCTAATTTTTCTTTCTCCCTCAGAGTTATTAAATTCTATTTTCAAATCATAAAGGTTATGATAATTTAATTTATATAGATCAGCAATATTTCTAACTAAGCTATTTTCAATTAATCCTTTAATTGTTTCTGGACCTAAAAATTCAATATTCATTGCGTCTTTTCCAATAAAATGCTGGATTTTACCTATAATTTGTGGTGAACAATTTTTATGATTTCTACAATAATAATTTGCTTCATTCCTTTTTTTTGAAATCAGAGAGTTACAAGATGGACATTGAGTTATAAATTTAATTTCCTTACTTTTTTTTGATCTCTTATCTATCCTTACTCCAGTGATTTTGGGTATAATTTCTCCTCCTTTTTCAATAATTATCGTGTCACCAATTCTTAAATCAAGTCTTTTTATCTCATTAAAATTATGTAATGATGCTTTTCTTATTACAGAACCACTTAGCTTAACGGGTTTTAATATTGCTACAGGTGTTATTGCACCTGTTCTTCCTACTTGATAAATTATATCCCTTAGAGTTGTTTCAGTGCTTTGAGATTTATATTTATAAGCAATTGCCCATCTAGGGTTTTTACTTGTAAAACCAAGTTCTTTTTGTTGATTAAAATTATTTACTTTTATAACAATTCCATCAGTTTCCACATCAAGATTTTCTCTTTTATTTTCCCAAAACTTTATGTATGAAACAACTTCCTCAATATTATTACATTTTTTATAGGAATTTGGCACATTAAAATTTAAATTTTTTAATGTTTTTAGAGCTTCATTGTGATTATTTACTGATTTAAATTTACTATTTAATGAATAAACAAAACAATCTAATTTTCTTTTAGCAACTTCAGATGAATCTTGAAGTTTTAAACTTCCAGAAGCTGCATTTCTCGCATTGGCAAATAACGAGTCGTTATTATTTTTTTTATAATTATTTAATTTTTTAAAATTTGATTTAGAAATAAATACTTCGCCTCTAACCTCCAAATGACTTGGAGCAACTGATGATAACTTTAATGGAATAGATCTAATTGTATATGCATTTGTAGTAATATTATCTCCTTTTTTCCCATCACCTCTAGTTAATGCATACTTTAGTTTTCTATTTTCATAAATTAAACTTAAAGCAACACCATCATATTTTATTTCACATGTATACTCTATCTTTTTATTTGGTAAATTTTTTTTCATTCTTTTATCAAAATCAATCAGTTCTGATTCTGAGTATGTATTTGATAAAGAAAGCATCGGAGTTTTATGATTTTTTGTTTCAAATTTTTTTGTAATTGTTCCTCCAACTCTTTGAGATGGAGAGTCATTTGTTTTAAAATGAGGATGTTTTTTTTCAAGTTCAATTAAATAGCTTAATTTTTTATCAAACTCCAAATCTGAAATTTCATTAACATCTTTATTATAGTAAAGATTATTGTGATATTCTATTTCCGATTTTAAATCTTCAATTTTTTGCTTTATTAATTGATCTTTACTGTTCATTTATTTGAAAAATATTCTAAGATTAATGTTTAAATTTAGCAAATAAGCTAATTTCTTATTTAAGAATTTCTGTTTTTTTCTTGAATTTTTCTCATCAGTTTTGTTGTTATAGATCTTGGAATAAATCTATGAATCGTTGATAAAATTTTATTAATTGTTCCAGGAATTGCAATTGTTTTCCCATCCATCATAGCCTTATAACCATATTTAGCAACTTCTTCTGCTGTTGAAAAATTAAAATTTATTTTTTTTTCTTTATTTGATACTTTTTGTTGAAATTTTGTTCTTGTTTGACCAGGACATAACACTGTAACTGATATACCACTACCTTTTAATTCGTTAGCTATGGATTCTGAAAAATGAAGAATAAAAGCCTTTGTTGAGTAATAAATTGACATAAGAGGCCCTGGTTGAAAAGCAGCAAGAGAGGCCATATTTAAAATTTTACCTTTTTTGTTCGTAATCATTTTATTTAAAAAAAGTTTTGTCATTTCAGTTGTACACATAACGTGAAGCATTATCATACTTTTTTCAATTTCCCAACTAGTATCTTTAAATTTTCCAAATAAACCAAACCCAGCATTATTTATTAATATTTCAACATTTTTATTTTTAAACTCTTTATAAATTTCTTTTGATGAATCAGGATTTGAAAGATCTTTATGCATTAGAACAATTTTTTTATAATGTTTTAAATCAATTTTCGATTTTATATTATTTAATTCCTTTTTATCGTTATCAATAATAATAACATTATATTCATCTATAAGTAATAATTTTACAAATTCAAAGCCTAAACCACTTGCGCCTCCAGTTACTATCGAAAATTTTTCCATCTCTTTTAAAAATTAGTTTTAGATATTATATCACATAACATTTCTATATTTTCTTTAGAATGTGTAGGAAAGTTAGCTATTCTTATCTGATAATTATTATTTCCATATCCTTTTCCTATAATTAAGTTTTGTTTAGTTAATTTATTGATCAAATTATTTGATTTTTTATTAGTTGTTGCAACTTTTACTGTTTTAGATCTAATATTTTCATTTTTAATTAAATGAGAAATTTGTTCATGATTTTTTATTGTAAAATCAATAATTTTTGATTTATAATTTGTTTCATTAATAATGTTTTTGATTCCTTTTTTTAACATATCATTAATTACATTTTTTAATAAATAGATGCCTAATACATTTGGAGTTTCGGGTGTTTGATATTTTTTACCTAATTCATTAAGTTTTATTAAAGAATGATAGGACCCTACAATTTCTTTATTATGAATTTTTGTTAAGCATTTATCAATACATTGATTATTATAAATCCAAACACCTAAACCTGAAGGTAATCCAAAACATTTTTGAACCGAGAAATAAAAAGTATCAACATTTTTTATTTCAAATGGTATTACTGGGCTTCCACTTACGCAATCTAAAGCTATTAGTGAATTTTTAAACTTTGATCTTGCTTCTTTTATTTTATCATTAGGACATGATATTCCTGTGCTGGTCTCATTTAAAGTTATTGCTATTAATTCTTCTTCTGAGTATTTTATATTATAGTTAAAAGGTTCATTATAAGATTCGATAATTTTTGAATTTATCTTATATTTTTTTGTATAATCATAAAATTTTTTTGAGAATGAGCCATTTACATAGTGAATTGATGTATTTATAATTAAGTTTTGAATAATTCTTTCCCATATTTCATTGGCAGAGGAAGTGAATGCTATATGGTAGTTTTTATTCAAATTGAATAAAATATTAATATTTTCAATACATTCTTGGTATAAAACTTTAAATGTTTTACTTCTATGCGATATTGATAATATATCTTTTTTTAATGCATTTTTTATATGTTCTTCGACAGTAAAATATAGTTGTGATGGACCAGGGGTAAAGTATATGTTATTTTTCATTTAAGTGGCAAATTAATATAAAACTCTAAGTTTAATTGTACCATTAATATCTTTCAATTTTTTAATTACATTTTTATTATATTTTTTATTTATGTCAGTTATTACATATCCCATTTTGTTTTCAGTTTTAAGGTATTGCCCTAATATATTTATTTCAAATTCTGATAAAATTTTATTTATTTTCAGCATAACATTGGGTATATTTTTATGTATATGAATAAATCTATGAGCATTTTTAAGTTCTGGTAAAACTAAAGAAGGAAAATTAACAGAACTTGATGTTGCTCCTGTATTAATGAAATCTATAATTTTATTTGGAACAAATGTTCCAATATTTTTTTGTGCTTCTTTTGTGCTCCCACCTATGTGTGGCGTTAAGACTGTATTTGGCAAACCAATCAATTTAGAGGAAAATTTTTGATTATTATTTTTTGGTTCTTTTGGAAAAACATCGATAGCTGCTCCAAAAATTTTACCTGATAGGATATTTTTTTTTAATTCATCAATATTAACAACATTTCCTCTGCTATAATTAATAAGAATGGTTCCTTTTTTCATAATACCAAATTCATTTTTATTGATAAGATTTGTATTTTCTTTTTTGCCATCAACATGAATTGATATTATATTTGAAGCTCTAATCAGTTCATTAATAGAGTTATATTTTTTAGCATTTCCAAGTGAAAGTTTTTCTTTTTTATCATAATAAATCACATTCATTCCAATTGATTCAGCAATAATTGAAAGTTGTGAGCCAATATTTCCGTAACCAATAATACCAAGTACTTTATTTCTTACTTCAAAACTATTATTTGAATTTTTCTTCCAAATACCTTTTTGCATTTGATTGTTTTTATCAACAACATTTCTAATCAAAAGTATAATTTGTCCTATAACTATTTCTACAACTGATCTTGTATTACTATATGGTGCATTAAAAACAATAATCCCTTTTTTTTTAGTGAAATCTAGATCAATTTGATTAGTTCCAATACAAAATGCTCCTATAGCTAAAAGTCTTTTTGCATTAGATAATATTTTTTTATTTAAAATAGTTTTAGACCTAATTCCAATGATAGATACGTTTTTAATTTTTTCAATTAATTCTTTTTCGTTAAGGCTTGATGAAATTCTTTCGACTTTATAACCTTCTTCTTCAAAAGACATTCCGGCAACTGAATCTACATTTTCTAATAGAAGAACATTAATTTTTTCTTTGGGATAGGAAAATTTTTTATTCATTACCATAATTATTTATAAAATCATCAAGCGATTTTAACAAAAAATCTGCTTTATCTAAAATTTTTTTTCTTTTTATATTTTCAATAAACAAATAGAAGTTATTTGCATAACCATATTTTTTAATTTCATAGTCAGTATACCCATCTCCAATAACAATTACATTGCCATTTAAATTTAAATTTTTTATGACTTTCACCTTACCATTATTTTTAGATAGAGGATTATTTTTATCTAATCCTATTATTTTTCTATTTTTATCATAAATAAACCTATTTGCAAAAATATTTTCTTTTTTTATTCCAAATTTTGAAACTACTGGATATATAAGTTCATAAAAACCTCCAGAAACAATAAATATTTTATCTTTATTTTCAACAATAAATTTTTTATTTTTTAAAAAAGAATCTGTTATGTTTTGGTTTAGAACTTCAATAACTATATCTAAATCTTTTTTATTTGTATTTAATAACTTTACCCTCTCAGAGAGAGATTTTTGAAATGAAATTACTCCATTCATTCCCATTTTAGTAAGATGTTCAATTTTAATTAAAGAATCTTTATTACTTATAAATGTTTTTAAAAGTTCATCAAGTGATTCAATTTTAATGAAAGTGCTATCAAAATCTAAAATTATATAGTCTTTCAAAATATAAAATTTATGATTAGTTGTATTTAGATAGTATCTTTTTTACAAGTTTATGTCTTAATACATCTTCATCTTTTAGTTGAACGATGCCAATTCCTTCCGTATTATTAAATCTTTTTAATGCATCTACTAATCCAGATTCTTTTTTTGATTTTAAATCAATTTGAGTAATATCACCTGTAATTATCATCTTTGAATTTTTTCCCATTCTAGTTAAAAACATTTTGATTTGTGATGAAACAGTATTTTGAGCTTCATCCAATAAAATATAAGCATTTTTTAATGTTCTACCTCTCATATATGCAAGAGGAACAATTTCTATTATACCATTATCAATAAATTGTTTTATTTTTTTTTTTGGTAATATTTCTTCTAAAGAGTCATAAATAGGTCTTAAATATGGATTGATTTTATCTTGTAAATCACCTGGGAGAAAACCTAAATTCTCTCCAGCTTCAACTACAGGCCTAGTAATCACAATTTTTTCAATTATTTTTTCTTTTAATGCTTTTATTGCTAATACTACACTTAAAAATGTTTTACCAGTTCCTGCTGGGCCACCTACAAAAACAATATCATTTAATGCACAAGAGTCTATAAATTTAGTTTGATTATAACTTAATGCATGGATTTTTTTTCCTTTGGAACCATAATAAAGTAATTTTTTTTCATTATTAATTTTTCCATTTTTATGAAGTGAGTTAATATCCTCTTCATTTATACTTCCATACTTTTCATATTTTAATATTAGTGATTGTATTAAATTTTGAATTTTTTCAGTTTCAGTATTATTTCCTTTAATTACTATTTTATTTCCTCTGGATAATATTTTTGAATTTGGAAATATAGATTCTAAATATATGAAGTTTTTATTTTCAACACCTAAGAACTCAACAAGATCAATTTTATCTAAACTAATTGTTTTTTCAACCAATTCCTTAATTTAATAATTTATTACTTTAATAGTTTTATTTTTGAAATGCAAATTAAGTATTTTCAATATTTTATATGTCAATAATTACTATTATTTCTGATTTTGGATACACTGATCATTACAGTGCTGCTTTAAAAGCAAGCATTTATAAATTAAACTCTAATTTGAACGTAGTTGATATAACTCATAATATAAAAAAATATAATATTTCTCATGCAGCTCATTCTATTAGAAATGTATATAAAGACTTTCCAGAAGGATCCATTCACATTATATGTGTTAAAGCAAGTGAGAAAAAAGAAAGAATAGTAGTTGTTAAAATTAATGAGCATTATTTTATTTCATATGATACAGGAATTTTTTCATTAATTGATTTGAAAGAAAATTATACAGCAGTATCTGTTGATTATTCAATTTTATCTTCATTCCCTGAAAAATCAATTATGGGACCAATAGCAGTTAAACTTGCTGCAACTAATGATATTTCTATAATTGGGAAGCCTGTTATGAATTTAAACAAAAGATTTTTCCTAACAGTTAATGCTTCAAATAACAATTTAATTGGAAATATATTAAGGATAGATCATTATGGAAACCTAATAACAAATATTCATTTAGATGATTTTAATAAGGTAAAAGATAAAAATTCTGAGAATTTTGAAATAATTATTGGTATAGAGAAGTTAATTGAAATTAATAAAACCTATTCTGATGTTGATGCAGGTGAACTTTTTGCTTTATTCAATTCTAATAAATTTTTAGAAATTGGAATGAATCTTGGAAATGCATCAAAATTATTAGGAATGAAAGAAGATGATCCAATTACCATTAATTTTTTATAATTATTTTTGTTTTTTTTTGCCAAAGTGGCGGAACTGGTAGACGCGCGCGATTCAAAATCGCGTTCCTTATGGAGTGTGGGTTCGATTCCCACCTTTGGTACTTTTAATAATCTATGAAATATATTTTACTTATAATTTCGTTTAATGCTTTTTCCCAAATATCCTTGCCAACCTTTCAAGCAATTCATAATATTGAAGAATATGGAAATATACTTCAAGATAATCTAATCTTACATTTAGATGCATCAAATCCAAGTTCTTTAAATCAAAATGATTTATCAACTTGGAGTGACCTTAGTACTTCAAATAATGATGTAGTTTTAGTTACAGGCTTTACACGAAATTCATATACTTTAAATAGTAGTCCTTCATTTTCATCAAATAATGGAGGATCTATAACTTTTAATGATAACGCTGCTTATCGAAAGTCTACATTTACTAATTTTTCTGGCAATACATTTACAGTATCAATGTGGATAAAAACGTCTCAAACTTCCGGAAGACTTTTTAGCGTTGCTAGATCTCCAAGTTCTTATGCAAAACAATTAATTTTATGGCTAACTGGTTCAAAAATTGGTATTTATGGAGCAAATAATTCCACAAATACAGTTAATGATAATTCATGGAAATTTATTACCGTAGTTAGAAATTCAGGTACATATAAATATTATATAAATAACTCTTTAGATGTTACAAGAACAGGTCAAGACTCAAAAACATTTAATTACAATGATTTAGTAATCGGATGGGATTATAGAAATAATGGAGGTGGATTTGAAGGAGATTTAGGAGCTGTTTATTTTTATAATTCAGATTTATCTAATGATCAATTAACACAAAATTATAATGCTACAAAATCAAGGTACGGATACTAAACTTTAATAATGAGATCTTTTTATTTTCTTTTTTTTATAATTATTTCGGAAAATATTTACTCACAAATTTTTCCTTCATATCATGCTGTCCATCATAAGCCAGTTGGAATTATTGAATCTAATTTAATTCTTCATCTAGATGCAAGCAATTCTTCATCTTTCAATTCTAATAATCTTACAGTGTGGAATGATTTATCTTCTAGTAATAATGATTTTACGTTAAAAAATGGTGGAATCACTTTTTCTAGTGATGCTGGTGGAAGTCTTGTTTTTGATGGTAATGATTATTTTTGCATTAATCCAATAAGTAATTTAAATACTAGTAATCTTACCATATCTCTATGGATAAAAGTGACTTCTGTGACAAATCGTAATGGTGTACTTGTTCAATCATCTAGAACACCATCTAATGTTGATGATGAATTTGTATTCCAAGTAAAGGAGAATACAGGTAAATTATTATTTTGGGATCATGATGGATCATATGGTTTTAGTACTCAATCTTCATCATCGGTTTTAGCAAATCCCGTAGCATGGAAATTTGTTACATTTACAAAAAGTAGTACAACTGGAAAATATCATATTAATACTTCATTAGATGCTTCAATAACTGCTTCTCATAATGTAACTTATGGATCTGATTGGTTCTGCATAGGACGAGATTATAGACATGATCCAGCCTTTTCAAATCATTCTACAAGATATGGATTTAATGGAAATATAGCTTCTGTTTATGTATATTCTTCTACTCTTACACAATCCGAAATAGAGCAAAATTATAATGCTACCAAATCAAGATATGGTTTGTAAAAAGCTACTCTAAATCTAGATATTGTTATTTAGATTTAATTTAAACTAGATATTGTTATTTTTTTTTAATTTAAAACGAACAAATAGATTTATTTATTTTTTTATATTTAAAGGATGGCAAAGTTTGAATTAAATGTTAATGGAAAGAAACATCAAATAGATGTTGATCCTTCTACACCTATTCTATGGGTTTTAAGAGACAACTTAAATTTAGTTGGAACAAAATATGGATGTGGGATTGCTCAATGTGGGGCCTGTACTATACACCTAAATGATGTTGCTACAAGGTCATGTCAGCTACCTGTAGCAATGGTAGGAAAATCTCCTATTACAACAATTGAAGGGTTATCTGAAAATGGAGACCATCCTGTTCAAAAAGCTTGGATTGAAAATGATGTGCCTCAATGTGGATATTGTCAAGCAGGACAAATTATGCAAGCGAGCTCTTTAATTAATTCAAATCCTGATCCATCAGATGAAGAAATTGAAGCTTCTATGAACGGTAATATATGTAGATGTGGAACATATACGAGAATTAAAAAAGCCATAAAAGCTGCTGCAAAATCAAAAAAATAATGTTATGTCAAAATTAAAAACTTATATTGGAAGAAGATCTTTTTTTAAATTAAGCGCACTTTCTGGTGGTGGAATGTTTTTGGGTTTTAATTGGTTAGCATCTTGTGATTTTTCAAAAAATGACTATAAAAATATCCCCGATGAATGGTTTAAAATAAATGGATATGTTAAGATTGGAGGAAATGGTCTTGTAAGTATAATGTCTCCAAATCCTGAAATAGGTCAAAATGTTAAAACATCCATGCCAATGTTAGTAGCTGAAGAATTAGATATTGACTGGAAAGATGTTATTGTTGAGCAAGCCCCATTAAATACAGATATTTTTAAAAGACAAATAGCTGGTGGAAGTAACTCGATCTCTAGTTCATGGAAGCCACTTAGAATGGCTGGTGCTACTGCAAGGGAAATTTTAAAATCTGCTGCTTCAAAGTTTTGGAATGTACCTGTTTCTGAAATATCTACTAATAAAGGAATATTATATCATGAAAATTCAAAAAGTAAGATGGGTTATGGAGAAGTTGCCTCACTTGCTTCAGAGATGGAAGTTCCAAAAGAGGTGGAATTAAAAGACATTTCTGAATTTAAAATAATAGGAACTTCTAGAAAAAATGTTGATAATGAAAAAATTATTACAGGAAAACCTCTTTTTGGAATTGATTATTTTGAAGAACGGACCTTAACTGCAATGATAATTCACCCTCCTGCTTTTGGTAAAAAATTAAAATCATTTGATTCATCTAATGCATTAAAAATGTCTGGAATTAAAGATGTTTTTAAATTCGATAATTATAAAAATGGTCAGCTAAAAGGTTCTCTTGATGTAAGTGCTCATACAACTCAAATTGCTATAGTAGGTAACTCTACATGGGAAGTTATGAAAGCAAAAGAAGCTGTTAAAGTTGAATGGGAAGATGCTGGGGAAGTTACATATGAAGTCAAAGGATGGGGTGGAGGCACGAAAGTTCTTCCATCTAAGTTAGAAAGCACTGAAGATCATCATGAAATTATGAGTGAAATGTCTTCAAAACAACAAAAAGTTGTAAGAAGAGATGGTAATCCTGAAAAAGCTTTTAAAGAAGCTGACAGAATTATTGAGAAAACATACACCTGTCCTTTTTTGGCTCACAATACATTGGAACCGATGAATTTTTTTGCTGATGTAACTGAAGATTTTGCTAGGCTAGTTGGACCAATTCAAACCCCTGAATATTTAGAAACTACAATTTCAGATAGATTTGATTTACCTAAAGAAAAAGTTGATATCATGATGACCCGTATGGGTGGGGGATTTGGCAGAAGACTTTATGGCCATTTTTTATTAGAGGCTGCAGTAATTTCAAAAAAAGTAAAATCTCCTGTAAAATTGATTTACTCAAGAGAGGATGATATGACTACAGGAACTTATAGACCTACTTATCATGTTCTTTATAGAGCTTCTGTAAATAAACAAAATGAAGTCACAGCAATACATATAAGATCCGGAGGTATTCCTGAAAGTTCATTATATGCTAATAGATTTCCAGCAGGAACAATTAAAAATTTTCTTGCAGAATCATGGAGTGTTACATCAAATATTACTACAGGTGCATTTAGAGCCCCTAGATCTAATTTTGCTGCTTCTGCTGAACAGTCTTTTCTTGATGAATTAGCAGAATTTATTGATAAAGATCCACTTGATTTCAGATTAGAACTTTTTGATAATGCTATAAGTTCTCCTATTGGAAATAAAAATGATTATGATCCTGAGAGATATTCAGGAGTTTTAAAATTGGTTAAAGAAAAATCAAATTGGAATAAAAAAAAGCCTGGTGTTTTTAGAGGTGTTTCAGCTTATTATTGTCATAGATCATATGTTGCAAATGTTGTTGATATTATTATTAAAAACGGAAAGCAGATAATAGATAAAGTTTATTGTGCAGTTGATTGTGGTATTGTTGTTAATCCAGATGCTGCTAAAAATCTTGTTGAAGGTGGAACCGTAGATGGAATTGGTCATTCTATGTTTAGTGAAATTACTTTCAAAAATGGAATTCCTCTGCAAGATAACTTTAATAAATATAGATTAATAAGACACAGTGAATCTCCTAAAAATATTAAAGTATATTTTGTTAAAAATAATATTGATCCAACTGGATTAGGAGAGCCTCCATATCCATCAGTCATTCCTGCTCTTGCTAATGCTATGTATCAAGCTAACGGAAAAAGATATTATAATCAGCCTTTTAGCTTATCTTAGTTTTAGAATCAAATAACCTTTTAAATGATTAGTGTAGAAAAGGCTTTAAAACTTGTTCATTCACAAAAAGTTAAATTAAAAAGTGGGTTATCTATTTCGACAAGAAATGGATTGGGGTATGTATTAAGTAATGATTTAATAGCTCCAATTTCTTTACCAAACTTTAGACAATCATCAATGGATGGTTATGGATTATCAGATATAAAATCTTTGACATATAAAGTAGTAGGAGAGATAAAAGCAGGTGATTATTATAAAAAAAAAATTAATAAGGGAGAAGCAATTAGAATTTTCACTGGTGCTCATGTTCCTGATTCGGTTAAATCAGTTGTAATTCAAGAAAAAGTTATATTTAAAAATAATACTATTAAATTAAATGAATTACCAAAATTATATTCTAATATAAGAGAGAAGGGTGATCAAATTAAAAAAGGAGAAATAGCTTTAAAGAAAGGTTTTTTACTAAATGAAGCAAGTTTAGGTTTGATTAGTAGCTTAGGAATTAAAAAAATTAAAGTTTATGAAAAACCTAAGGTGTCAATACTTATTACAGGAAATGAGCTGATTTCTATAGATAAAAAATTAAAGTCAGGAAAAGTTTACGATTCAAACAGTATATTATTAAAAAATGTTTTGAAAATGAATGGAATAACAAAGTTAAATCTTTACAAAGTAAGAGATAATAAAAAAAACACATTTAATTCAATAAAAAAGGCTTTTATAATATCAGACTTAATAATTATTTCAGGAGGAATTTCTGTTGGAAAATATGATTACGTTAGAGAATGTTTAAACGATATAGGAATAAAACAATTATTTTATAAGGTAAATCAGAAGCCAGGTAAACCATTATTTTTTGGAAGAAAAGATAATAAATTTGTTTTTGCATTACCTGGAAACCCTGGTTCTACTCTTACTTGTTATCATATTTATGTAAAGAACTTCATTTATAAACTTATGGGAAAAAAAAAATATTATTCAGATAAATTTAGTGTTTACTTAAAGCATCCATTAAAATATGATGAAAAGAGAGAAGTTTTCTTAAAGGGATTTTATGAAAATAATAAAGTTACCTCTTTGAATCACCAAAAATCTTTTAAGATGATAGGTTTTGCTAATGCAAATTGTTTAATTCACCTTGAAAAGGGTAAAAAAAATTTAAAAGAAAATAGTAAAGTAGATATTATCTTAATTTAGAATTATGTCAGATCAGCTGATATTTTTATTTATTTTAATACCTTTTATTTCAATGCTTTTTTCTAGTGTAGGGCATGGAGGTGCTAGCGGTTATTTAGCTTTGATGAGCTTATTTTTATTCCCTGTAATTGAAATGAAATCAACTGCTTTATTATTAAATATTTTTGTTTCTGGAATAGCATTTTATAATTATTATAGGTTTAAGCATTTTAATAAAAAATTATTTTTTTCATTTGCTATAGGATCAATTCCAGCAGCTTTTATAGGAGGAAATCTAATAATTGACGTTGAAATATATAAAAATATATTAGGCTTTTTTCTTTTATTTGCTGCAGCTAAGTTTCTTTATAATCATGATGATATAAAAATAAAAAAAAGAATCAACTATTTTATATCACTTATTTTTGGTACTCTAATTGGTTTTTTTTCTGGTTTAATTGGTATTGGTGGAGGTATAATACTGACTCCTTTAATATTATTATTAAAATGGGGAAATGTTAAAACTGCTGCAGGTGTATCTTCATTGTTTATTTTTTTTAATTCAATTTCAGGCTTTCTTGGTTTGATTTTTTTAGAAATACACCCATCAAATAATTCTTTTTTATTATTAATTTTAGCTATTATTGGAGGGTTAATTGGTAGTTATTATGGTAGTAGAAAATGGAATAATAAAATCCTAAAATATTTATTAGCAATAGTTTTATTTATTGCTTCTTTTAAACTATTTTTTATCTAAATGAAATTAAAAGTAAAGTATTATGGTCAATTGATTGATCTTGTTAATAAAGAAGAA
>Ga0066836_10000776_pt1 | contig 16176 bp, 11 predicted proteins | sample ETNtaG_18_FD_71568 | JGI IMG/M metagenome (GOLD analysis project Ga0066836, IMG submission 71568) | Marine microbial and viral communities from oxygen minimum zone, Eastern Pacific Ocean - ETNP201302SV91 | ecosystem: Environmental > Aquatic > Marine > Oceanic | place: Pacific Ocean: Eastern...
CTAAGGACGGTGCGACATTCTTCTCGAGCAGCCAATAGCCCCCCAGTAGGGATGCTGCCTGCATGTCCTAGTGATGTTGGTTTGTTTCTCCATCCTGAAAGATGTTCATCAAAAAGTTCTGCCATTGGAGGAGATGTCCATGTAGTATGATGGACACCATTTGTGATTGGTGAAATGTGTTGCTCGCCGAACATCGAAGATGCAACCCATGCATTCAGATTTGAAACAGCATTTACTGGACCAGATAGTGCTACAGCAAGGTGGCTCATTGAGCACCTTCTTCCATTTTCTGGATCACCTGCAGAATTACATAAATTGGTTGCATCCTCTGGTAGTAATTTGCCTAGAACCTCTTTCACAGAATTCCATTCAAAACGGTCGTGGCCAGCGGGAACTGGGGTGTGGGTAGTGAATAAGCAGCAATTGGATAGATGCTCCCTTGTCCAACCTTGATGCAGCATTTCAAACATTGCAAATGTACAATGCCCCTCGTTGAGATGTAGACCTGAAATGTCATGACCCATTGCCTGTAATGCCCTAATTCCTCCCACGCCAAGCAAATACTCTTGTCGAATTCTAGTTTCATCATCGCCACCATACAACCTGTTTCCAAGCGAAGCATGATTGGATGAGTTACTCGGATGTCGAGTGTCGAGGAAATAAGTAGGGATATTCTTGATTTTATAGACCCATATTTTGGAGTGAAGTATTGTTCCATCTAAGGGCAACGAAATTTCAATACCTGTATCGGTAAGATATTCATGTGGATCAATTTCACTAAATGTTTCAGTTTGGTTTCCATGATTGTCCAAGTGTTGACGCCCATATCCTTCTCTGTATAGGAGAGTGCAACCAATCAGGTCAATTCCTGCATCGGCAGCAGATTTAATGTGGTCTCCTGCTAGTACTCCAAGGCCCCCAGAATATGTGTGGAGGCCACTTTCAAAGCCAACTTCGGCAGAGAGGTAGGCTATACTCATGTGAACCATCTCGGTCCGCTTCCACAGTCCTATGAATTTGACTATTACAAATTCAGAAAATCAACGCTTCAATAAATTCCAATTTCCATTGGTCAAATCAGTCCAATCAAATTTCCATTGCCAATTCCCAGTAGTGGTTCCCGGTGTATTCATTCTACTTCCTGTGTCTTCTTCAATTAAGTCTTGCAATGGAATTATTGCCAAAATAGCTGAAGATTCAATGGCAATCCGAATCAGAGTTTGGCAAGGAGATTCTCCTGCAAGACCTAATTCCAATACGCGCTCTTTCCTTATTTCAGAACTTTCATTCCACCAGCCTACAGATGTGTCGTTGTCATGAGTTCCAGTATACACTATTTTGTCAGTAGAAATATTTTCTGGACGATGAGGGTTGTCAATATTTTCATCATCAAATGCAAAATGAAGAACTGCCATTCCAGGAAGGTTGTGTCTCTTGCGAAGTTGAATAACTGAATCCGGAATGATGCCTAAGTCTTCAGCTACAATCATGGTATCACCTGCTACATCCATCAATACTTGCAAAATTTCATCCCCTGGTCCTTCAACCCATGTACCATTTTTTGCATGCAAATCTGCATTTGGAATCGCCCAAGCAGATTCAAAACCACGGAAGTGATCAATACGTACGATGTCAAATAATCCACAACATCTGGCCATTCTCATTTGCCACCACATCCACTCTTCTTGACGATGTGCATCCCAGTCATAGAGCATCGTGCCCCAACGTTGACCATTTTCAGAAAAATAATCAGGTGGTACACCTGCAACAACATCATGATGAAATAAATGCGGTCGGACCCACACATCAGCAGAATCTTTAGCCACGAAAATCGGTAAATCACCAAATAATTTGACACCTTTTTGAGAAGCATAATGCCTGAGAATCATCCAGTCTCTTTGAAATCGAACTTGATTCATAATGCGCCCTCTGACTTGTGGCATATATTTCTCTAAGGCCTCTTCAATAGCCTTTGGATGTCGATTGCGAAGTGGTTCAGGCCAATCATACCACGGAGCTTCATCATGAGCTTCTTTGAGTGCATCATAAAGCCCCCAATCCCATGCCCAATGTGCATTGACACTTAGCCATTGACGAATTAATTCATGATCCGGATCTTCTTCAAATGTAGGGTCGCACAATGCAACATGACCTGCAAATGCACTTGTTGATGCGTATGGGCTTCGATGTTCATCAGGGGGGGTAATAGGGAGGACTTGCCAGACTGTTGCACCTGCTTCAGCAATCAAATCAATGAATGTAAATGCATCAGGGCCAAGTTTTCCAGACGGTAGAGATGCAACGTGACACAGCACTCCCGACTCGCGCATGAATGGTCTACGGCCGTGGGGGTGGAAAACCTTTGATGCTGAATGTCCTCGCAGGCACCATGCGTCGAGGTGCAATTCTAATCGCCGTTCTTTTTCTGGCACCTGCTTGGCTTAGTTTAGTCACCGCAACAACTCCTGATGAAATTACGGTCGATGGTGATTTGTCAGATTGGCCCTCTGACACACTTTCGTCAATAGATTCTAATTCAGTAAACTTCCAAATGACATGGAATAGCACAAACTTGTTCTTTGCATGGTCTGGTACTGATTGGGAAAGTGAATCTGAGGGTGCAGATTTGTTTATTTATCTAAATACAAGTTTTGGGGGGAGCCCTCTTTCAAGAAATTGGAACCTCGCTCAAACGCTCCCATTCGCGGCAGATTTCGCATTTGTTCTTGAAGACGCATCATATTTTTCAATCCAATTTTATGACGGAAGTGCGTGGGTTGAATCCTCTATTATACCCGATGCATATGTTGGCTGGTCTGGCAACCAAATCACTGAATTTTCAATTCCATGGAGCGATATCGGATCACCTGAAAATATCGGAGTGATCGCTTGGTCGCAATGGCAAGATGAAGGTAATGTGTGGACATCCTTCCCTCAAGAAAATCCTGCTTCAGAAAATGGTGCTGAAACCTTTACTCATTGGTACCAAATTGAAAACCGATCAACTTCTCAATCAAGTGCTGATGTAGAAGTATTAACTTCAAACACCCCACTTGAGAAGGTCGACGATGCCCTCAATTTGGCAATTGTTTTCCACCAACATCAACCATATTACAAAAATAAGTTGACAGGAATGGTTGAGATGCCTTGGGTCCGAGTACATGCAATGACTGAATATGTCGACAGCCCAGGTATCCTTTCTGGAACTGATACAAAAGTCACGTACAATTTGGTCCCCTCATTTATTGAGCAATTACTTGATTATTCAGAAAATGGTGTATTAGATGTACATACCGACATTGCTCGTCGTTCATGGAATACTGGTGGATATCCAAATGCTACAGCATTGGAATTACACACAATGCAATTCCAATCTTTTTGGAATTCGGGGTGGATTTACAATGTCTCTTCAGATGATTCACGAGTAGGTTGGGTTTACCCTTCCAGTCAACGATATTCAGAATTACATGGGATGACATTGCACAATCTGAAACCTGCTACTATTATGGATGACACCCTCTTGAGTCCACAGGACTTCCTTGATTTGCAAGTATTATGGTATCTCTATCAGTTCAGCCCATCCTATGTCCAAGGAGATTACAATTCAAGCCACCTTGACCAAGGTCTAATTGATCTATTCATGCAAAATGGGCAGTATACTTTGACCGACTTGACATATGTTTTAGATGCCCAAGAAAACCACATGTCGAACATTCTTCCAATGTACTCAGAATTGGCTACCAGCGGTCAAATTGAGCTGACAACAACTCCGTACTATCATCCAATCATGCCGTTATTGATGATGGATGGATGGACCTTTGAAGATGGAATTAGAGTTAACAAAGATTCGTGGCCAGAAGATGTCACTAACCACTTGCAGACTGGGATGGATTTGTTTGAACAAGAATTGGGATTCCGACCAGTCGGTATGTGGCCCAGTGAACAATCCGTCTCTCCTGACATGGTTCAACCAGTCGCCGATGTTGGTATCGAGTGGATGGTCACTGACGAAATCAACCTTGAGGAATCGACTGACATGTCGGGGCAAACTATCGATGTATCCGTCGCTTCTAACCTTGCGACACCTTGGATGGTAGGGGATGTTGCAACCATCTTCAGAGACCGTGTAATCAGTGATCGAATCGCTTTCCAATATGGTTCGATGACCCCAGAGGCGGCAGTCTCCGATTTCCTTGCATATTGTGACAACATTCGTCAACAACTATTGGATGAGGGTAAAGACCCCAGCGAGCATCTGCTCACCGTTGCTCTCGATGGTGAAAATTGGATGTTTATGTCTGAGTTCCAGCACCAAGACAACGGCCGCCCATTTACAGAGGAATGGTTCGGTAGATTGAGCACGCATCCAACCGTGGTGACAACAACACCAGGGGAGTTCCTTGAGATGAATCTCACTTTACCAGAAATTGATGTCATTGGAACAGGTTCTTGGATTGATGGTACACTCTCGACATGGGCAGGAGAGGCTGAGGAGAGTCTTGCTTGGCAGCGCACTGTAGAGGCGCGTCAAGCCTTGGTTGCCTTTGAAGTAGAGAACCCCAATCACTCCGGTTTGATGGATGCATGGGAGAGTCTGTATATTGCTGAAGGCAGTGACTGGTATTGGTGGTATGGCTTAGATCAAGATAGCGGGTATGATGAGATGTGGGATGTTCTCTTCAAAGTTCATCTTTCCAATATTTATCGTGCTGTAAATCTCGATTTACCTCCTTATTTACAGGACTTGTGGACTAACCCTGCTTTGCCGGATGAGCCCTATGGTGGCGTGATTGAGCCAATGATTGATGGGATTGCTTTACCTGGTGAATGGGATGGTGCAGCCTTATACAATGCAACAAATACTGGTGATGTTTTGGATATTGAATCATTCCATCTTGGTTATGATGCATCAAATGTTTACGTCAGAGTCGATATGGGGAGTACACCAGCAGATTGGGAGTTGATGGACATGGATGCAATGCCTGATTTATCCATCTACTTCATGCAACCAAATGCCATCAACTTCAATGAGGTTGAAACTAATTACAGAACTTATTACGGCAATTCCGTACTTGGTTTTCCAGCAAAGCACATGATATCATTTAATTTTGACCAATTGAGGGAAGATGGGCAATCTAAGTATGATATTTTTGAAGCAGGAGGGATGGTGGGAGACAATGAGCAATGGATTTTCTCTGGTCAATCGGTGCTTGGTGGTTGTGCGGCCGACAATGTTTATGAGTTCCAAATCCCTTGGTCTGAAATTGGCCTTGCTCCACGATATTCCACTCGTGTCAAGGTCGTGACTGCTTGGCACAATACCACAGATTATGGAGACGGCACAGATTTTGAAATCGCTCCACCTGCACCTGCTGAAATGATATTACCCGATTTGGAAGAGTGGGTAACTCTCCTTGACTTTAACGAAACAATTGGCGATGAAAACGGAAAGGGAGATATTACCTACCCCACAGCTAGTGATTTCTCACCAGGGGAGGGACTGTTCGACATTACTCAACTCAAAGTCAGTCAGAGCTCATGGAATGCCCGTTTTGAATTAACGTTTGCAGAGATGACTGATTACTGGAGTTTAGCTAATGGGTTCAGTCATCAAATTGTTCAAATTTATGTCGACCAAGGAGATTACCTGTGGGGTGAGACAGATATGTTGGAGGGTGCGAATGCTATCATCCATGAGGATTGGGCATGGGAAGTGGCTATTTCAGCAACGGGTGAACCTGGTGCAGTGAAATCCATTAATGCACTAAGTGGAGAAACTAGTTCAAAAGGAATTGAAGTAAATGGTGACGTTTCTACTAAAACAATAACTATCACAGTTTCTAAATCAATTATTGGGTCTGACATTCCAGATTACCGCTTCGTTATTGTGTCAGGAAGCCAAGATGGGTTTGGTCCAGGGAAATGGAGAGATGTAGATGCTGATGCCAAAGTCTGGCGCCTTGGTGGGGGCGAAGATCCAAGTGATGTAGACGGCATAGATTATGATCCAAATGTGCTAGATATTGTATTCGATGGTGATCAAAATACAATGTTAGGGGGGTATGATGTAAACTCTCAACAATTTGCAGTTTTAACAGGCATAGAACTCCCAGATGTTGCACAACAAGTATTCGGAGTGAGTGTATCTAGTGTTACATCCTCCTCTGCTATCATTGAATGGTCGACCACAAAATCTGCCAACGGCACAATTACCTGTGGTGGTGAGAATTTTACTACTAGCGAAGCATCGCTATCACATGCGATACAAGTAGCAGATTTGGACCCTGGATCAACTTACAATTGCTCAATATTGGTTATGGATGCATCACTTGTTACAATTTCTTTCAACACAACAAATGAAGTGGATACCACTCCGCCTGATATACTGAATTTGGCAGTTGAAATCATCGATTCATCCTCTTTGAGAGTAACGTGGTACACGAGTGAAGATGCTACCGAATCTGTGGAAGTGGTAGATCAAAATTTCCTTGGTGACACACTTGCTCTCCGTAAAAACCATGAAATGACAATTACACTCAATCCCAACCTTGTAGCCCTTGAGAATTACACACTAACTGTCACAGTTTCCGATGCATCAGGGAATACCAACACTTCAAATGTTAATTTCATTATTCAGGAAGAAGATGTTTCGAATCCCCCCTCTGATGGAGATGACCTTGATTCAAATGGTGATTCGGAAGATCAACAGGGAAATGATGGCAAAGGTATCAGTGAATTAATTGAAGATCCAGTTGTACAAATTGCACTTTTGGGTGTAATTATTGCAGTTATTTTCGCATTTATTAGAACTCGGAAAAATGAGTTGGATTATTTTTCCTTCGGGGCCGAAGAAACTCTATTCGATGAGACCTCAGACGAACGGGATTGAAGCAGTTGCATGTGTGTGTAAGTTAACGACTGTTAAGATACATGGTTTAGGTTGGAACCCTAGCATCCTCTGGTAGCTAGTTTGATCCTGCCAAGTGCTACTGTGGACTAAATTAACTCCTTTGTAATTCTCAGTATGATGGCCATGTACATGTCCTGTGACAAATATGTCGGGAATATCTGAGATAACTAATCGGTCTTCTGGTTCAGGTGAAAGTGGCGTTTTCCCCCCCCATGAAGGTGCAAGATGTCGCCGGTCTATCATGGCCCTCATTGCTGCTTCTGGTTTCTCAAAAGTTACAGTACGAAGCGACGATACGAAATCCATGATTGAAACACCGTGATAGGAAAGAACCCTAACTCCATGTAGGCTGAAATCACAAGGATTTCCAACGAAAATTGTATTATTGTAATCAGTTTGTAATTCAGGGTCTAATGCTGGTTGCGGTTCTGCGGGCCTTACAGCATCATGATTTCCAGGGAGTAATAGTACATCTACCCAGTCTGGAAGTTCTTGCAACATCTCTCCAAGGCGTGAATATTGGTTGAACAGATCAGAGATATTCAATTCCTTTTCTTGTCCAGGATATATTCCAACACCATCAACACCATCTCCACTAATCACAAGGTATCGTATTGTTTGTGCCAGGGGGTCTTCATTGAACCAACGAATCATTTTGTGCCATTGTGATTCCAAGAATGTTTTGCTACCTAAGTGCAAATCAGAAATAAAGGCGGCAGAGACGGCTTGGTCTTCTCCAGATGACCTTCTTTGATGCTGATTAAGAGGAGGAAAATGGAGATTTTCGCAATAAAAGAGATCTCCTGTCTGGCTAAAATGTCCACTGACACCAATAACATCATCAGGCATCAGTCCTGCATGTACAATTTCTTGATTTTCACTTTCTTCATCACGTTGTGAAAGCAAGCAAGTCAATTCTCCAGAGTTATCTTCAATACTGAATATCAAGTGTCCATTTTTTGTTGTTCGAGGACCATTTACTAGTCCAATAATAGTACAGGTGTCATCACTGGTTGAGAACCGTCGGCGCTGCCGAACAGCATCATTTGCAGAAATCGGCCGGTTGGGTAAACCTCCATCAAGAATCATCTTTCGGATCTGCTTTAATCGATTGCTAAAACAGGAGTTTATATCTTCTTTTTTACCCTCAGTCACACTCTTTCCTGTGATGTCAAAATGGACATTAATTTCAGAATCGAGATCCTTTGCATTCATTGGAAAATCTGCCAATTTGTAATGGTCTAAGTCGTGAATTCTTGCAGCAGTTGTAGGTTCAGGAGTTGAAACAGGTGCAATGGTTCGTGCAACTACTTTATCGGTATTCTTTGCAGGCTTAGGCTCCATCTCTATTAGTAAAGCATCCAAAGCACTTTCATCTAGAATTCCTTTTTTCCCAATTGCTTTAGCAGCATCGACTAAGCGATCAATATCGGGAAGTTCCAACAATCGTTCACGTACCGAACGCCCAGGAAGTAGACCCGCTTGGGTCACTTTCTGGTAGATAGTTGACCAGTCGGCTTCGCTCACAGGCCATAGGGCTTGCACGACCGTTCAAAGCAATTACTGAACCCCCATGAAGTCAAATAACGCTCAAAACCTCAAGCAGAACCCCTAAGAACGCCCGTCGACGCCGATAAGATGTGAGTGAGGAAGCCTCCATGCTCGCCGCCCGCTTAGTGCGGCGTCTACGCAAGTATGAGTGGAGCCTGTCTGTTGCAGAATCTTGTACTGGTGGATTACTTGCCTCTGCCTTTACAGATATATCTGGAGCGTCTCAATGGTTTACTCAGGGATGGGTCACTTATTCGAATGAATCGAAGATAACTCAGTTGGGAATAAACCCTTCCACGCTGGAGAAAAAAGGTTCAGTTAGCCACAGCGTCGCTCTTGACATGGCTCAAGGTGCAAGGAAGAATTCAGGCAGTGAATTGAGCATATCGATTACTGGCATTGCAGGCCCTACAGGTGGCGATCAATTCAAGCCAGTAGGGACTGTTTATGTTGCAGTATGTATCGGTGATTCGTATCTTGTTAGGAAGGGTGAGTTTGGAGGTGGGGACCGTGCTAGTAACAAACATTCGTTCACCATATTCGCTATGCAAAAGGCGATTGAAGCATGGGATACCCATTTCGATCGTCTTGAAAAAATTCGCAATGCGACTGAATCTTCGACGGAAAATGAAGAAGTAGAGATTGACCTTTCAGTTGCTCTTTCATCACTTAATCCAGACCTTGATTCTTGGCAAGATGGTGCAGATTGGGACGCAGAGAGTAAAGTGGTCACTACTCTTGATGAGCAGGAAAAGGCATCACTTGGCACTGACGTGAATTGGTCAGAAGAGTAGTGGGCCCGACCAGATTTGAACTGGTGATATTCGCCTTGTAAGGGCGACGTCATAACCGCTAGACCACGAGCCCGATGAATACGTGGGGGGGCATTAAGGATATGAGGTAAACCCTTACGCAGCCTTTTGTGTGAGGGCTGAAAATAACTTGGCGTGGGAGGGGAGAACGAGTGATTGGGAGACTGTTAGAAAACCTAGAATCGGCAGGTATACCAATTACTGGAGATGTTTCTGCAGCTATGCATTCAGTTGATATTTCAGATTTCACAGATTATGATTCTGAACCTTTTTGGCACGATAGGCCATTGGTTTTTTTGGAAACAATTAGGGGCGGTATCAAAACAATTTCTGCCCCACACATGATAGTTACAATGCTGCACCACCTTGAATTATCTCAAGGGCAAAAGGTGTTAATTCTCGGTGCTAAAGGTGGTTATATTGCTGCCCTCATTGCCCATATTGTTGGGCCAGAAGGAGAGGTTGTGGTCGTAGACCCTTCACGTGAAGTTGTTGATTATGTAAGGGAACGTATTGCATCTGTTGCAACTACACATTCAGTCAGAGTTCGCAAGATGCAGGCTACAAATCGTTGCCCCCCTCACTTACCTGAACCTTTAGATCGAGTATTGGTTACTGGTGCATTACCTTCTTTGCCATCATGGCTTGAAAGGCGGATGGCAGATGGAGGATTTGCAGTAGCCCCAATCGGCGGCCAAGTTGCGCAGAGATTGGTCAAAAGAGAACGGCAATCAGATAATTGGTTTGACACTGATTTGGGTGGTGTATTATTTGGCCCTGTTGATATTAGTGATACAGAACCAGAGCCTTTGGATACTGCTGGAATCGCAGAACTGCTCCGTGAATGTGTAGTTCTTGGAGATGAAATGAATTTGTTTGACCAAGATACGCGGTCTAAATTATCGAATCTTGCAAAATCATTAGATGATTTACCTAGTGATATACCTCCACTTGTTCTAGATGGTGCTTATTTTGAAGATGAACCACCATGGGTACTAGATTCTGATAATTTGGATGGAGACATGCATCCTGCACTTGATTTAATGATGGCTGAAATGAGTTGGTTGGTTGAAGTCTGGCCAATTCTAGTTGCACTTCTTGACGTTCAATTAATCCATCCTGGTGAACTTGAAAGTGATGAGGATGAAGAACGGTTCGGTGGTTACGGTCGCCACAGCGACCTTGTCCCGTGAACGCTATACGGGGCCGTGGATACCCAGAGCATGGGGGCACAATGCTACGAATCGAGTTAGACCGATTGAAGCACAAGGATGTGCGCCAAAGACGACGAGCGGTACGTCGCCTTTTCGATATCGATGATGCGAAAGCTCTAGTGGGTTTTATTCCCCTTCTAGACGATTCAGATTCATGGTTTCGTGAAAAAGCAATTGAAGCATTTCGTCGCTGGATTTCTGCTGACGACAAGAACTTTGTTGTAACATTGACTGTTCATAATGATGTAACAATGCGCCTCCTTGCAGCCGAAATTGCACCACGGTTAGGAGTGTCCTCTCTTGCCATATTGGAAACTCTTTGTCATGATGATGACATTACAGTTTGCCGGGCCTCGTGGAGGAGTCGCCTCCAAATCGATATTGGATCAATTCCAGCAGCTATCGACGAGGATGATTATGCGATTAGGCGAATGGCTGTAGAGCGTTCTGGCGATTTGAAATTATTTGAAAAGACCCTCAATGATTCACACATTCGAGTTAGAGAAGCGACAATAAAGAGGATGGAGATGTTATCCATGAGCGTAGAATCCCTCAATGTAATTCCCGATGGTGCTGAAATTAGTGCTGCAGCAGCAAATTTATGTCTACCATCTTTGATAGATTCTAATGATACATCTACAATTGCAAAATTATGCAAGTCACCTGATGCCGAGATGCGCAATGTATTGGCCAAGCGTCTCAAAAGTACTGAATGGTTTAATTGGCCAGATGTTGTAGCCTCGATTCAATCAAGTGAAGACAACCTACTTCTTCCAAGGTTGTTACGTTCACGTCAAGAACCTGCAGTGGATTCCCTTCGACTTACAATCTTAAACTCTTCAGATTCTCTGGCCAAAACACGTGTAATTGAGGATTTACATGGCCGAATTGTTTCTGAAGAAGTTCTTGCGGCAGTAACATCACTTCAAGAATCAAATGAAGTAATTATATCTCAAATTGCGATGAGTTTGTGCAATGACCAATCTGTGCTTCGTGGTGACTAAGATGAAATTACTACTTGGGAGTGGAGGTTTGAGATCAGCAGATCGCCGCCGACTTTACCATGAACTAATGGCAGAACATTTTGCTGGGATAAATGAGATTTTGTTCATCCCTTATGCCAGTTCAAATCATTCAGATTACACCTCAAGAATAAGAGAGTTTTCTGCATCTTGTGGTGTCGAAATCAGGGGGATTGAAGAATTCTCCAATCCAATTGAGGCAATTGAATCTGCTCAAGGCCTTTATGTTGGAGGTGGCAACACATTTCTGTTGGTGCGAGACTTACATCGAAATGGATTGATTGGACCAATTCGTCAAAGAGTCTCAGATGGGATGCCGTATATGGGGGTTAGTGCGGGTTCAAATGTCGCATCACCTTCAATGCAAACAACCAATGACATGCCAATCGTTGCACCGTCTTCATTCGAAACTTTTGGAATAATACCATTTCAAATTAATCCGCATTATCACGATGGACAAATTTGGATGAAAGGTGGTGATGAATTCTACGAGCATTTTGGAGAAACACGCGCCCAGCGTTTATCTGAATACCATGAGCAGAATACACTACCTGTACTTGGTTTATGGGAGGGGTCATTTCTCAAATGGAATGGCACCGAAGGATTACTCATTGGGGCAGATGCGACGGTCTTTCACCAAGGTAAAAGTCCGGTGAAATACAATCCAGGGACAAAGTTTGATGGTAATTTAATTCCCATTTAATCAGAGTTCTTGACCAATTGCTCGACCGATTACTAATCGTTGTACTTCTTGTGTCCCTTCGTAAATTTGAGTAATCTTGGCATCACGGAAGAACCTCTCAACGGGGAAATCTGTAGTGTACCCATATCCGCCTAGAACTTGTACGGCCCTTTCTGCAACCCACATTGCAGTGTCTCCAGCAAATAATTTCGCCATACTTGCTTCTTTTGAATGGCGATGCCCCCCATGCTTGTAGTGCTGTTCTTTGGTCCATGCTGCTTTGTAAGTCATCAAGCGAGCAGCTTCAACCTGAGTTGCCATATCTGCAAGATAGGTAGTGATCATTTGATGGCGAGCAATAGCAACTCCGAAAGCTTCACGCTCATGCGCATATTTGAGAGCCGCTTCATATGCCCCTTGTGCGATTCCCAACGCCTGTGCAGCAATTCCAATCCGAGAATTATCTAACGCATTCATTGCAATAGGGAAACCTCTACCTGATTCTTTGAGTACATTTCCAACCGGAACTTTACAATTCTCAAGAACTAATGTGCATGTGTCGCTGCTTCGGATTCCTAGTTTGTCTTCTTTCTTACCAACGGTAAAACCTTCAAACGTTTTTTCAACGATGAATGCAGTTGTGCCTCCATGTTTCTTTACACCATAATCTGGGTGTCCAACATCTTTTGCAAATAGCACGTAAATGTCCGCACTAACACCATTAGTAACCCACATTTTTTCCCCAGTTAGTAAGTAATGGGTCCCATCATCAGAAAGTTTGGCCTTACAAGACATTGCGGCAGCGTCAGTTCCGGCTCCTGCTTCGGAAAGTGAATAGGCACCAACTTTGTCTGTAGCAAGCATCGGCAGATACTTTTCTTTTTGCTCATCGTTTCCATGTAACACAATTGTTTTCGCACAAAGTCCCACGTGGACACAGAAAAATACTGCAAATGAGGGGTCTACACGAGCTAACTCTTCAACAATAATTGCCTCAGTGATATCATCTAGTGGAACCCCTCCAAATTCTTCGGGGATGGTGCATGACTGCAATCCATATTCAATGAACTGTGCCCATTCTTGTAAGGGGGGTTGCTGTTTTTTATCTCGCTCCAAGCATGTTGGCGCTAATACCTCTTCAGCAAAGTCTCTAACCATCTCACGAATCATGCTTTGTTCTTCAGAATCTTGGAAGTTCATCTAACCACTCAACCCTCGACACTGGGCACCCATTGATAATACAATGTCAAAACTCATCACTTTAAGTGATTAATTAGAGGAATTCAAGAGCGATTTGTTGAAATAATGCTTTGCTGCCGCCGCGGCAACGAGGGACGATAATGGCAGATGATTATCTCGAATTTAGCGTATTGGGAGACAGGAAGTACACACGTACCCATCTCTGGATGCAAATTGTTGACAAAGAAGAAGGAACCTGGAAAATAGGCGTATCAGATTGTTTGGTGAAAGAGTTAGGTGAAATCATTAGAGTTGTTCCAGCAGAAGTCGATGATGAATTTTCTGAACATGACGTTTTGCTTTCACTCCGTTCAATGGATCAAAGTGAGACTTTCCACAGTCCCTGTGCAGGGAAAGTTGTTGAAGTCAACAATGAACTAGAGGCTCAGCCGGATTTGGTTTGGGATGACACATATTCAGAAGGTTGGATTCTTTTAATCAAGCCCCATGATTTCGATGAAGACCAATTGTTGACTGCGGATGAATACATCGAGTCATTACAAGATTGATACTATGGCCATTCAGGGCCAGGCCATAGTTCAGGATCACCGCCCGCCCAATCTATCACATCGAGTAGAGTTAACACACTGGTTGTGTCAGCAAGATTGGATTCAATTTGCATTCTGAAAAGCCACTCTTTCAGTTTACCTAATCTTCGTCCCATTGGTAAACCGGTTGCCGCCGCAATTGCGTGACCGTTTAGGAGTGGCTTATCTCCAGCACGCAAGGCAGGAAGTTTGGCCAAAGCAGTTTTTATCAATTCACACATATCTGGTTGGAGAGTTGCTTCAATCGCCAGATGTGAGTCCAAGTATTCACCGGAACCCATGCGGTATCGTCGTAATTCTGCCTCATCATTTGGATTGGGTAAGTGTCCAATTAATCGATGAATATTCATGAATCTCTTGCGGTTTTGGTTAGAAAGCGTCAGTGTCCTCAAATCATGTTCGAGAATTCGCCAACGAGTGTGAGGGACCTCTACGGCTAGAAGCACGAGTCGGCATATCGCAACATCTTCGCTAGATATTTCTAGGATATGCTGTAATGCGGTATCTGCATCCCATCCAGGTAATATTTGGCTAAGGATTCCATCACTCCTCATTCGTTCCAAAACGAATGCAGCATTTACTCCTCGAAGAATTTTGGCAAATTCAACCCAAATTCGTTCATTAGCAACCTTCTCTAGCATTTTATGCTGCTTTCGAAGTGCATTTTCTAATTCAATATCGGGTTCCCAAATACCCAATTCACCTTGGTCCATAAATCGATATCCCCTCAATATTCGTAGTCCATCTTCACCGAGTCTCTGTTTGGCAGTACCCACTGCCTTCAGATTCTGAGTTACAAGGTCAGTCATTCCATTGAATGGGTCATGAATTAATTCACGACTTAGATCTACAGCGATAGCATTCATAGTGAAATCCCTACGTGAAAGGTCAATTTCTAGTGAAGTACCGAAGTCAACAATATCTGGTCTCCGACCATCTCCATATTCACTTTCTGTTCGAAGAGTGGTCACTTCAAACATTTCTTTGTAACCTTCAATTCGCACGGTCACTGTGCCGAATTGCACACCAGTAGGTAAGGAATTGGGAAAGATTTCGTTTAGTAGGGTATCTGGATGAAGAGTTGTTGCTAAATCGTAATCATTTTGTTTCCGGCCAAGGATCGCCTCTCGGACAGAGCCCCCAACAAGCCAGATTCCCCCACCTGCAGTGGCAATTCTGTTAACCACCTCGCGAAGTGCCTCAGGAAGCCCCATTTTCCATTTGATTAGGCTATCACCAAATGGTTCTCCTGGGACGTCGGCTAGTGCCCCCTCCAACCAAACCTTTGAGGTCATACCACGCCTTCGGCGTGGTGGAAGAGTCATGATGCTATCGCTTTGCAAAGAGATTAGAAGTGCGATTACTTGCGACTTCCATGGACGTCGAGTTGGTTTCAATTACTTGGCTCAAACCACATGAGGAAGTTAAACCAAAGAATGTCGATGTATTACATGAAATGACATTACGTTGGAGTGCATATACCAAACCGCTACTGGTTGACCGAGATACGGGGACTATCCTTGATGGTCATCACAGATACCATGTCGGTATGCGAATCGGGCTGTCTCGATTACCAGTCATCAAAGTCGATTACTTGTCCGATGATGGAATCGAATTGGATATTTGGCCCGCAAGTCAGCTTGAATATTTGACCAAACAGGAGGTGATTGACATGGCGCTTTCAAACTGTGTATTTCCTCCAAAAACAAGTCGCCATCGATTTAGCGATCATATGCCACCAATCGCAATCCCTCTTGATTTATTGAGGATTGATGATTAATTAGAGTTGTGAGGAATCATCTCGCATGACGACACTGTCGTGAATAGTATCGCCACCTTGAATCTGAATATTGACTCCAGAATCATCCTTCTCCATGTGTTTTTTCCGGATTCTTCCGGCTTCAGCATACAGACCTGCCTTTTGGTAAGCTTGTGCTGCCTTTTCCCAATCTCTGGCCATTTCCAAATTTCGAGCATCCATTGCCCAATCTTCCTGAGATGTCGCTGGTGAATTGTGTGTGCTGGTTTTTGAAATATGTACGGGTGCGAGGCGAGGTTGTACAACGGGTGGTTGAGGGTAGAGGTGGTGGATGACTTGTTGCACTTGTTTTGGTTCTGGGATATATACAACTTGTTGCATATTTGCTGCTTTTTTCTTTGCGTCAAAGCCAGAAACTGTAATGATTATTGATATTAAA
>Ga0066836_10000777_pt1 | contig 16150 bp, 10 predicted proteins | sample ETNtaG_18_FD_71568 | JGI IMG/M metagenome (GOLD analysis project Ga0066836, IMG submission 71568) | Marine microbial and viral communities from oxygen minimum zone, Eastern Pacific Ocean - ETNP201302SV91 | ecosystem: Environmental > Aquatic > Marine > Oceanic | place: Pacific Ocean: Eastern...
ACATGTGGCTGAAAATCTGCGATTGAAGCTATCGTCAAGTGGATGTCATCTCTCCATCTTGCAATCACAGGATACGGTTCAACCCGTGTGTGTGAATGGTTCTCAAAATATCCCAAGAAAGTCTCCCGCATTGCATCTTTCAACGCTTTCCCTCGTTGTGGAAATCCGTCGATAATTGGTGCACCGATAAATGTGTATTCGTCTTCTGTGGTATCTCCACTTGTATCGCGATTAGGATCTCGAGTCCAGAACCAAAGGTCTGTAACTCGGCATTTTTTACGAGAGAAACCATTCTCGTGAAAGAACGGAATATCAACGTCTCCGAATGCCATGAGAGTCCCTCTACAGTCTTTGGACAGCGCCTTCTCACTTCAAGGAAACTGTCGGCACCCAAGGGGTGCCGGTGCGAAAGTGCCTAAACGACGCGAAGTTACGGGTGCCTGTGACAGAAGACGCTCGATGGCGTGACCACCTCGAAAAGGCCGGTCCAAGTTTGCATCGAATTAAGCGACATGATGCTATGTTGGTCGACGCTATGTTAGTTGGCGACAAGGCACATATTAATCGCCATAGCGAAGATCGTTCTCCAGAACAATTAGTCAATACTGCTTCTCTACCAGGAATTGTGGGGAATGCTTGGGCTATGGCCGATTGGCACTTTGGCTACGGGTTCCCTATTGGAGGAGTTGTTGCAACTGATATTGAAGCAGGTGGAGTTATTTCACCTGGAGGCGTTGGATTTGACATCAATTGTGGAGTTCGGATGTGTACTCTTGATTTAGAAGTGAAAGATATCAAGGATTTGAAGAAATTTGGGCGACGTCTCAAAGGCCGTATTCCTGCCGGCCCCTCTGGAAAAGGAGGCGTTGATCTTTCAGAAACAAAAATGGATTCGATTCTCTCAGAAGGGGCAAAGGCTGCGGCAGAACATGGATGGGGAGAACATCGTGATTTAATTGCCATGGAATCCAATGGCTTACTTGAAACTCAAGAACGTCTCGTTTCCGAAAGGGCACTCAAGCGAGGATCGCTTTCTCTAGGTACGTTAGGGAGTGGAAATCATTTCTTGGAATTACAAGTTGTTGATCAAATCGTTGATAAAAATGCTGCGAATGCATTTGGCCTTCGAGAAGGGCAGGTAACTGCAATGATTCATACAGGCTCACGTGGGCTTGGTCATCAAGTATGCTCAGACCATGTCGACTCATTGGAAAAGAAATTTCGAAGGCAAGGAAATATGTGGCATTCTGATGAATGGGATTTCAAAATCCCAGATAGGCAATTGGCTGCAGCACCATTCCATTCCAATGAGGGGCAGGCCTATTTCGAGGCAATGCAGGCAGCTGGAAATTATGCATTTGCAAATCGGAGTGCATTGACTCAGCGTTTGCGTGATGCCTTGCGGGCCCATCTAGGCTCTGACGGTGATTTGGAAGTCCTCTATGACGTCTGCCACAATATTGCTAAAGTTGAAAATCATGTAGTTCACAATGAAAATTGTACATGCTGTGTTCACAGAAAAGGTGCCACGCGTGCATTGGGTGGTGATCATGCTGAATTAGCATCTCGATTTGCGGGAATAGGTCAACCAGTTCTAGTCCCCGGAGATATGGGGACTGCATCTTGGGTCCTAGCAGGACCAACAAAGGGAACAAATGCAGCATTTGGTTCATCTTGCCACGGTGCAGGTCGTGCTCTCTCACGAAGCCAAGCACGGAAAACGATTGATGCTGAACAATTGCAAAATGAATTGCAAGCACAAGGCATCACTGTACATGCAAATACTCCAAACGTCCTCTCAGAAGAAGCCCCAAGTGCCTACAAGGATGTTGATGAAGTCATTCGGCTTACTGCGGAAGCAGAACTTGCACGACCAGTAGCAAGGTTGCGCCCATTCTGTGTCATCAAAGGTTGATTGGAAAAGCCATAGGTTATTTCCTTCAATCCTTTCGGCACCACATGGACTATTGCAGAAATTGCAATCAATTCCTAGAGCCGAATTGGAATTCTTGTCCTAATTGCTCAACTCTGATTCGTCATGTTTCTACTAACAATCATCAATCTATACATCCAAGTCAGATTAGGGTACAAGATAGCGTAGTAATGGGAAATGTCAGTAATACAAGCATCACAAATGTTCAACAAGTTCAAGCGATTAAACAAATTGTAGTCCCAGAAGGACCAGTACAAATTGACTACTTTGGAATGATAAGATATACGAGATTCTCGTACAACGTCCTATCTTTTATCGCTTTTTTCGTGGTTATTGTGTTCTGGCTTCCTAACTCTAGTGGAACGATGACAACAGTGATCCATTACATTCTTGGATACGCGGTACTTGAAACTGTAGTTATGAATTTCTTATTTAGTCAAAAAAAGCAAAGGCGTGCGGAACTGATGCGGGAAATACAACAGTGATGTTTCACATTGAAATGCCGGCACGAGGGGCGCCTGCATGAACTGGTGCTGAACCTGACTGTACTCCATCTGCTTCTTCCATGATAATCGTCAGTAACGTATTGACAAGTTTTCGTAAATCATCAACTTCACTCTGCAGTTCTGTCATTTCTTGTGTAATTGCCACTCTACGGTTCTCGCTATTGCTCATGGTTCCCATCCCATCATGAGGAAGTTTTCTTCCTCGAAACGCCCTCCAAACTTTACAGTCTATAAAGGAAACGATTTTGTTAGGTTTCATATACCGTTTCGAAACAGTTTCGAAATCGGCCACCGAGCGGTTTCGCGGTTTCGACTTTAGCCTAGCAACCGAGCTATGATATCTGCCTTGGTCCCTGAAGTGCCCAAGTTTCGCTCTTCAGCCAATGAAACCAATTCCGCTTTCTTCATTCGTTTCAATGCGGCTTCTGATGGTAATTCAGTGGCAACTGAATCAATGATTTCGACTTCTGTGATTTCGGGCTCTGGTTCAATAACTGGCTCTTCTACTACTGGTGACTCCGCCACATAATCCGAACCAAAACCTACTGGGGCAGCCGGAGGTGCTTCTGTTTCACTGGGAGAATGATGTGCAATTATTTGTTCTGCACTCCAACCCTTGTCCATCCAATTACTAGCCCGTTTGTGGGACCAATCTGGTAAAGCAGCAACAACTTCAGCGATTGCTAATTCACGTGGATCTGCTGGTGCACTAGGAGAAAGTTCCTGATTAAGGCCACTAGCCACATATTCTTCTGCAGCTCGTTCTAACTCAGATTGTTTGAGATACCCATTTTCATCGGAATCGTATCCACTTGCATGTGCAAGGAATGCATCCTTGTCAAAGATATGGTGCTTGCCAATAATGTGAGATACAGTTTCATTGTTGAAGTCCAACGGATATGTGCTTTCCATGGAAACCATCGGTTTAGCTAGCATTTCGATGAAGTCCTTTGCGGCTTGCTCCAATTCTGAAGCGTCAAGGAATCCATCACGGTCACGGTCATATGTTTGAGCGTGCTTGAGGAAAGCCGTCTTGTCATGAATACTGTAACGTGCCGCTGTATTGGACAATGTCTCATCTTCAAAATCAAGTCTGATTCCATTCAAATCATCAATTTCATTCCCATCATCATCATACCAAATGTCGTCGGATTCATCATAATCATCCATTGATTCACTAGGTCGACGCATTACTATGACCAGTAGAAGAATTGCGGCCGCACCAATTGCAAATGCAATAATTCCAAGCAATGCAGCATTGTCACTCAGCGATTCGGATTCTGGCTCAGCAATGATAATCTTCTCAACAGCAATCGAATTGAACTCATCTCCATCAACGATGATGAACAACTTCGCTTCTCCAGACTTCCATGCTTCCCACTCAAACGTAGCAACACGATTGCTCTGTTTTGCTGTGAAGTTTACAGTGACATTGTCGTCAACAGTTCGCATCGCACCATCGATATCCTCTACCAATTGAACATTGATTGATCCAGAGCGCATTCCGTTGTTTCGGAAAATTGCATTGATTTCAATGATGCCACCATATTCAGGGATATCTGGATTCAAGTCCCATCCTGTCAATTCTGGCTCGAATTCAATGAGGGAGAATGATGGTACACGCGGCGTCGATGCTGTCCCTTCACCCGTCAAATCATTGCCTGACAGATCAATGCCCGATGCCCAAATTGAAATGTAATCTCCATCATTCAATTTCTCATCTCCTGCCGGGTTCATGTCGAAAATACCGGTGAAGTGGTACTGGCCATCCAGTTCATCGACAAATGTGAGTGATGAATTTCCACCCATTCCCATTCGAGGTAAACCATTCACGCGTAAATACGCCCATTCAATTTCCAATGGAGTAGTTGGGAATCCACCTTGATCCACAATGACGAGGTCGATTGTAACCGCATCCAACCTATCACTTTCGAGATACATTAGTGAGCTGGATGGGAAGCGATATGGGTCAAAAACAACCTCAGGTGGTTCACTATCAACGACAATTGTTGAGTCCATATTAGGGTCAGATGTTGCCAACCCAGGGAGATTCAGTACCACCACTTGAATTGGCATTTCGGGAGTCAATGGTGTTCGTGTTGGTAAAACCAGAATAGAGTTGAATGTGCCTCCTTCTTGAACCGTAACTGTTCGTTCAATGGTTGTTGAACCGAAGAGAATTTGCGTCAGGACTGATAAATTCTCAGAGGGGATCTCTAGGGGTATATTCGTTGTTGAATAAACAATCATTCCTTCAACTTCAACTTCATCACCCTCTTGCACATGGATCTGGGTAGTAGAACCTGTTGTAACAGGTGGGGTGAGGTCCTCTAAATTGGTGATTACTGCTGTTAACTCATTATCTAATTTCCAGCGTATCGCATTCAAATTGTTGACATTTGTTACAATTTGCATGTCATCTGTAATCGTAAAACCTGGTACTTGGTGTGACTGAGTAGACGGCATGTCCCAGCTAACTGAAAATGTGATATCAACCTTAGAAGTGTCTGCTGACAGGGGAGTGACTACTGCCGAGAGTGGTGTTACAAAACTACCTGCAACTGTCGTCAAAATATCTTGGCGTGGATCATAATGAATTTCACCCAGTGGTGCATTTACTTGACCTGCAAGATAGACTCCGACATCATCCAATGTTTGGACTCCATTGGCGTCTTGAATCGTCATTGAGACAGTATGGACTTGACCTGCAAGAAGATGCTCGTCAATTGAATCCAAACCGAATCCCGTATTCAGTAAAACGGTTTCAGTGTTTTCTGCAGTTTGTAGAGTAGCCCAATCATCGGCGAACCCTGGGCCCCCTCCAGTGTTTCCATCTTGGTAACTATTCCCTGCCCAATCTGTACCGGATATCCACATACTGACTTTCCCATTGAATCCATTTCCACCCACAGGAATATTGCTGAATGTAACTTGTTGCGAGCCACTTCGAAGGGTGTATAGGCTCTCAGGATAAGTTTGGTATTCATCTGGCTGAGGGGTTCCGTCTGCATTCAAATCATCAATGCCTTCACGCCAATAATTCAGTGTGACTTCTGATGATCGGTCCTGAGCATCCGATACTGTAATGTAAACAGAAAGTGGAGATACTGGATCCCAAACATACCCATTTGCATCAAGTAATCCAGTTGATGTAGAAACTAGAATTGGTCCAGCAACAGGTGCTTCATTGTCAGTTAGAATTTCGATAGCCGGTGGAGAAATTGTTGTATCGTTCGCACCAGTGGAACCAGTAATCGGTCCAACGCGTCCAATCTTTGGTGACAAAAGTGACAGTGAATTAGATGTCAAAGTCACATTACCACTAAATGTCCCTAACCCATCAGTAGATAGTGGAGTTTCCACACCTGAATTATTGATTATCATGGCAAAGTCATCTTGTAATGGACGGAGATTAGGGGTGTTTTGGAATCGTACATTACCACTGACATGGACTTCTTCTCCACTCTGCACGTGGAAGGGGTATTCTGGCGAGAATTGATTCGAGATATCGTATCCTGCTTGATTGTAGACGGTGAGTCCACTGATTTCAAGGTCATTTTCAATTGCTTGTGAACCTGGGCCACCAGTTTGCGCAGTTGCTGGGGCAATACCAACGCCCGTCTGATTATGGGCCAATGCTGACCAAGCAATGTTTGCAACATCATCCCATTGCCATGAAACATGGAATCTCCAATCAACTTCAAGAATACCTCCATTTTCCACAATGCTGCAATCCATTTCCATTGGCAATTGACTACTGCCTGAAATTTGGCTGAAGGTCGGACTACCGGCAGGATCTGCCACTTCAAAGATAATACTCGTACCATCGCTAGCATAACCAGTTAAACTGATTTTGGAAATTTCTGTATTGTCATACAAATGTCGGTGGCGTGTTGTAATCTCTGTGACGTCGCCATTTGGATACATAGTCCCTGGTGCAGAGAATGGATAATTGGTAATCATCAATTCATGATATACGCCGCCTCCAATTACCACTGCTCCCTTGTCGGCAGTATAAGCAATTGGAATGTCGACTGAAGTAGGTGACCCAGCAAGTACTGCAGCTGCATGGTAATCTATAACCTGTTGAGTTAGGGTCGTCAGATTCTCAGAAATTGAATAACCCAAAGTAATTGATCTCACTTCACCAACTTGTGCAATAGTAGTTGGTAAATTGCTGCTCATGTTTAATTCAACAATGCGCCAGTCTCGATTATTTTGCAGACCACTTTGAGGGGGAATCATGTTAATATGAGCGATTTGAGTAGGAGAGAGACTAGCTGTATTCAATCCAGAACCGAATGACGTGATACTAGAAGACCCTATGCTCAAATTAACTGGTGCAATACAGGGATCACAGTATATTGATATTGCTCCAGATGTGACTATTGCATCCCCTGGGATGAGTACTGAAACCGTTTCCACTTGATTAGCGAACATATCTAAATCGGATGTCAATTGTTGGTTTTGAGAGGTTGATACCGTTCCGTCAGCGGCCTCGTGAATGAATTGTTGCCAGCCATGCGCCCCATAGGATGGCCCAATTGGGAACTCCCAATCAACGGTACCATCACCCGTTACATCGGCTTCTGGATTGATTGCTGGTTGGGCCATGTCTCCCTCTGCCCAAAGCGAGGAAATATGGCCATTTGGATTGACCTCGATGCGAACACCGAAACCTGGTTGAGGATCAGGGAATTGGATGGTCCCAGTAAGGCCTGAAGTACCGATGACATTACCATTAGAATCTACTGCACGAAGAGTAATTTGAGAACCAACTCCTGCGAAGTCAACAGCCGTTACTGGCCGACTTGAATGTATGAATGGACTATTAATTTGCAATACTGCTGAGCCATTATTGGTCAAATTCGATTCCCACAAATCAAGATTGGAATTGACGTTCCATCCATTGCCTGGCCCTCGTGCATCAAAAGTTCGAACAGAACCCACATGAACTGCATCAATGAGTGGAGTGAGGAACGGATCATCTGTACCCATGTTAATTTGTATACGGATGCCATTTGCATGACTAGCACGATCGAGACCATGCAATGAAATGGGGAAAGATACATTGTCAAATCCCGCGATGACGTTTCCTGACACATCTAGAACGCTGCCGGTTGCCCAAGTATCAATTGGAATTGTTCCATCGATATCGATGAAACCTAAGCCAATGTCGTCTAATGCGAGAACATCTGAAATCCAGCCTCCTTCATCGAGGAAATAATCTACTTCTAAGCCAACATCGTCAACATACCAACCATCGTAACTGATGATTGAGTCACTCTCAAATGAAAATCGGAACCATACAGTTTGTCCAGAATATGTAGTTAAATCAGCCTCTTTGGTTGACCAGAAATTATGCGGGCCTTGACAATTGAACCCTGTGCCTACAACGTTGGCACCATTGAAAATACCAACACTGGCAAGATTTGCCCCTGTGTTAAATGACAAGCCTGTTGTGTCATACCAATTGTTCCCAGGGTCAAAGTGAGTCCAAGTTTGATTGTCAGTAGAAATGAATACCGCTCCACCATCATAACCTGATTCAGAACACATCCAATGACTAAATGTCAACCGTGCACTTGCACCAGCAGGGATAGCATACGAGGGGGAAAACAAATGATCCCAATTTGAACCAGAGTATCCTGATTGTAAATTTGTGCCCCAACCAAATGGTGCTGAAGTCCAAGACGTAGGTCCTTCAGTGGGTTGTCCTTGAAGCGGTCCAAAGTCCCAATCCCCCGTAGAGGACCAACCGGTAGGTGGGCCATTTGGGGCTCCTGCTTGGCTATCCTCATAGCCATAAGAAAGGGCTAGTGCTCCAGCACCAATTGAAATGTAATTCCAATCACCAGCGATGGCAGTCCACATTGTATTCGAATTGGATAAGGTATCATCATCCAGAACTGTCCCTGTAGAGGATACTACCGAAATTCGATCCAAGGTGAGCCCTTCTTGCCCATCAGTTGTTCCTCCATATTGAACTGAAGAATCAGTTTCAACACGGACTGCAATATCAGTCAAGCCACTATTTTGGAATGATGTAGGGATTCCAAGAGCAAGGGTGACAAAACCATTGGTTTCATCACCGTAATTTACACCATTAATTGTATACCCTGACCCAGGTATGGCACCAGACCGACTTCGACACGCAGTTGTAGTCGCTGATGTTGAAGATGAAATATCCGTCCATGTCTGGTTATTCGGTGATAATTCAATGCAGAAATTATCGTAAAGTGAACCTTCCAAATCCCATTCCATCTGAATGCGTATTTCAGAATTTGTACCTGCGTTAGTCAAATCGACTTGCCCCTGTAAAACACCCACTGCATTGTTACTATATTGACAAGTTCCAGTCACAACATAGCAACCATGGTGCCAATATCCGGTTGCACCGCCAACGTTTGTCAAACTGACATCGTCAATGAACCAACCTGGCCGACCTGGACTGTTGACATCAGTAGATATGCGGAATCTGATTTTTAGTGCAACTGAGTTGTTAATCCCTGTCAAATTGTCGAGAAGGAATAAATCGTTTGTCCAGCCTGTGGAATTTGGATTAGACCAAGCTGGGAATGTTGTGCTATTGTTTGGGGTCGCAGATGGTGCCGCAGATGTTGAGAGGGTGACATTCGAATTGTAACCACCAACTGGTTCGAGCCAAGACCATGGTCCACTGTCTAGTTTGTATTCAACCCAGACAGCATCGTTTGGCCCTGTGTGGCGCCAATTGTCAAGACTCAAATTGAAGTGATTAATTGGAGAAGGGATTGTGATTGAAGGTGACCTAATTGCTGCGATTTGTCCAGCTGGGACTGCCCCGTCCATGATTGTAGCCGCGACAACCGAGCCTGAATTTGCAGAGGCAGGAATGTCACCATAACTCATTTGTCTTGTTTGACCCACTCTTGTGCCATTGGTAACCGATCCGGGCAAACCTGGTTCCCAAATTGAAGTGTTCCCAAACTCTGGCCAGTTATTGAATGTCATTTGTGCAGTACCAGAAAATGTCTCGATTTGGCTTACTGCTTGGTCGGGTTCAAGGGATAACCGACCGCCAAAGTGATCCATAGTTGAACTAGAAAATTGTCCTACCGTGAAATTGTTTGTTGTATCCACACGCCATTCACTACCGTTGTTTGCATAAATCATCTCTTCATCAACAGTCATCCAACTATTCAGAACTGTGGCATTACCTGGTACATTCCAACCATCAACGGTTACTGTTTGCCCATTGGATGTGATTTTGTTGGGTCCAATCCATTGGCTTGTGTCTGCTGAGGCCCAAGGAACTGAGACCATCATCAAAGTCAGTAATATACTCAGAATAAATTTCCGTTCTGCTGTCATTGTACCGACTCCTACGGAGTCGCGACTATTCGACGTTAGAAAGACCTTCGGGAGATGCATCAGACTTTGCGAGGCAGGAAAAAGGAGCCACTGGCGAGAATTGAACTCGCGACCTACGCCTTACCAAGGCGTCGCTATACCTCTAAGCCACAGTGGCAGTATCATCGGCGACCTACGCCCTTGATTTAACGACTACGTAACTGGAATCGAGGAGATAATTTGGGTGAAGTTCTCCATCACGCTCATATCGTAAAGGTTGCACGCCGGAACGCTGCCGAGATCGCATAGCCTGGTATCGCGCGTGACTGGAAATCACGTGGGTTCGTCCCGCGGGAGTTCAAATCTCCCTCTCGGCGCCATTTCAATGGTTGAGAATTATATGTTGCCTCTGGAATCATAAACTGATAACCATGCAGATGTCACCCTTTGAATTCATCACAATCTTCTGTTCCTTAATACTTGGTTTAGCCCTCACACATATATTCGGTGCAGTGTCTGATTTGTACGAGATTCGAAAACGCGTCAAGACGTTTTGGCTCAATTCTCTCTGGGTCGGCACTGTGATTATGTGGGCTATTTACCAATGGTGGGGCCTTTGGGAACTTTCCATTAATCTAATCGAATGGACTTATGTGCAATACTGGTTCCTTGTGACCAATCTGGCCTCGATTTATTTCTTCACAACTCTTGTGTTACCCAAAGCCACAGACGAGGGAATCATCGATTTAGAGGCCCACTATTATTCGGTTCACAAGGCCTTCTTCTCGATTGTTGCATTCTCGCTCTTCAGCTCAGCAGCAGTCAATTATTCACTATTCGGTGAACCCCTGATTGGCGCAATGACAATCATGCCATCCATTGTAGGGTGTGCTGCAATAGGTGCTGCATTTACTGATTCCAGAACATATCACAAGGTCATTGGAATCTTCATTTTTGCCATGTTTATTGCATTCCAATTCACTGACAACATTGTAATCACATACGATGTTTGACCTAAGCAAGATTATCTGAAAATGATATTCTAGCCTACGGCTAGAGGGATGGAGTCTTAATGCGATGTTGTCGCACGGGATGTCGATGAGCGAGGATGACGCTGAGGAAGAGCCGGCTAATGCAGGCCTCGTTTTCCATGAAGGAATGCGTCTCACTACAATGAAAACCGCTCAAAATCTGTCTGTCGAATACCCGAAACTCGAACCGCTTCACCACATCAAGGTTGAACTTTTATTCCATTACCACAAAATACGAACAACTTGGACTTTGAGTCACTGGATCACCCTTGGCATAGGGTGCCTTGCAGTACTACTTTCTGGATGGGATTTGGGAATTGGTGAACTTACCAGTGGCGGTAGTTATGAAAATATTGGAGTCGGGCCGAATTCACAAGATTCTGGCATCCGAAATGTTGCGACTGCATCCGTTGCTTTGGCGATGATTTCAATGGGTCTTTGGTTGATTTTCCTACTCAGGCTTTGGTCAATATTTCCCCTCATGCGTTCGCAAGCAATCAGTCTATTTGTTGCCCTAATGGCTGCGCAAATAAGTCAATATTGGGCGCATGGTTATGACCCAGAATTCCCATTTGGATTGGAGTCATTTGCTGTTGCTGTAGCGGGAGTTGGAATTATTTTAATCGCCTTTGTCGGTTTCATTCTTCAACGCGCAGTTATGGAAACTCGGGATGTGCATGTTGAAGAAAGGCACTGGCATCCAGATCCACGACAGATGGAATTAGCGACCCGGGACCACTCATTGTTTGCATGGGGAACTGCTTTGCTAGTCTATTGCATTCTAGTCATGTTTCACTCATGGTCTGGTGCACACTATGTCTCTATTCGACAACCAGGTGAAATAACTGGCTGGTGGATATTTAGTTTGATGTACATTTTATCAGGGTTTATTCTCGTTTGGCTAATCATCCATATTTTGTGGTACCCACAAATTATGCTAGGATCTGGAGATATTCGGATTGAATCAGATCGGGCTCGCCAAGTCAGTAAAACTAGTACATCCACATCTACTAATTCAGAACCAGTGTTACAAGGGAAATGCCCAAATTGTAGTGAGGCTAATTCGGTCCGGATTCTCTCAAATGGAGAAATTGAAACTGATTGTATGGTAGATGGATGCAATAGTCAAGGCGTACCTGGGGCCAAATGTTCGAACTGTGGTGAGAGGTTGTCATCACGTGTCATTTGTGGTGCATGCCAAACAAGTGCTCCGGCTAAAGATTACTTTTCTGATAATGAAGCGTGGTGAATTCATGGACGTTGCTGGTTTTCGCGAACACTTTCCAGTTCTTACAGAGGATAATTGTCCTGTCTATTTGGACAATGCATGCATGACACTTAGGCCGAAAACGGTCATCGATGCTGTCAGTGATTATTACACCAATAACCCGTCCTGTGCAGGTCGCTCCGTGCATCGGTGGGGAATGTCAATTTCGAGAATGGTTTCGCGAACACGGCGGAAGTTAGCCACCCATATTCATGCATCAAATCCCCAAGAAGTCATATTCACATCAAATGCGACACACTCAATTAATCAAATTGCAAGTGGATTGAAATGGAAAAAGGGCGACGTTGTCATCACCAGTGACCGTGAGCATAATTCAAACTTGATTCCTTGGTTACAAGCCAAAGAAAAATTTGGTGTGGAATTAAAAACAGTTCAAAGTCACCCCGATAATACATTTGATATCGAAGCTTTTGAAAATGCATGTGCTGATGCTGGAGATTCACTTCGCCTAGTCTCCATGGTCCATGTGGGCAACTTAGACGGGGTCGAAATTCCCATCTCAGATGTATCGAAAATCGCGCATGACCACGGCGCCCTAGTCCATGCAGATGGGGCACAATCGGCCCCCCACATACCGATTGATGTTTCAGCACTGGGCTGTGATTTGTTCTCATTTAGTCTCCACAAAATGCTAGGCCCCACAGGTGTAGGAGCATTGTGGGGGCGCGAGGATGTTTTGAATGATTTTGAACCAATACTCGCAGGTGGTGGGACTGTTGAAGATGCAGACTCAATATCTTACAAATTACGCACCATACCTGACCGGTTGGAAGGTGGGCTAGGGCACTATTCCGGGATTTGTGGTACGGAAGCCGCATTGGATTTATTGGCGCAGTATGACATGTCAGAATTTGCTGCTCAAGAAGTGAAATTAAATCAAATCATGAGTGATGGTATCCGTCACCTCCCTGAAGTGAGTATCATCGGTCCAGAGAATCCTGCACAGAGGGGTGGGATTTGCTCTATTTCACTACACAATCTTGATGTCCAAAATGTTGGCATCCTAATGGATGAAGTAAATTCAGTATTTGTTCGCGCAGGTTTACATTGTGTCAATCAATGGTTTAATTCTCAAAACCTTGAGCAGGGTAGTCTGAGGGCATCTGCATACGCATACAATACAGAAGAGGAAGCGAAATGCTTCGCAGATACTTTCTGTGACATCGTTGACAGCCTTACAGGGAGGAGTGAGTAATGGAAGATGTTGAGATCGCTTCCAATGATGAAGTAGCCTGGGCTGATTTAGAAATGCCAGCTGCCCCAGAATCAAGTGCAATTCGTCGATTCTACTCAGAATGGCCACTTGGGAAAATCATGCGCAGTGCTACATCTTTCGCACTTTTTTCCGTTTCAATTCTACTTACCGTCTGGGCTTTTGGCCTACTGACTGAAGGTATATTGGGAGGAGATGACGCCTATCAGGTACAGCGAAAAGAATTTCGCGACCTAACTGGCTTTGACAGTGTAACTACAGACGGAAGTGGAGTTGCAGTCTGCATCGTTGATACCGGTATTGATTTGTCACATCCAAATGTTCCAAATGATATTGTTGCAGGGTGGAAGGATTTCATCAATAGCAGAGATGCCCCCTATGACGATGGAGGGCATGGTACTTCCATGGCAGGGATATTGATTGCAGATGATCATATTCCAGGAATGGCCCAAGGTGTGGAACTGTATGTTGCCAAAGCAATTGCCAAAACAGGGACTGGTACGGATGAAGGCATCGCTAGCGCTGTTGACTGGTGCGTTGAACAAAATGTGGATGTTATTTCATTGAGCCTTGGTGGGTCGCAAGGTGTTGATTTCATAGTTGTTAATTTCGATAGTTTAGAAAATGCAGTCAATAATGCAATTGACCAAGGTATTTTCGTTGTTGCTGCTGCTGGAAACGATGGAGAAAATGATGATGGAGATGTGTCCAGCCCAGGTAGTGAAACTGATGTCATCTGCGTTGGCGGCATTGATTCAGATGGTGATATATGGAGTGGCTCATCCAAAGGTGACCAAGGAGTTAACTTCCCAGAGCGATGGTTGCCTCGTAACGACCCTAACAAAAAACCGGAATTAGTTGCACCTGGTGAAAATGTGCCTGTACTTTGTGGAGATGCTTGCCAAAACAGTGGTGGTTTCGACTCAGATTATGTACTCAGTGATGGCACCAGTGCTGCAACTGTGTGGGTCACCGCTGCAATTGCTCACCTTTTAGAAATACGACCAGATTTACAGCATGATGGAACTGCAGGTGGTAAAGACACTGTGTCTCAGGTAAAAACTTGGATCAAGGATACATCGACCCCCAGTCCCGAGCAAGGCGAGCATGATGACTACTATGGGTACGGGCATTTGCAAATAGACACTTTGCTACAAATTGCTGGTCAGGACTGAATGAAACCTACCAAAGTCCCATTGAATAATGGCACAAAACCAATCGAATGTGATTCATTCAATTCGTTGATAAGGGAAACCCATTCATTGAACTCAGAGACTCTGGATTGCTCGATTGTTTCAGGCCCAGATTCCGGAATTTCTCCGACATCTGCGACAGGAACTTCTGGCTCGGCTGTCAAAATCAGACCACCATGTTCCAGATTTTCCATGGCGATTCGTATTGTTTTAGCCAAACCATCCCAACCAACATTGACGATTATCAAATTAAAGGGGGTATGCAACAGTGGGGATTCTGTTCTGGCTGATTCTTCAATAGTTGCATGGGCCGCGTGCCATGAGGAATTTGCTGCAGATAATTCTTCAAAATTACCAACAGTAACATGGGCCCATGACTCAGCATCATAGCGACGAACTAAACGTGTTAGGATTACACCGAATTTACCACCTTCCTCGACAAGGTGAAAATGCTCAGGAGGCTCAGTTCGATCCCAAAGATCGAGTAGCCATGAACTCAGATGACCAATTCCAGAACCAATTTCACATACTCGTTGGGGGCTAGTACGTGAAACAATGTCTCTAATTCGACGATTCAAACTCACTGGCATTGATGGAAGTTCCATGTGCAACAATTGGGCACCGATTGAAGAGGCTATTTCCGGCTCATCACGCGGCTGGTCTGGGTTCTTTGCCAATAAAGCCCCAAGAAGGTCATCAATGGTATGCAGTTCCACATTAGGACCGGGGTCATGAGTGGGCTATGAACGCCTCGGACATGGGATGGCGTGAAATACCCCCGTTTGGCCGGTCAAATCGGGGGCAGTCATGGCCGACGACGAAATTGCAGATGATATTGAGGAAATCGAGAATGTGACTCGATGCCCTGGATGTAACACTCGTCAGGCCCATGATATCCTGAAAGAGAAAGAGTTGAAAGATGGCACTGGTGTAGATTACCTCCTTCGATGCAGCGGTTGTGGGAATGTACACACCATGGTTTTTCGATCACCCAAAGCCATCATAGTGAAGTTCACATTATCTGATGGCCCTTCATCAAAACACTACCAAATGGAAATTGATGAGGATGAAGTATTCACAATAGGTGATGAATTTGATGCTGAGAATATGCTTTGGAGAATTACTCGTCTTGAAATCGATGGTGATGATCGACCTACTGAGACAGAAGCAAAAGAAGTGAAAATGGTATGGGCTATGCGAATTGATTTAGCAAGGATAAAACGAACTTTTTCCGATGGTGGAAAGTCTTTTGCCGATGTGATCGAAGTGGACCCTGACCGGGTATTCACTTGTGGAACTGTTGTCAAACATCGGGGAACCGTATGGAAAATTAGGGCCCTTCACTCAGGCGTAGGCCGAATATTGAATGGGAAAATGACTGCACGGGATATTCGTAGAATATTCCTACACCGCCCACCCACCCCTGAAGAAATCGAGGATAAGAAAATTCGTGATCGTGGGAATTGGAAAGGACAAGAATTTCCTGGTCGTGAAGAGCACCAACGCAAATGGCGTGATGAGTAATCAAGTGGGGAATTCAAATGGAAAATCAACACGACCCCAGTACTTGCCGCCAAATTTTACGCGATTCGAAGTCAGGTACAGCTCTAGTTCAATTGTTTGATAGAGCCATGAAAATTGGATCAGGTCCTTA
>Ga0066836_10000778_pt1 | contig 16149 bp, 13 predicted proteins | sample ETNtaG_18_FD_71568 | JGI IMG/M metagenome (GOLD analysis project Ga0066836, IMG submission 71568) | Marine microbial and viral communities from oxygen minimum zone, Eastern Pacific Ocean - ETNP201302SV91 | ecosystem: Environmental > Aquatic > Marine > Oceanic | place: Pacific Ocean: Eastern...
CCAATCAACATTGTTACAAACATTCCTCTTGAAATAGTTTCACAAATTTCATTATTTAATTGAATTAATAGCTCGGCAGCAGAAAGGTTTGTTTTGCTTAAACATCGATAAAGACTAGAAGCTTTTGACATTAAAAGTGAAGATTTAATTCCTTTTCCAGATACATCTGCTACTCCAAAACCATATTTGCCTTCACCTAAATCAGAAAAATTATAAAAATCACCAGAAACTACTTTTGCAGGTATATTAATTCCAGCAATAGGAAAAGGATCTTTTTTATTTTGTGATAATAGGGATTTTTGAATATCACCAACAATTTCTACTTCTTTTTGAATTTTATTTTTTTCAACCATCTCTTTTGCCATTTTAGCATTTCTGATTGCCATTGCCGCAGGAGAAGAAAGTGTTTCTAATAGTTGCCTATCATCTTCTATAAATAATTTAGTTTCAGTCTTTTTGTTCAAACAATGAATTACCCCCAAACACTCATTTGCAGCAATTAATGGCGAACATAAAACGGAATAAGTTGTAAAATTAGTTTTATTGTCTAAGTCAAAATAAAATTCTGCAATTTCTCTTACATCTTTTCTAACATTTCCAACTCTTATACATTTTCTTTGCTCAACTGCTTTGCCCATCACACCATCTTTTAAATCTAGTTCATATTCATCCAAATAATCTTGGTTTAATGAAGCTATGCATTCAAATTTTTTCTTTTTTTCATTAATTAAAAATATGTTTGCGGCTTGAGCATTAATTCTAGCAATGATTACTTTAAGAGCAGTTTTTAATGTGTCATTTAGATCAAGAGAATAGGCAAACTCTTGATTCATTTTAGTAATAATTTCTAAGTCAACATTAATATCAAGACTTGCGTCTTTCTGTTCTATTACTGGTTTTTTACTTTTAAAAAATATCATTTATTTATCTAGTATTTTAAGCTGATTTTGGTAAATTTTACAACAATGGAGATTATAATTAATAGTCCCAATTTATATATACATCTACATGATGCTGTATTAATGGTCCAATTTCTTATAGATGGATTTATCCAAGTAACTACAAACTTTAAATTATAATCAAATAACATCTGTGGATTATATTTTCTTAATAATTTTAGGAGGACTCTGGGGCAGTTTTGCCAATGTTTGTATTTATCGTCTGCCACAAGAAAAAGGTGTTGTTTCTGGAAGATCTTACTGTCCGAAATGTAAAAAAAAAATTGTTTGGTATGATAATATTCCAATAGCTTCTTATTTTTTGTTGGATGGTAAATGTAGAAAATGTAAAAAAAAAATTTCTGGTCAATACGCACTTGTTGAATTTATAAGCATTCTATCTTTTCTTTGTGTTTATTATTTATATGGCATAACACTAACTACATTATTACTTATAATTTTAAGTTTATCTTTCATCATAATATTTTTCATCGATTTAAAACATTTTATCATTCCAAATGTCTTAACATTTTCTATGATGGCCTTAGGTTTTGTTAAATCGTTTGATCCAAATTTAAATCCAATATTTCCTAACTATGTAAATTCTTTAATTGGTGGATTTTTTGGTTATGGAATAATTTGGTCAATTATATTTTTTTATAAACAAATTAGAAAAAAAGAAGGAATGGGTCTGGGAGATGCAAAATTATTAGCGGTTATTGGTTTTTGGTTTGGTTGGATTGCAATTCCTTTTGTAATTTTTCTTTCTTCAGTAATAGCTCTTATAATCGTGATTCCAGATTTATTAAAAAAATCAAAAAAAATGACTTCTCAAATACCTTTTGGACCGTATATAATTTTAGGAACTTTATTTTATTTAGTTTTTAAAAATAATTTAACAAGTTTGATTTTTTAAAAATGAATAAATTTTTGTTTATAAATATTGTTATTTCTGCATTAAATATATTCATCATTGTCTATGCTTATTCTTTAAATTTCTTTCCAAAAAAATGGAGAAAAAAAATTAATCAAGACACATTAGTTGGGCTTGCTTTAATCTTTTTTACGATGACTACCATGTTTGCTTGGATTATTTATTTTTATTTTGAAATATTTAAGCCACTTGGTTATTAGGAGTAATACTTAGTTTTTTAGAAATTATGTCGCCAAGAACTTCTATACGTATTTACTTGTCCAGAAGCTGCATCGATAGATATTAAATCTTTTTTACCAGAATCTTCGCACGCTTTTCTTTTCTTAGCATCTTTAATTTTACTACAATCAACTTGACCCGCAATATTAGCAAATAGTTTACCTGCAAAGGATACAATTTTAGATAAAACACCTTGTCCAACCCAAGCACATTTATTATGTTTACCAATCGTCTGACCTAATTGTGATGAAATGTTTGTTCCACATTCATCATCCACACCACAAATGTAAGCATCTCCTAAACTACATTTATTTAAAGATCGTGTTGGTTCATAAACTGGGAAATAAGCTTGTCCTTTAAATACAGTTGGTTCCGCGGTTACTTTTGCAAAGTTGCTCAAAATAACGTACCAACCTTTATCTGCATTCTTAGGACATCTAGCACCATTTGTATCATTTGTGGTATTTTTACATTTAGTAATATCATCCGCTGCTGCTGGTTTAGCCACTTCTTTATATAAAGGATAATCTTTATCTTTTATTCCTAACATGTAATTTTGTACGCCTGAGGTCGTATCATTAATTCTTTCGTAATCACCTGTACCTGCATACAACCACAACGTATTTGTGGTATCACCAATTGTTGCATCCATTGCATGATACATATATCTACCATTTGCTTTATTAGAACCTGCTGTGAAAAGGGTTGTTTTATCATATAATTTAATTGAATTACCAGCCCCATCATCTGGCATGTTGGTTAAATTTATTTTTGTAATTTTTCCTTCAAGATCACCTGTATAAACTAAACCACCAGAGTAAGTTAATCCTCGAGCAGTGTCAGGTGTAACGAGAACTATTGAGCTTGGAATAGAGTTAACAATATCACTAGTTGCCGTATCTTCAATTTCTATTCTTTTATATATACTCATTGGATTAGTATCATCTTCTAAATTAATTATTGTTAAATTTGATCCAACTCCCTCGTATTGAGTTCCAAATCCTCCACCTATTGCAGCAACATAAACATCATCTAAAATATTATTATCACCAGCGCCATTATTAGGTATTCTAAATATTCTAGGATCAGACCATGTTTCTCCCAGTTGGCTGTAATCATATTCAGGATGTGTTAGAACTCCTGTTTGTTTAGAACCGGGCTTGATAAACACTCCAATTTCTGAGCTCGTGTTAGTATCACCTGGATCAGCGCTATAAGTTATTTGATTACCAAATGTAAATTCACTATCCCCACTAGCATTTGTAGTTATATTGAAGTTAGTATAGTTACTTCCATTATAAGTTACTCGTACATCGCTTTTTTTAAGACCTTGAACTCCGAGAGTAAAAGTTGTTGATTTATAACAAGAAGTAGATTTTGAAGCATTACAAGTGTTAGAAACACTATTATTGTTAATATAATTATCTGTAACTGTAATTGCCTCTTCAAATGATGCTAATGAATAAGAATTAGAGATATAGTCATAATTATATATTACTTGATTATGATCTACACGATAAACTCGGTTATTAATTATATCATTATATATAGAGTATAAATGAAGTGGTTTATCAGGGTTAGTTACATCTAAAACACTCACACCAGCTCCACCTCTGCCATATGGAGCAAATAAAATTGTGTGCCATTTTTTTTGAGAACTTGATGGACTTTTGAAATACATATCATGTACAACAATAGATCCGTCCACACCAAAAATAGCATTAGTTCCTCCGCCTCCTGGTAAGTTCAAGTTACTGTTCATCACCAATGGTAATTTTGGAGCAATAAGAGGAGGAACAAATCCCCATTTTTCTACTCCTGTTTTAGCGTCTATAGCATGAAGTATTCCACTGTTAGATCCTGCGTAAATAATTTCTTGTCTTTTTTCAAGTGATTGAGCCCAAGCATCATAACCTTTTACAGATCTAAAATAAGATTCTTGGTTGGTGCTTGCAAAACTAGTTTCAGCAGATGGAGCACCTACAACAATTAATTGAGAGTGATAAACATCTCCTAGGTAAATCTTTTTACCATTAGCACTTTTTCTATCCTCAGTTAAATTACAGTCGCCATCATAATCAAAATAGTCAGATCCTCTAATAAAATTTATTAGTCCACTTAAATCATCAGAAGTCCCATCTATAACACCCGCAGAATTTGCGCATCTTCTATTCAATGATGAGCCAGCAGAATTATTAGTGTCTCTATGATAATCCAATATATCATTGCCAAATAATGCGAAAACGTTTCCTATCTCTGTAGCATTTGCGTCTTTAAAGTTATTGTAATCAGTTTTATAATCAGTTCCAGGTATTACACTCCAAATTTTTCTAGAGGATGGGCTAGGCATCTTTTCTGCTGCTGACCAATTTCCTTTGTCTTTTGTATCTATACTTCCATCACCATTTATTTTAGTTCTTGAAATTGTTCCAATCCATTCTTTATTTTGCTGATAATCAAATTGTGCTTGGTATAAAGATCCACCTTCTTCTATTGTTGCAGTAATTGCTGGAGCAGTAAATGAAAGTTTAGATGCAATAATTTGGTTAATTAGTTGTTTAAGTTGTGAAGTTAGTGCTGCCGCTGTTGTAGCAACAATTGCTTTTTTAGTTCCACCAGCAAGAGCTAATTGATTAAAGTTTCTTAATCCACCTGAATTTATACCAGTTCCAAATGCTACAGTGAAAGTTGAAATATCATGGTTGTTGTAAAGTTTTCTTGCAGTACTCACAGCACTATTATGATTGTACCAATTACCATCACCAATTACTAAAACATAAGATTTTTGACATTTAGAATTTTTATCTATGGGTGTGTAGGTTTTGTTTAAATAATATTGATCAGCAATACGCATAAACGCCATTGCATCAGTTCCACCTCCAGGGTTGACTGTATTAATCATTTTAGCTATTTGAGCTGCACCTCCTTTATAGATAGGTACTTTTAGACAGTTATAACTACTACATGGACTTGCGGAGCCAGATCCCGTTTTATGATTACCATTCCATCTTCTAAAGCCCGATGAACCAGAAGCCCAATAAGCAAACCCAAAATCTACTCCCGAAGTCAGTGAGGAGTCTGTAACAAGAGCTTTAATTGCAGCCTGAGCGGCTTGCATTCTAGTTTGTGGTCTTCCTCCAATACTTTTGAGCCAGGTGCCACTACTATCCATTATGTGAACTTGTCCATTATTTAAATTTGCACCAATTAATCTGCTGTTACTTTCATCCCAACCTAACCCCCAAGGATAGTACCAATATAAATTAGAGGCAGAAGAAGCAGACATACTTCTACTACCTTTAATCCAATTCGATGTGTATGAACGGGCATTTGCGGCTACAGTAATTTTTCTTAATCGACTGTAACTCCATGACAAAGTGTATAATACATTTGCATTGTTTGGATCAGCTTGCAAACCTACATAGGCACCTTCAGGATAATAAAAATTTGTAGAACTCGTACTAGGACATTTCGCATTGTTCGTATTTAAACTGGATCTATAAATCTGGTTAGATCGATAATGATATATATAACTACCATTAATAGCGGATCCATAAGAGTACATAAAATGCGTAGTTGTACCACAATTATAAACCATGTTATTACTAAGGTTTATTGATTTATGTCCGTTCCTACCTGCCACATATAAATAACCAGTACTTTTATCTATTGTCATATTATAAGGATAAAAGCCAAGATTATATTTTCTAAGACATTGTCCGTCACTTGCTCTAATAGCTACAACTGATCTCTCATAATATGCGGTGGCATAAAAAACACCATTATAGGTTTCACCACTATAAGAGTATGAGGTTTTACAATTTGAATTCCCTTCATACCTTGAATTACCTTTTCCTGAAACACCATTATTTCCAAATCCCGTGTCTGCGGTTGCGGATCCATATACAAATTTTTTAACTCCATCTCTATTATACTGCGAAACAATAATATCACCATTGCTGTCCGCATCTGCATCGTAAGGATATCTAATAGATGCAGTTCCTCCACCCATACGCCATCCCATACTTCCAGATTTATCAAGCATGATTAATACATTTGCAGGAACGTCTCCTATACCTGATCCAGGAGGTAAAGCTTTTGCAAATAAATTTTCTGTTGAAAGAAATAAAATTAAGAAACTGAATATTAACTTTTTAATTTTCATTGTGAATTTTCTAACATCTCCATTTCTTTATCCGCGTAAAATTTTCCAAGCTTTTCATCAAATGCAGGAGTTGAGAGATACATTTGCTCATCCATAATTCCATCTTCACCTGGCAATCTTTGATAAACTACAAACCAATTAGATTTTTCAAAAATATGAAAATCATTATAAGCTTTTGGATTATTGGTCGTATCAAAGTCTCCGTAAGTTTTTTTCACATAATTCATTAAAGTTAATTTTTCAGATGGAATGTTTCGATCATCGTTTAATGCTATAAAATTAATCGCAACTAATTCATCATTTAAAAACCTATACTCGATAGCAATGTCATCAAGTTTTTCATTTGGACAAATATCATTTGCAAGAATAGGATAAATTTCAAGACCTGGATATTCCGCTGGGAAAGCTCTACCTGCTATTTCTTTTTTTTCAAAAACATCTTTCTTTTCCCCAAACTTTGCTTTTACATTACAAGTCGCAAAAGCAAAAGTATGAAAAAATAAAAGAACAAAAATTGATTTAATAAAAATTTTCATCTAACTCTACATTTATACTACTTCAAAATTAAATTTATTATTAATATCGTTCATATTGGTTTATTTTGGAAGGACAATAACGCTTTCTAAAGCTACAATCATTCTTTTTGTTTTATTTGTTACCTCGTGTTTTTGTTTTTGAACACTAAATTGATGTTTTTCAGCTTTTATTCCACAACCAAATATTCTATAGGCCATTCCATTATTTCCAGTGTTTCCAGCTTTTTTTTTTACGCTTTGACCCGAACCTTTAAAAGGTGCCGAACCTATTCTTGTGATAAAATATTCATAATAGTAACCTTTTAATCTTTCAGCTTCATCTTTCTCCGTTTTTGATGCGTTACTATTAAAACTATCTCTAATAACATCCCCGAAATTCCAACTTTCTGCGGCTACAACCTTAAAATCATTAGGTATTTCAGGAAAACTTTTAAAACAATAATTTGATGTATTAAAATAAAATTTATTAGACACCTTGTAGTTTTTTTTTGTCATTTGACCATTAAAATTAGAAGTTTGATTTGACGGTAAATTTTTTTTTGCCACATCTCTTTTATGTGATGAAGTGTTCCAAGGTCCTAAAAACTGATTAAGCAAATATTTTTCACCTTCTAAAAGGGCTGTTTCAGCTACGTAGAATGTTTGCTGATATTCATCACTCTTATTATTACTTTGGTGGTCGCTCGCTGAAATAACTATTAATGCACCTCCCATCAGCGACATTGCTAACATTAAGACTAATGAAAGTACTAAAGCAAAACCTTGTTCATTTTTTTTCTTAATCATAGCCCTATATTCCTTGCGTGAGCTGTAACAACTATTGTATCTCTTAAAAATTTATCCGTTTTTTTTATATTTCTCGTAGAATCTGTCATTGCAAGTATTTTTCTTAGTTTTGAATTTCTAAAGAAATCTTTTGTGGACCTAACGGTTAATGCAATATCAACAGTCCTTATTTTATATAATTTGTCTTTAGTTGCATTTGTTGGAGTAGGGGGCGGTTTAATTAAAAGACCTTTTTCATCAATTGGATTAAAAACCAAATCACTTATGTAGTCGACAATTATTTCAGGTTCATAAGTATTATCATTACCATCCGTTTTTGGATCATCCCATGCTTTAGAAACAGTGTTCCATTTTTCTATTGATTTATAAATTGCAAAAGCATCAATAGGTGGAAATTTATTTCCAGGCAAAGGTGGAGCACTTTTATTTGGAACTTTCGACCTTTTGCATTGATAAGTAATTTTATATCTCTCATAAGTATACTTAGGTGGGGTTCCGGTTGGTTTTCCTGCAATACTCCCATAAACAATTTCAATCTTGTCGCAATTTTGAGCGAAGTTAGATGATTTAGTAATTATGATAGGAGCATGTTCATTTGAAGTTTGAACATTATCGTTGAAATATTTAAATCCTGCCAGTCTAATATCTCTTAATATCATTCCTATAACATCTCTTCCAGCTGTAGAAATTTTTGCTCGATCAGTTACTTGTGAATATGTATTATTAACTACAGTGTAAGACGTAAACATTGCAGCCATCATTACAAATGAAATTAAAATTCCAATTAAAATTTCAATTAGAGTTACACCTGCAATTGATCTTAATTTTTTTTTCATTTAATGAATTTGGAAATAAAGATATTTTTTCTTACTGCCGTTATTCATATTTATTTCCATCTTTCCTAAGTACCACTTGTCATAAACACCAGTACCATTATAAGCTTGAGCATTGTTATATTTGCAGTTATTGCCCGATGCAGAGTTATTACAAATATCAAATACCTTTAAAAATTTAATATCTTGATTTCCCTTGCATTTAATTCTTCTTGTAGAAAATCTATCGTCCCATTTTTTGAATTTATTCTGCGTAGCATTAGTAAAAGACCCTGAGCTTGAAGTTCCAGAAGAACAACTTCCCATTCTCCATGAAGAGGTACCTGATACTTTATTTAATATCAAATAATCCATAAGCTTCACGTCTTTTGTTGGAGAGTTTGAGTGTTTTTCAGAAATTAAGTCTTCTGCAACCATACCAACTAGGTAATTAGACTTAGTTCTCTCACCCGAAACATCTATTGATTGTACTGAATAATTAACCATTTGAAATATAGCAACAAAGCCAATTCCGATAATTGCAGTAGAAACTAGCGCTTCTAACAAAGTCATTCCTTTTTCAGACTTTCTTTTATTGTGTAGTCCAATCATTTCCACTCCATTTGTATTTTTTTACTGTACCAAATCTTGACCAAAGCACCAAGTAAGCAGGTTTTTCTAATCCAGAAGCTTTATTAACTCCGCATTTACCACCAGAATTTTTAGCATTACTGGTAGTACAGATAATAACATAATCATCTTTAGTTTGTTCGGCAATTTTAATATTTATATTGCTATCTAATTTTCCAGAAGTTTTGAATTTAGATCCGTCTTTTGAAAAACAAACTGATCCATCGCCATTAATATGTACAGATACAGCCTTGGTAGTTTCTTCAACTTTGTGTTCATCCCAATAACCACTGTTAACCAGTCTACAATCAAGTGTTTTATTAGAGTCACCAATAATATCTGAAAATGTATCTTGATACATACCTTTAGAATAAAAATTTGTTTCAGTTGTTCCTATAGGTCTAATTTGAAGTTGAACGTATTGAAAATTTCCTCTTTGTAATTGAGTGTTGATGTTTGTAATCATTGCGCCTACTTTTTCTGTAGCAGCTCTTAATTCTCTATCTTCACGCCAATCCATAAAATTTGGATAACCAACAGCGGAGACAATAGCTACGATTGTTATAACAACTAGTAACTCTAATAATGTAAAACCTTTAATGTCCCGATCTTGCAGCGCCTGCATCTATTTTTCCTTGTTTTACCAATTCTTCTAGAGATTTTTCCATTGTAATCATTCCATCTCTAACTGCAGTTTGCATAATACTTGGAATTTGATGAATTTTTGCTTCTCGAATTAAGTTTTGAATTGGACTTGTGCATTTCATGATCTCAAAAGCACCAACTCTTCCTAAACCATCTCTTGTTTTTAATAGTCTTTGGGTAACTACCATTTTTAATGATGTTGAAATTTGTGCACGAATTTGCTCTTGTTGTTCTGGTGGGAATACATCAATAATTCTATTTATTGTGCTTGGTGCACCACTAGTGTGTAATGTGCCAAATACCAAGTGACCTGTTTCAGCGGCAGTTAATGCTAAACTTATTGTTTCAAGATCTCTCATTTCTCCAACTAAAATTACATCCGGATCTTCTCTTAAAGCAGCTTTAAGTGCTGCTGCGAATGACTTTGTTTGTTTGCCAACTTCTCTATGTGAGACTATACTTTTATTATCTGAATGAATGAATTCCACAGGATCTTCTACTGTTACTATGTTAGCTGCACGTGTTTTATTAATTTCATTTACAATAGCAGCAAGCGTAGTAGACTTTCCAGAACCTGTTGGACCAGTTACTAAAACTAAACCTTTATGCATGTCTACAATATCGTAAAGTGATTGAGGCAAACCAAACTGATCCATTTCTGGAATTTTACTTTCAACTCTTCTACAAACACACGCAGGTCCATTAATTGTTTTATAAAAGTTTGCCCTAAACCTTAGTCCGCTCAAAGTAACAGCTGTATCTAATTCATGAGTTGTTTCAAATTTTTCTAACTCTACTTCGTTGCAATTCATTGACAGTAAATCTTTAAGATCTTGCGCTGTAACATTTACTTCTTTTACAACTATTATTTCTCCGGTTTGTCTATATGCCAATGGAGATCCGGCTCTGATGTGGAAGTCAGAAATTTTTTTGTTATTTTTTGCTAACTCTTCTAATTTTTCGAACATTAAATGTATTGATACTATAAATTAGTAGATTTTGGTCACTTATTATTTTAAATAAACCCAAAATAGGCAGGAGTTTATTTATTTCTAGTAAAAGTTGAGTATATAGTGTTATTTTAATAAATTATTAATATGAAAAACCCTTTTAAAAACCTTTTTAAAAAAAAAGATACTTCATCAGCGCCAAAGGTTGGAGCAAGCGAAGGTAAAAAAAAAGGTGGAATTTTTGGCAAGTTTTTAAAAAATAGATTAGGAAAATCTGCAGTACAAGGAGAAGAGATAGTTGGTGTTGAATTAACACCTGGTGAAATTCGTTTATCTCAAGTTTCGAGCAACAAATCAAATCAATGGGTTTTAGATAAATTTTTTGTTCATAAGTTTGAGGGCATAGCAGACGGATCTACAGTTTTAGAAAATCCTGATAAAGTTGCTGAAGAACTTAAAATAGCTATACAAAAATCTAAAATTGCTACAACAAACGCTGCAATTGCCATTCCGGTAACTAGCGCCATTATTAGAGTTGTAACGGCACCATTAATGACAGACGAGGAATTAAAAAAAGCAATTGATACAGATTCTTTATGGGAAAATTTAGTTCAGTTGACTGATAATTTAAATGATTATTCTATTTTTCATCAAGTAATAAATAGAGACAAAACAGGCAATACAATGGATATATTGTTTGTTGCTTCAAAACTTTCAGACATCAATAGTTATACCAGTATAATAAAAAAAAGTGGATTAAATGCTGTCATAATTGACGTTAAATGTTTTGCACTAAAATCCGCAGTTGACCAAATAAATCAAATCTCAGGTTCTATTGAAGATACAAATCTAACAGCTGTATTAGAATTTGGATTAGATGAAAATTATGTAATGATTTTGTATGAAAACAATCCAATCATAACAGATATTTTTATAAGAGGGCAAGATAGAACAACTTTAAGAGAAAGTAATAATCAAGAAGAAATGGATGCTCTTGTAAGAAGATATACCACTCAAGTTAAACAAGCAGTTCAAGATTTTGAAACTAAATATGAAAAAAGAATTAGAAATTTAAAAGTAACTTCCAACTTACCTAATGTAGATGAATATTTGGGTGGCTTTAGAAAAAATTTGACAAATACTGGTTTCAATTTGTTTGATCCTTTAGAGGGTATTAGAGTTCCTGCTCAATTGGAAAACGAAGTGAAGTATGAAAACCGATCTTATTTTTCAACAGTGATGGGGCTAGCATTTAGAAAACTAGATGTATTTGGTTACTATAAATTTGTAACGGCAGTTAAGAATATTAACCTTTTGCCTAATAGAGACAGTATGATGGCTCAAAAAAAAGCTAAAGTATTTTCAAACTTTGCATTTAAAGGAGTTATTGGAATTGTAAGTGTAATATACATAGTTCTATTTGGTTTAGCTTTTTGGCAACTTACCGAATTGAATAAAAAGATAGAAGGTTATGAGCAAGTAGTTCAATCACATGAATTGAAAACTTTAGAGAAAAATAAATATGCCAAAGAAATTGGATTTATATTAAAATCTTTAGAATTAAGTAAGTCTATATCTTCAAATAAGAATATTAGCTTTAGAGTTTTGGCGCAAATTGCATCGGCAGTTCCAAAAAGAGTTAAATTTAAATCTATTGAGTATAATGGCGCAGATTTAGTGATTATTGAAGGTTCAGCTTATAGCGATCAAGATATCCTTAAATTAATTAGCAATTTAAATAATAAAAAACTTATTTCACAAGCTTCATTGGCAACTATGACTTTGCCACAAGAACAACAAGGTTCACAGAGCATGAAGGGTTTTAAAATAGCTTGTATATTGGAGCAGGTGTAATGGATTTAAAAAATATTAACATTTCTGATCTTAAAGCAAAGATAGCTGTAATTGATAAAAAAACTTTAATTAAATTTGGCATAGGATTTGGTGGCATAATTTTATTTTTAATTATTTATTATGCAGTTTTAAATCCAATGGTTAAGGAAAGAAAAGCAACGTATGCAGACAAAGTATCAAAAGAAAATGAAATAATTCAGTTTAATGATGAGATAATTAAATTTAAAGCGAGAATTAAAAAAATAAAACCAGAATTTGAAAAAACTTCAACTTTATTTCATTCAAAAGCCGAGGTTGAAGATCTTTACCAAAGTTTAAGTAAATATGCTGCTGTTAACGGACTGGTAATTTCTAAAATAGAAAAGAAAAAACCCAAGCCAGTTTTAAAAGCCGGCATAGAATCTCAAGCAGATAATTTAATAACAAAAGAAATGGTTTCTTATTATAAAATTCCGGTTGATTATGAGATAAAAGGCAATTTCCTTGGATTTATTAAATTTAAGCGGGCTGTTTCTAGGTCAAAGAAAATGTTAAACTTTGACAAGGAGACAATAAGTGTAGTACAAAACGATTCAACTGGAGCGATAGTTGCCAGAGGAGAGTTAACAATAGTAGGTTTACCAAATGAATTTTTTTAGAATTTTTATTATTTTATTTTTTATTTGTTTTGTAAAAACATCATTTGCAGAAGATAATAATAAAAAAAACGAGATTATAGATAAAGCTAAAGAAATTACTAAAGAATTTCAACAAGAAGAAGAAGTGCCTTTAAACGATCCTTTTGCTGGAAACGAAGGTTCGAACTCAATGAACAATATTCCAGAAGGTGAACAAGAAGATGAAATGAGTTTATACAATTTTAAACTTGCGGGCCTGATTTCAGGAAAAGATCATAGTTATATTTCACTCGTAAACGCTGGTGGTGATGTGATTACTCTAACTTTAGGACAGCACTTAGGAAAAATAATATTGATTGACCTAAGATTAACAGAGGCAATTTTTAAAAAAGAAGATGGTTCGTATATGATTTTAGATTTTAATAATCAAATAAGAGAGGCAGATGAATATTAAAAAACTATTATCAGTAATTGGACTTATATTATTTGCTTTAGCTTTAAATGGTTGTGCTAATTCTGAGTTTAATAAAAAATATAATAAACCTTTCAAACATAACACTCCACTAATCCAAGACAAAAATGTTGTGCAGACTGGAAGGTCAGAAATTTCAAAAACTCTTGAAATGGGACCAAAACCTGTAGAGGGTGATACTAGAAAACTTGGAAAAAGAAAAAAAATATCTTCTGAACAACAAAGAAACTATCTAATTATTTCTGATGATTATCCGCTTTTAAAACAAAGAGTTACTTTAAAATTTAAAAATTTAGATTTTAAAGAAACAATGAAATTAATGGGTAAAATTGGTGAAATAAATGTATTAGTTGGGGACGAAGTAGCAGGAGCAATATCTGCAGAATTAATTGATGTGCCTTGGGATAAGGCTTTCCAAGCTTTATTGGATATGAAAAATTATGCGTCTGACGTAGATGTTTCAAGCAATTTGATTAGAATTCATTCTCCAGAGACTTTAACTTCACAAGAAACATATAAATCGGAGAGAGCGCAAGCAGTTAAGAACAAAATTGAACTAGAAGATAGTGTGGATCCAATTTTTTCAGAGATCTTTAGATTGTATTATATTTCTCCAGCACAGGCTAAATCTACTATAGAAGAATTATTTACTCAAAAATCTGGAGATAGCACATATACACCTATACAAGTTACCGAAGAAGTTACAACTAGATCAATTATTGTTAGAGGAAAAGAAAAAGATTTAGATGTTGTAGATAAAGTAATTAAAGAAATAGATATTAGAACAAAGCAAGTTTTGATCGAGGCATTCATTGTTGAGGCCAACTCAGATTTTGAAAGAGCTTTAGGTTCAAGACTTGGAGGTTATTATAAAAGACAAGGCAAACAACTAGGCGGTGTTGCAGGAACAAGTTCTGCGGGTACATTTAGTTCTACAGATTCAGCAGCTTTAGGATCGGCGACAGATTCACTTACAAATTTTGCAGCAACTGGAGCTACGAGTGGAATAGGTATTTTAAGATCAACTGGTACAATGGTATTAAAAGCTGAGATTACAGCACTAGAGTCAATTGGAATGGGCAAAACCATATCAAATCCAAAAGTATTTACTTTAGATAATCAAATGGCAACTGTCACTCAAGGTGAAGAAATTCCATATCAAACAATGTCAGAAGGAACTACATCAACTTCATTTAAAGAAGCGGCTTTAAAATTAGAAGTAACACCAAGTATTATTGGTGATGGAAACGTATTGTTAACAATTCAAGTTAATAACGATACACCAAATAGAACTACAGATTCTGACGAACCACCAATAAACAAAATGGAAATTGTGACTAAATTATTAGTGGCTGATGGAGATATAGTTGTAATTGGTGGAATTAAGAAAAATATTGTAGCACAAAGTAAAAGCCAAACTCCAGGTTTAGGAAATGTACCGGTAATTGGCAATCTATTTAAAGGAAAATCAAATTCTGATAACCTAGATGAATTATTAGTATTTATTGCACCAAGAATTTTATAATGATTAACATAAGTAGAGAGTCAGAAATTAATCTAATTAATATTTTGATAGATCAAGATATTATTTCAGGCAAAGATCTAGGAAACATTAAAAAAGTTTCAAACGAGAGTCAAAAATCTCAACTGGATGCTATTTTTGAACTAAAACTAACCGACGAGGAAAAAATTTTAGATCTTTTAGTAAGGGAGCAATCTTTAGCTGTGGTTGATTTATCAACCATGAATGTTGCAGAAGAAGTAATGACTGTTCTACCGTCAAATTATCTTAACATGAATTTTATTGCACCATTTAAAACTGAAGGAAATACACTTCATATAGCTATTCCAGACAGTTCAAAATTAAGCTTAATGAGAAACTTAAAAACAATCACAAAAAAAGAAATTGAATTACATGCTGCAAAAATTTCTCATATTTCAGACTTTATTGATAAAATAATAAAACAAGGTGGTGGAGAAACTACAATTGCAAGTATTCAACAAAAAAATAAAGAAAAAGTTCAAACTTTTGATTACGATGTAGATGAAAATGCTGAAATTTTAGATGAAAAACCCGAAGAAGATATTGAAGCATTAGAAAATGAATCGGAAGTTATTAAATTTTCAACAGCAGTTGTCGCAGAAGCCATCAAAGCTGGAGTGTCTGATATTCACATTGAACCGTATAGATTTAGCTCAAGAGTAAGATATCGATTAGATGGAATGTTATCAGAACAAGAGCATTTTTCTAAATTTTTACATTCAAACTACGGAGCGGTTGTAACAAGATTTAAGATTATGGGTAAACTTGATATTGCCGAAAGAAGACTTCCGCAGGATGGAGCTATTCCGTTTAAAATTGATGGTAAAGTAGTTGATCTTCGTCTTTCATTATTGCCAACAGCAACAAACGAAAGAATTGTAATGAGGATTCTAAACAAAGATGCTGGAGATATTAGTTTAGAACAATTACACTTTGATGAAAATGATCTTAAAATTTTAAGAAAAGCAATTCATGGCACACAAGGTTTAATATTAGTAACAGGACCAACAGGTTCTGGTAAAACAACAACTCTTTATAGTATTCTAAA
>Ga0066836_10000779_pt1 | contig 16132 bp, 20 predicted proteins | sample ETNtaG_18_FD_71568 | JGI IMG/M metagenome (GOLD analysis project Ga0066836, IMG submission 71568) | Marine microbial and viral communities from oxygen minimum zone, Eastern Pacific Ocean - ETNP201302SV91 | ecosystem: Environmental > Aquatic > Marine > Oceanic | place: Pacific Ocean: Eastern...
CAAATGGAGCTTCAACCGTAGTTGGAGCTTCGCCTCGATGGGTGAGTCGATATTCTCCTTTAATATTTTCTATAAGGATTGCCTTTGTAGTTGTACTACCACAATCAGTAGCTAAAATAGTTTTTAATATCATTTGTATTATTTATAAACCTAAAATGAAATGAATATATAAATATGTAATTGGCATAGCAAATATTAAGGAATCAAAACGATCTAATATTCCACCATGCCCAGCGAGTATATTGCCACTATCTTTAACACCAACATCTCGTTTAAATAATGATTCTGTAAAGTCACCTAGTTGTCCAAAGAATCCGGCTATAATTCCAAAAACCACTGCATCTTGAATTGTAAAATAGCTTCCAAGCCAACCTTGATTATGAAAAAATAAACAAACAAGCAGCGATGCTAAAAAACCGCTAACTGAACCTATCCAAGATTTATTAGGACTAATAGAGGGTAAAATCTTTTTTTTGCCGTATAAAGATCCTATGATAAAAGCCGTAGAATCACATATCCACACTGATATTACCAATGCAAAAGTAATATTCGTATCCATGAACAAATCAAATTGTCGAATATCTATCGCAGTCCCTAGTAATAAAGGAATATAAAATATTCCAGCAAATGTTGATACTATATTTAATATTGGATTTGAATTATTTGTAAATAATTCCCACATGCATGTTAATAAAACCAGTAGAATAATACATCCAATCATAGCATGAGGCGAAATATCAGGTTGTACATAATAATAGTCTACTATAAATACTGAGACAACCATCCCGACCCACCTTAAAGGTTTAGTGTTTTTAGCTTCTAACATAGTATAAAATTCACCAAGACCCAATACAATGCATATAAAAACAAATATTAAATAATATAATTCACCCTTCCATATAAGGAATAACCAACTTGGAATTCCAAATAGGTTAATGAGATTTCTGCCTTTCATCATGATTTATACCATTCCTAAACAAGAACCTTAATTTTTTTAGGTAAAACCTTCACATTTAAGGGTGTTTCTCCTATAATCTCACCATCAATCGTTAATTTATTATTCTTCTCTACAAAAATAGAAAAATCTTTTACTTGTCTATAATCAACCAATTTACTTTCCACATGTTTGCCACTAAATAATTTAGGAAATAATTTTAATAATTTAAGCCTCGATGCTTTTCTTACAATAATTAAATCTATTTTTCCATCATCAAGTTTCGCAAAAGGTGCCATTTTCATCGCCTTTCCAGTGTGGATTGTATTACAGCCTAAAATAAAAACAAAATCTTCTTCAATTACATCATCACCAATAGTTAATCTTGCAATTCTTTTTTTTCCTTTAATTACCTCTATTATCGATGCGACATCATACCTGATTCCACCAAGCCATCTCAATCGTTCCGCTAAGATCCCAGCATCCGTTGCCAACCCCCAACCAATTATATTAAACGCATAAAATATTTTTCCATTTGCCTCGGCCATAGCAATATCTACCGGTCTTAATTTTTGTTTAACTATCCTTTCCGCTGCTTCTTCAGGTTTTAGACAATTAACATCATACATAAATGAATTCCCTGTACCCCCGGTTATTAGCCCTATCGGTAGAGAATCACCATCTTCCCTTTTTAGCATACCATTTATTAATTCATGTAATGTACCATCACCTCCAATGGCACACAGTCCATCATAGTTTTTAAAATTTAAGCTGTTTGCATATTGCTGTGCATGGCCTGCATATTTAGTCTCCAAAACAGAGAGTTCTATGTTTGCTTGTTCAAAAATTGGTCTTACTTTTTTTAAAATTCCGTGACCTTTTTTTATTCCACCTTTCGGGTTAACTATCAAATATAATCTAATCATTCATTTACTTTTCTGTGTTGCATATATTTATCATCTCCCCATTCAATGATTTCAATTTTCACATCGGTAGTTCCTTCATTTATAAAATCTAATTTTTTTGCAGCACCATAAGAACAATCTAAGATTCTTCCTTTTATATAAGGACCACGGTCATTAATTCTTAATATTAATGAATTATCATTAGCAAGGTTTGTGACTCTACAAATAGTATTAAGAGGTAAAGTTTTATGCGCAGCTGTCAATCCATACATATCATAGACTTCACCATTGGCTGTTAGTTTACCATGGAAATCTTCAGCATAAAATGAGCTGACACCTTTAATTATTTTACGTTGTTTCGAGTTTTTTCTTTTTTTATTAGTATTACTTTCAAATTTATTAAAAGACTTTTTTTCGTGTTTAACAGAATTTGTAGTGTAACGAGGAGAACTTGTGCAGCAATAAACAAACAACAGAAATATTATACTAAAATTAAGTTTAATCACTTTCATTATTAATTTGCCTCAATGCTTCGTACAAAACTATTCCAACACTGGTTGCAAGATTTAAACTTCTTATATTCTGATTTTTCATTGGAATTGTGCAGGTATTATCCCAATTGGCTTTTAAAAATGATTCTCTAATACCTTCTGTTTCACTACCGAAGACTATATAGTCTCCATTTTTAAATATTCTTGATGTATATGGGACAGAAGATTTTGTAGTAAGTAAATGAAACGATTCTTCCTTAACTAGGGTTGATAAATAATTGTCTAGATTTGGAAAATATTTCCAATTAATGTGATCCCAATAATCAAGCCCCGCTCTTTTTAAAGTTTTATCTGATAATTCAAAACCTAAATCACCGACAACATGCAGTTCATTATTTGTTGCACCACACAGTCGGCCAGTGGAACCTGTATTAGGAGGTATCTGTGGTTCTAATAAAACTATGGTAATCATTATAACCTCGAATTAATAAGAGGGATACAATATGGATCAAATACTAAACTAGTTGCCATAGCAAATAATAAAGCACCATTTTCTCTAGCTGCATCTATATGTTGTACCGTTGAAATTCCACCAGTTGCAATAATTGGCAAATTAAATTTTGAAAAAAGTTTTATCATTTCTAGTGTTCTTATAAATAATGGCGATCCTGAAATGCCGCCACCCTGCATGGAAAAGTTAGATGCTCTTACACCTACATCTGTAGCCTTCATATATTTCGTATTTCCTGCATTTATCATAAGATTATCAAAGCTGAGACATATTTCTGCAATTTCTTTAAGTTTATTGTTTTCAGTATCAGGTGATACTTTTATAGATATAGTGTCATTTAATAATAATCTAATATTAAATAAAATATTTTCAAGAGCAAAAAGGTCTTCTGATATTGTTTGACCACTTTCAGTATTTGGACAACTAATATTTATTTCATAAAAATAATTAGCATCTTTCCCTATAAGGTTATTATGGATCTGTTTTATGTTATCTATGTATTCTTCCTTAGAATTTCCACCTATGCTAATTCCTATTGGCCTATTATAATTCCACAGACTAGAACCTAATAATTCAATGATAAATTCGGATATCCCAGGGCCTGGTAACCCCATTGAGTTTATTAATCCATTTTCATTTTTATAATATATATCTTGGATTCTTGGAAATGGGTTACCAATCTTTTTATTTGCCATTATAGTTTTTAAGGTAATGCCTCCTATGCCCATTCTAAGCCACATGTCAAGAATCTTAGGCTCTGACTTGAATGATGCACTTATAATAGGCGATGGGAACTCTAAATCATATACTCCTACAGTCTTACCTTGTGGTATTGGAAAATCATAGATTATTTTACTAAAAATTGAAAAAGTACCTAAAATTCTATCTCCTATAACAATGGCTGGTTCTAGATTTTTTTGTTTAAAAAAAATAAACTGGAAAAAATAAAGAATATTGGTAATGAGATATCGTACAAATCTATAGAGAACAGAAAAAAACCAGATTCTCAATTTTCTTCCTTTGGATCTATATTTAATGTATCAGCATTAATAAAGCTTAGGACATTATTTAGAGTTTGAATTCGCTCAGAAATTTGCTCAGTCTGTTCAGAGTTTGGATAATTTTCTTTTATCCAATTGTAATAATATAATGCACTATCAATTACTGCCTCTTGATCGTAATAATAACCAATTGAATAAGCGGCAGAAATGGCAAGATCATTATTAGTATCTATGTATAATGCTTCCTTAAATGACTCAATTGCCTTATTAATATTTAAGGGAATTTCTTTTTCGGCATTTCTAAACAATTCTACCTGAATCTTTTCTTCAACCATAATATTTTTATCAAAGTAAGAAGCATATTCAGAACTTGGAAAGTAAGTAAGGATATCTTGTCTGGTATTTTTTGCTGATATTGTATCATCAATAGTTTCATATACAAATGCAAGGACAAACATTGCTTTAGGCTTAAATGGTGAGTCCGAATATTCAGAGATTATTTTTTTTAAGTAATCTATAGACTTATCATATCTCTGAAAACTAAAAGCTTCCAAATCTGCAAGTTGATAATAAAGTTCTGGGATACTACGCTTAGGTGAAACCAGCGACACATTTAAAAAAGTTGAATCATTATTATTAATATTTTGTAAATCTTCAGACATATTAATCGTTTGATGTGTTTTTAGCTCCTTTTCAGCATCCTGAAAAACTTCAATTGCATTACTTCTGCTTTTAGCTACTGGAACAAGAAATGATTTACTATATTCTTTTTGTACTGCATCAAAATATCCTTTTGCTTTAGCTAAATCCCATTTTTCAGATGTATAGATTTGGCCTAATTGATAATATGCTTCAGCCGATACTGATGTCCGTTGATATTCATCTACTATAGACTCAAGGCGAGTTTCTATTTCAGAAGTTTCTCCTTGTGCCTTATATAATTGTACTAATTCTAATTCTAGACTTCCTGCAATTCTTTCAAATTTGCTATCAATCAACATTCCTTTTATTTTTCTTGACGCAGATCGATATCTATTTTGGACACGAAAAATTTTTAAAATCTGTAAATGTGCGTGCTCAATATTTTCCTTTGATAAAGAATGAGCAATAACATTTAGGTACCCTTCTTCGGCTAAATCATAATCCTTTTTTCTGAATGCCATTTCTGCAAGTCTACCATAGATCATTCCTTTCTCACCTCTATTTTGTGTGAGTTTTGCCGCTTCACGAAGATGCACCAGCCCCTCTTGACTATTTAACTCATTTGCTATTTCTGCTAATGATAAATGACATTTGGCTTTAATATTTTCCTCTTTAGTATTTTCTAGAAGTATATTCAATTCTTCCATTCCCGTTTGGATATTTCCTTTTTTCCATTTGCATAATGCCTTCCAATAAAGGGCTTCTTCAATCTGGTCGCTCTTTCCTTCTTTTATAACTTGGCCAAGATCTAACAATGCCAAATCATAATTTTTTCTATAATAACGGGATTTAGACATTAATAATACTGCATCTATTCGAAACCTTGATTCTGGAAAATCATTTAAAACAATTTTGCATTTTTGAATTACTTTACCATATTTATCTACTGCGGTAATTGGAATGACTTCTCCATCCTTTTCCAAGCGTAACTTATTGGCCTCATCATACAATTGTTTTGCGTTGTAAAAAGTATTGAAGTAGGCACAACCACTAATAACCATTAATATGGTAATTGGTTTAATCATAATTATTAATTTCATCGGAGCGAAATTTACCTATTTGATTTAAATTGAAGAGGAAAATAATTTGAAGGTCATGGAAAAGTTAATTATTCGTTTAATTGCATTATGTTGTTTTAATATAGCTCTATCGGGGCAAACTGAAAATGAATTAGAAAAATTTGGTTTTATCAATATTCAGACTGATAGCTTAGATGTCCCCTTTTTCATTGATGGGTATTACATTGGGAATCATCCTTTAAAAAACCCCATACCCGTACTTCCCGGTTTTCATGAGGTAAGCTACATTCCTCCCGACATTCAAGATGAAACAGTAAGGAGTAATTTAACTGACGGTATCAAGAGAGTATATGTAGCTGAAAATGACACTTTAGATGTATTCCTTTTTTATGATCATTACCTAACTCAAGTGGAGGTATTGCATCAAGAAATGAAAATTCAAAATTATATTGGTTTTTCTTTATTTATAGTATTGCTCTATGTATTATTTGGAATATTATAAAACTCTTTTACATCACCGGCAATTTTCTGTGTAAATTTTTTGTATGGAAAACCTATTTTCAGATAACATTGGCTACAAATTTAAACCTGATTATACTTGGCCAGAAAATGGCTCTCAAAGGGATTGCCCTAGATGTGGTGATGATCTAGAATTAGTTGAAAATAAAGAATCATATTACGGAAAGCCATGGTGGTGCGTTCCATGTCAGTGGCAATTCTCTGAAGAAGATTTATTTCAAGTAGAAAAAGATTCAAAAGAAGAGGAATGAATTAGGCCCTAGTCATTTCTGGTATTTCTCCTCTTATATCATCAATAATCCAAGTGACTACCGTAATATCATCGAGATAACCATAGTCTGGTATGACATCGGGAATTTCATCATTCTCATCAATAAAATATGACATAGCAAATAAAATCTTTTTTTCAATAATTTCAGGAAGGTCTGGGTAAAACTCAAGTATTTCTACAAGTTGAGCCATGTCAGAAATTAATTCAGCTTCAATTGAGTTTACGTGTCCATCATCTAGAATATTTTGAATCTTACTGCCTAATATATTCATAATAGAAAATTTTTGATCGAGATTAATTTTTTCAATCATTGTAAAATATCGTAATTTATCTTCGTTAGATAATTGAAATAATTTGAGGTCAGTCATGGATAGAAATTCTAACCCTTCATTTGAAAAAACAATGGCAATTGAACATCTAATGGAGAAAAGATTAAAAGATAAATTAGATCTTCATCATTTTGAAGTTAAAGATTTTACAGGTCGACATTTACATCACAATCAACATAATGGTGGATTTCATTTAGAAGCAATAATAGTTTCAAAAGATTTTCAAGATAAAACTCTTATTCAAAGACATCGTTTTGTGTATGAAATAATGGATGATCTATTGCAAAATGAAATTCATGCATTAAGCATGAAAACTCTGACGGTTAACGAGTGGTCAAGTTAAAACTATGAATTGGTTTACAAATAAAAATGATGATAACATTTTCACTAAGCCTGAGGATATGAGCCCTTTGGAGGCCGTAACTTATTTATGCGCGGCTATTCAACTAGCTGATGGAAAAGCCGACTATGAAGAACGCAAGGCATGGGTCAATGCGGTCAGGGAATTATTTCCAGAATTTTCAGAAGATAGGGCAGACAAATTTCTAATATCTGCACAAAAAACTATCACTCTAAAGCATGGAAATGATAAATATAATTATATTATAAAAATAATGAATCGAATTAAAACTATACTTGATGAAGATAAAATTAAATTATTAGGCCCAAAATTATCGGAATTGATAGAAGCTGACGGCATTGTTATGACTGCTGAATTAGAAATTGCGAGTATCATTGAGAAAGGCTTAGGTATTTCAATACCAATACGTGATGATATATAAAAAAAACCCGTAAAAACGGGTTTTTTTTATAATTGATAAATAATATTAAATCTCAGTCTTTTTTGCAGTTTTAGCACTGCATCCACTGTATGATTCACTGCCTTGTGTGCTTACAGATTCAATACTATATGAGGTATTCTTTTTTAACACGTCAATAATTTGATCGCGTTTGAGTTTCTTATCATCGTACCTAACAGTCGCAATTCCTTTTGTAAAATCCACGGATGATTCTTTAACACCTTCCAAATTTTGAATTACTGAATTGACTTTGCCTGTACATGAATAATTACACTGCATACCGTTAACCTTAATATAAGTTGTATTATCTTTTGCGATCAGCAATGAAAAACTCAAAGCTATGATTGATAGGGCTATTTTCATGATTTCTCCTTCTAATTCTCCCCTTAAAGTAAAACATTTCACCATTATAATTAAGAATATTTTATTAATTATTTAAAAATCACATTAGCTCCTTCATCTTGGTAATAAATTAACTCATGAGCAGCTACCCAAGATTGATTAATTAGATACTTAACTGAACTAATTAAATCTCCATTAGGCATCAACTCAATAGTAGTTTTTACTTTTTTTATTCCATTCTGATTATTGGATACATCTTCTACACTTATATACTTTTTTTCTGTCAATTCTACAAAAGCAGTATGCATAAATCCAGCAGTTGTAAAATACCATGACACTAAACCTTTTTCACTTGAGTCCCACATAATAAATGTCTCGCCACCATATTCTCCATTGTTTACAGAGTGGGTAATTTTAATGGCATTTCCATTTAGTGCTCGTTCCCATTTTGAGATATCATAGAGCGGTTTATCTGGAGTTGAATTCAAAAATTCACCCTTATAAGTTTTCCCAATAAATTGATCGAAATCTTGAAGATGTGGTGATAATATTTGATTTGTTCTTACATTATTACCTAATAATAAGACGGGTAGAATAAATACAATTTTATACAAAATATTCATAAAATCTCCTAATAATATTTTCTTGATTCTGAGATGTGATGATTACTTATGTTTAAATGTCCAAATAAATTGAAAGCTCGCAACTAAATCACCTTCTTCATTATAGCCCAAAGATTCAACTATCTGATTAACAGCATCAGAACCATTTCGGGCTTTTACAATTGCATCAAATATTTTTTTTGAGTCACTACATTTGAAAATAGTTTTTCCTTTTGCTTTTTTGTGGAACTTAGCATTCAACCCGGTTATAATAAATTTAAGATCCGATCCCAGTCCTCCTACTAATAGCAATACCAGAGCCCCTGTACTCAATTCAGCAGCCATACTAAGAACCGCAAAATAGGTGGAATTAAATGGGTTTTTATTTAGGAAATTATAACAAACACTTGTTTGGCAGTTTTTATTTGTCAGATCGTCTATTTTTAAGCCACTAAGAAATACCATAGGTAATTTCACTAAAGAAAAAAACTTAAAGATTATTCCATTATTTATTTTTTTTAGCAGATCTTTTTGCTCGGGTTTCATTTTGTTTTTCATTTCATAATAATTTTAAAAATATATTTTATCATATAATATTAGACTATGAATTCTAACCAATGTTTACGATCAGTGTCTATATATCTATCAATATTAGTTTCTTTCACTTCGATCTACTCACAACCAAATTTAAAAGATTATTGTAGAGTCACTTCAGAATTAGGATTCTTCCTCTATTTACAATATGGTTATGATATGGAATTACGAAATCATCAATCCTATGCTGAGCCGAATAAATTTGATAGAAAATGTAGAGATATTTTCAAATGGAATAATAATATACAGGAAGCCTCAAATATAAGCGATTATTTTCTTTATGGTTTTTTTTTAGGAAGCATTCCTTTTTCTCCGTTCATTTCTAATGACAATTACAATGAATTAATATTAAACAATATCGAGATTTTGGCCATAAATGGAATTATTACAAATTTGGTAAAATTTACAATCAAACGACAAAGACCTTATTCATATTATCAGACAAAAAATAATAACAAAGATTCTTATAAATCATTTTTCAGTGGGCACACCAGTACAGCATTTGCTATTGGTACTTCCACTGCAATGACTTTATCAAATAATACGGATTATAATGATACAATTATTTGGGCAACAATACTATCAGCAGCTACTGCAACAGGGTATTTTCGTATTGCTTCAGATAAACATTATATGAGCGATGTCTTGACAGGTGCAATTGTAGGTTCATTTATAGGTCAGCATCTTTACAAAATCCAAACAAATAGGAAAAAAAGAAAAAAAAATTACCAATTAACATATTATAATAAGAAATTTTTTATTACTTTCAATCTGCAGTAATACAGAATATATTTACATCTTAAGGTTTTAATACTCTATAAATGAAACAATTAACTACTAAATTTTTACTAATTCTAATTGTCATTACGAGTTTTTCAAAATCTCAAGACCATGACATCATCATTGAAGACACATGGGATCCACTACTAGATAAACTATCACATGCCAGTACAAGTTTCGGATGCTATTATACACTAAGATATTATCAAAATTCAAAATTTGAATCTGCCCTATATACAGCTTTAATAGGGTTATCATTTGAGATTTATCAAATCAACGATCCTAATGAGCTAGATAGTGATTTTAGAGGAATTAGTTTACATGATTTAGGATATAATTTCATTGGTATAGGTTTCGCCCTAGGACTTGATATTGTAGTTAATCATTTAAGAGAAAATTTGTTTAAAAATTCTCGGAAAAATTCTAAATCTATAGTGAGATACAATAAGAGAAATTAGTAGCCTCACCAATTTATCTTATATAAAAACCAGATTTAAAATCATTATCGTATTGTAGTCTTAGATTATCCCTTAAAAACGTTGTACATGGAAGTGGGCAATCATCACATTTCTGACCATTATTTGGCACATTCAATTTCAACCCTGAATTGGTCTCATAAAGACTATATTCAGGTACTTTAGGATTGTCGTAGGATATTTTGTTAATAAAGAATTTCTTTTCCTGACCAAGCATATCTATAGTATGTATTGAAATAGATGCGGTTATAATTATAAATAGAAAAAACCAAAAGTAAATCTTATTTCTAATAAAAACCCTCGTTAATGGTACAGAAATAAATCCTGCGCCAAGCCACCAAAAGGAAAAACTTGCAAACCTTCCATCCGGAGCATGTGTAAAAAACATAATAATCTGAAATATCGCAGGTAAAGAATAAACACCTAATGGCTTTAATAGCATTCTATTTTGTATAATAATAAATATAATTCCCAACACCCCAATAATTGTTGGATATAATGTCTCAATTCTCCTATGCTGTATGAAAAATCTCGAATAAATAAAATCTCTTTTAATTTGTTTTTCTTCATTTTCATTGTACACCATAGTCCCTCTTAATCCTTTTGCCCAATCAGAAATAAGTTTTGAAACACTCTCAACCTCATCTCTATCCATACTCCACTTAACTGGGATTGATAATTTTGGATCTGGATACAACGGATAACCAGTTAAGATTATATTTCTGTATAATTGTAAGGATAACATTAGAACAATAATAAGTGTTAAGTATTTATTACCTATTATATAAGATAATAAATATTTTCTATGAAAGATAATTATACAAATGAAGGAAATAAATAGAGTCGGTAAAATACTTATTTTAGAAGTAAACGCTATCGCTAGACTCATTAATAACAATGAATAGTTATTCTTTTTTTCTATAAATATCTTATAAAACTCTACCCCACTTATTGCACCAAAAATAAAAACTGGTAAATCTGTCACTGGACCAGGGTGAAAATAAAAACAATAGTGTATCAATATTGGGAAGAATAATACGCCAACAATCGAAGATTTTTTTATTGGTTCTTTTTTAATAATTACTTCATTTATTGGAACAATAAAGAAATACATAAAACCCAGCAACAGATAATACCCGCTAAAACTCCACAGAGAGTTATTGATAAATATCATATTATCAAAGTAGGCTATCTGAAGAAAAATACTATTATCTATACCCAAATGGTGATGGAGATTTCCCAGCCCCGGAATTAGAGGAAATGATTGAGCCCAACGAATTTTTTGTATATAATACATAGGCTCATATTTAAGTGTCTGGAGGCTAAGATTAGCAATCCAGATAATAAAACTAAGAATCATCATATAAATTATCAGGTCACCGGTACTATATTGCGATTTATATTCAACAAAAAATTTTTCATTAAATAAACGATACAATTCATATAAAGCAATACCTGTAAATAAAACAAAAATATATGAGTTTATTGGAAAAAAGCAATTCCACAGTGTAATGCCAATATAAAATATGACCAGTGCTAATACATTTATTTTTATTATGCCAAAGGTTGACACTTTTTCTTTTAATAGATAACGATTAAAAAAACTCCCAATTAATGAAAAATGAAAAAAGTAAAATAATAATTCAAAAATATTTAAGAAATTTTGTTGAAATATTTCCTGCATTTTTAATTTATTTAAACCTTAAAATTTTTATAAGAGTATCCAATCCTTAGGAATTAAATCTTTAGTATTTGCTTTTACTGTATCGCCAAACCAGTTTTTTGGGGCTATAATCTTTTTATTAGATTCTTTTATTAAATAAGCTCCCCACCAACTAAAAGAACTATTTGAAATAATTGCGGATGAACACATTGACATTAAATATAAATCGATATAGTCCAAATTATCATTGATCAATACAAATTTATCATCCTGGAAATTTTTTTTACACCAATCTAAATCATCACTGAAGACTAAGAATTTTTTATCATCATCAAACATATTTATAGCACTATAATAATAATCTAGAGTACAAGTAGGATGAATATTGGGTTTATCTAGATAGTCCCCTCTTCTAATATGAATAAAACCCGGATTTTTCTCTAAAAGCACATTATAATTATCCTTAATTAACTCATTTGACTTTTTATCTATACTGAAAAGTTTTTTAATATAATTTTCATTATTGAAAAAATATTTATATGATTGAAAATATCCTTTAAGCATCAGATTATAGTTAAAATAATTATTCGAGTATTTTGATAAAAAAAACCTTATTCTAGATATATTATTTATTGGGTAACGAAAGTGAAATCCTCTTTGCTTGAAAGTATCGGACACAATTATATCTTCTTTGAATACTATGTTTCTAAATATATTTTCTACATAATTGACAGCTGCATTACCCTGATTGGGCAGATAATGTTGGTTATAATCAAAAGCAACTTCCTCGCCAAAATCTTTAGCAAGTGACACTGCGGCTGCTACTTGAAACATTTGATTGCCAAGCCCACCCATTAATTGACTTGTGATCATAATATGTTAATTTATAGTTAATTTTTTAAGTTAATTTCCCGAAAATATCTGCGACTATCGTACTGTATTGTATAGTCAACAAATCTAATAACCACTATTAAATTAATTTATCCATAGGCGAATGTACCTATGTGATTTCAAACAAAAAACCCTGACTATTTTTTAGCTATAGTAATATCAACTAAAATATATACTGACTTTATATATAAATTGATCCTCTGTCTGTTCTAATTAATTATTATGATAACTCCTACATTAGAAAAAAAAATAAGGGCATTAAAAATTTTACTGCCAGCTCATATAAGTGCAATGATTAAGCCAAAACCTCTTTGGTCACACTTGTGGGTAACAAGAAGATGTAACCTTACATGCGATTATTGTTTTGTTCTGGATTATGAGAAAGAACAATTAAACACAAAAGAGATGAAAACTGTTATAAATAAATTATTTGATCTTGGAAATCGCTTTATCTCATTTGTTGGTGGTGAGCCAACTATACGAAAAGATTTTTTAAAATTAGTTAACTATGCCTGTAAAAAAGGTATGGTGACTCATTTCACTACAAACGGAGTGATGCTTGATAAAGATAAAACTTACATAAACAAGATTGGAAATTCAGGTATAGATATTATAAACCTATCTATAGACTCAATACTTGAATTTAACTCAACTAAAAAAGATTATATTCGAAATAAAAGTGTATTAGATACTCTTTTAAAAGCTCGTGAAAAATTTGGCTTTGAAGTTGTTACCAATTTAGTATTAACAAGTAAAAATTTAGATACAGTTATCCCCACTGTTGAAAAGATGAACCAATTAAATGTCCCTATGAGCATCGGTCTCATATCAAAAGATTTCTATACTTCAGAACGTAAAATCAAAACTCCTGTCAAACCTGACTATAGTCTATTCTTTGATAATAATGAAAAACTTAAGATGCTCTTTCCTATTGTTGATGAATTAATTCAATTAAAAAGAAAAGGATATGGGATAATCAATGTTGAAGATTATTTTAAAGATATAAAACGATTTTTATCTGGAGAACGAGTAAACTGGTACTGCTCAGGAGGTGAATATTATCTTTCTGTAGATTGCGACGGAAAGGTTGGAGTTTGTAGCTTATTATCGCCTGAAGAAATTAACATCCATAGTTTGAAAAAAAATGCCTTAGGTAATATGCATAAAATACGAGAGCAGAGACTCGCAGAATGTCATAGTGAATGTCTAAGTCTTTGTTTTTACCAATCTTCTTATTATGTTAAAAAACCACAATATTTTATTAAACAGTCAATTAAGTCTGCATTTAGAAATTCAATGCGATCAGATTTTAATATCTTTAATTAATAGCTGAAAAATTTTTACAAATACTAAAAATCTAATCGTTCACATATATTGCTATGGCGTCAGATTGATTTAAACCAATTAAATAGCCTGAAGGTCCATCTATGGCGTAACCTACTTCAGGGTTAATTAATGCTTCTTCATCTCCCGGATAGAGACCATTTATTGCATTTACTTGAATAATATATTCTGTACCATTTCCACTTGAAAAGTTTATTCCTGGTATAGTATAGCTGGATATATCATCTGGGAGCAACGTAGATTCAAAATTAGGAATTTGATTTTTAGTACTCACAATCTGCCAGGCTGTGACACTGTCAACCATATTCCACTCTACTAAAAGATCAGTATCTTTAAAATGTACATCACCTGAGTCCAGATTGATTATTTCAGGGATACTTAATGGTATTTTCGCACTACCTGTAGCAATTGTAGAACCATTATGAGTAATAGTCAAATTATATACATCACTTGTCATCACTGAGGCTTGATATATTCCGAAACTATATTCTATAGTATCTTCATTCACTAAAACAAGAGCATCATCTATAGCTTGATCATCTTTTAAAATCGTTACATCTGCGCAGGCACTTAGTCCTCCAAATCCAATATCTACACCTACAATACGAGCATTAATTGAATAATTATTTGTTGGAGTAAATTGTTCAGCACCAACATCCTCATCTGGACTTAACTGATCTGATTCAGATTGATCTTCACAACCAACAAAATAAATTTGGACTGAACACATCATGCAAAACATTAAACTAGTTAAAATTATTTTTTTCATTTAATTCCCTTCTTAGCCAAATTTTATTTCTTAATAAATATTACTCCATCAAAAATAATCAATATATATAGTTATTCACTATTCTTTCAATCCAGTCATACTGTTATAATATATCATCGTATTTGATTATGAAGATTCTTTGCAATTAATTCATTCACCATGGGTGTAAAATGGTTCCCGCCATCGTTGATTACGGAATTGGGTTTGATTTTATAGAGTGATATTATACTATCTTGTGGTTCGACAACCAAAAATCCAATCTTATTTATATCATGAATCATATTTTTCCATGGCTGATCATATTGCATTATATGATTATAATTATCAAATAATACGATAATAGGAGATACTTTATTTTTCTGACATTCATTAAAGAAAACATTCAATATACTTAAAATATATTTGTAGTCACTGTCTTCACTGTCTCTATGATATATCGGAGGTTTAACATAATTATTTCTATATCTAAACATTTTAAGAATTCTGTATAAAATTGAATAATCCATAAATTCATTTTTGAAAAGCATATCATCATAATTTTTTTCAAGTTTCATAAAGTCACTGCGTATTCCAAGATTAAATTCTTTCAACAAGTCTATCCCAATTAAGCAAGGTTGATTCACAATATTATATTCCCCATTTGATTGAAATTGAAACATCGGTTTTGACTGCAACCCTCCAAAATAAATACCTCTATACAATATTTTTGTTGCTCTATCAAAATCATCTGGGACAATACCTAAAATAACCATATCTGTTTTTATAGATGAATGCATATACCTAAGAATAGCCTGATCTATACCATACCCTGATACTCCTAGGTTTACAACTGTTTTATTACTCATTTTACCAAGAATATATGGCCACGAATTCTCGTGTAATACTTCATCACCATGAGTAAAAGAATTCCCAATAGTAATAATATCCGCACTATCAATATTTTTATCCATTAAAAATTCATCTCTACTTATTCTAAATCCCTGTGAACTAGCATAATATAACGGAGGTGATGTTCCATTATTTTTCAATTTCCAACCTAATGTTGAATCAAAAATGACATATTCATTATTATTGGTTGAGGATGATTTAATAATTGAACTATCAGGAATACCTAATGGAAGTATATTATAATAATATTTACCTAGCAGCCTAAGTGTATGACCCTGTTTTACAGAAGATATTCTAAAAA
>Ga0066836_10000783_pt1 | contig 16057 bp, 12 predicted proteins | sample ETNtaG_18_FD_71568 | JGI IMG/M metagenome (GOLD analysis project Ga0066836, IMG submission 71568) | Marine microbial and viral communities from oxygen minimum zone, Eastern Pacific Ocean - ETNP201302SV91 | ecosystem: Environmental > Aquatic > Marine > Oceanic | place: Pacific Ocean: Eastern...
TTTGCGACGGGTCGGTGCTCCAGTTGGTCATCAAAGCCATCAGAATACCTCCTCGTCGTCATTCCCGTGCAACTGGAGCCCGCGGTACTACCAGGTTATACTATACCCCCAAGGGTGGTTGAGAGAGCGGTTTCCCTCTTATGATGCTCTCGGTCCGGAGATGTGTCAAAATGAAGTCGACAGAGGGCCCATTGAGATGCTGATTAGCGTCCAGAACCCCATTATCGCTACTGAAACTCCCCATGCCCTCGGACGGACCCCGACACTTAGAAGTCCGATGATTGCGGCGTATTTTCCTAGCAACAGTGTTACTGACCTCAGTATCGAGATTACAAATCCCGCAGAGATTCCAAATCCGATTAACATCAACGGAGAGAGCACGGTGCCGAACAAGCCAGACCTTGCCATTGATCCGACACCTTGGGCGATCATTGAGGGATCGATTAGCCAAGTTATCCAAGCAAGCCATAAACCGAGATAGACATCTTCGGAGAACCTCTTCTCCCCCCTCCAATCCCTGTACTTCTGACTCATTCGCGAGTAAAGATAGTTCGACAAGTGCTCAATTTCGAAAATCTTACCTCGGGTTAGCATCGAAATTCCTTGGTAAATCAGAATAGCCGACAATAATACCTCAATCAAGATCCAATTGGTACCTAGACCGAGCGCGGAGAGTATTGCAATTGGTGTGGCCCAAACCAAGAATCCGGAAGAAGAGGCCCCCATAGTCATGAAGATTCCCACACCGGGAATTAGAGCCTCTTCGGGAGCCGAGTACTTCTTCTCACTGGGCATTGAAAGAACCAATAAAGGTAGAAGAGAGAGTCCTGGGATCATTGAGAGTAAATATAGAGGAGATTTTCCCGAACCAAAGGATGCCCCTTCAGAAGCTGATTGGATGTCAGATGGAGACATTGACCCGGGAGACCAAGCGGCGATGAAGCCTGCAGAGTCGATGACAAAAACAGAATCAGTCGGACCGCTAGGCAGTGAGTTCCCAACCGTTCCATCGTCGAGTAGCAATGGCCAGGATCCATTGACCTCTAGTGAGAAGTCATCCAAATTGTATGCCTTAACATCGTCTCCCGTAGCAATCTGAACAAAAGACGCAGATGGACCATCAATGGCAAGAACCTTCTCTGCTGATTCGAAGTCAACCATCTGCCTCTTGGCGTTGGGGGAGCCGGGGGTGAACAACCCTACTACTGCTACTTCTGAGTCCCCCAATAGATCGGACAGAGATTCTACCCCGGATTCTGGATTATGCGACAGGAGGATAAAGTTTGGAGCTGCCCCTCCTTCACGGTAATTCTCAGAGTCGATATCTGGAAGGCTGAGAGCGAAAACAGAAGAAGCGAGGGCGAGTAGCAATATCGCAGTATATGCCGGTAGCGGAAGTTGCCCCCCTCTCACCGAGGCTCCTGCCCATGCAATCATCCCGAGGAAGACGAATGCAGCTGCAGCTGCAGAACCAAGGATTGGGGGTTCGTCGGCTGGGACAATGAATCTTAGAAGAACCCATGAGTGGCAAGTCTCCCCGGGATCCTGGTCGGAGAGGACCAAACAGGCATCAAGCATGTAGTAACCAGGAGCAAGTGGTTGATCGGTAATCCAGTTGAGAACTGTTCGATTTCCTTCTCCCTTGGAGAAACCATCGGGCAACTCGAAATGGTCTACCCAATTATCCTCGTAGTGTTTCCCATGCCTCATTTCCGACCACGGCATTGGTCCGACTAACTCGATTGACTGGGCAGAAAAATCAGAGGCCCCCCAAGGAGAGAATGGTGTGAACTCAATCCGTGCCATACGATTCTGATCCACCATTACATCCAACTCTGTCTCGACAATGTGACCGTCGAATATCACACCAGTTCTGGCATCGTATGTACCCCACCACAAGGTTCCAGAAACTGCGCATTCGTGTCTGACTTGGATCGACAGTCGAATTTCCTCACCTGAATTCATGGAGATGTTCACATTTTCGACTCTTACTTCGAAGATGTGAGGGTCGGTCCTATCCTTGGACATTACAATGGATTCTGTATCTAAACCAGAAATTGCAGATATCCCACCCATTGTCAAAGAAACTGAGAATTGGGTCTCAGAACCTAGTGGTCCACCCAATGGGAGATCTGACATTGAGCAGATGTCACTGGAGGACTCCAGAGAAGCGAAAAGTCTGACAGAAATGTTACCCTCGAAATTGAATGGTTCTTGAGTCGGTGAAGAAAAGGAATCCACTATGGTTGGGAGAGTAAACGAGCTAGACTTGGAAAATGACACACTCCCTGAAGGAAGTCCGGTTACTGTGGTCCAGTTCCTATCTAAAAACTGATTTTCTTCTACGCCCTTTAGGAACAACATGTGTTGATCGGGGTATGAGAAGTCTAGTCCTGGGCCTTCGTAGGCGGTTTGGTTCTGGGCGATTCCTGGGGAAGAAGCCACTAGGATAATTGTGAGAGCCGCAGAAAGGAAAATTGGCGCCCTTCCCAAATTCATTTCACCCACCAATAGTTTCTGACTTGAGCTGAATGTTCAATCCTTCGTCTCCATGTCATAGTAACCTCGTAGAGATGAAAAGCGCCATCAATGAGCCGGCAAGAGTGGAAATGAAGTTAACGCTATGTTTCCCGAGGAAACCTCTATTCTCCAGTAATGCCCCTAGAATAGAGTCTACTTGGCACCCAAGCCAGCCAAACAATATTACTGATGGGAAGAAGATTGCAAGTGGGGTCTTATCTCCGTTTATAGCACCGAGGATAGAGGAAACAACAGCAATTAGCAGGGCCCCGTAGAAAGCCGCAAGGGTCCCGGTTGGGGACATGCCCCCGTTAGTCCCTGCTGGTACTGCTTCCAAGGTAGTGATTATTCTCGTCCGGGGATCTAGGCTTCCTATCTCCGAGGCGAGCGTGTCCGAAGCTGCCACGGAAACTGCTGAACATAGAAGAAAGTATGACCATTCATGGCCACCGACAAAATAGTGACCGACAGCAACGATGCTAGCCATTCCACCATTGGCCAAGACATTCTTCCAACCCCTAACACCATCGTTGGCTTCCTCTGCGGAAATCCGTGCCTTCTCCTCAAATCTCCACTTGGTTGCGAAAGAGCCAACTATTAGGAATGTCATCAGGACTACTAGCCAAGTCCAATGACCCAGTAAGGAAATAGTCAGACCTACAACCAATGCTGCCAGAAGCCCGCCTTTGTCAAGTAGATCCTTTGTCATGGAGATTAGCAATAGAGCGGATACTAGTGCAAGCGAAATGGCGAGATCGTCCCCCAGTTCTACCATATTGACGAGTTGTCGTTAACAACTGCGGTCATGAACGATTCGGAGTAGTTTTCTAGATTAGCCCAAATTTACAAGCAGACATACTACTCGAGAGAGTTTACTCCTCTAATTACGCCCCTTGCTACAAGCAGGACAGAGCAAATCAGGAAAGCGACCCATGAGAGCATGATCAATGTGGCCCCTCCTTCTCCGATCCCAAGCCACTTTGGAGCATAGAATGACAAGAATGAGCTCCCATTCCAGAAAGAGTGGGCACCTATTGATATGGCTAATGCCGCGAAAAATCCCCTTGGAGTCCGAATTCCTGGGGAGCTGTGTGAAATTGGGGCCTTGTCATAAGCCAGATAGAAGTCTTCAGTTCCCAGATTGGAGTATGTGTCGGGATCCATTTCAGCGTCCTTTCTGAGAATAATCCAGGGATTGATTTCGTCTGATTCTTCCACTGATGCTTGATTAATCGCCTCTTCTAGAGTGAGCCTGTGACCATCGAATCCTGAGAGGTCTCCATCTCCATCGGCGTCTATGCCAATTCCTTCTGCCATGTCAATTGCAGATATTGCCATCGACCTTGCCTTCCACGAGAGTTTCGCCTTGAGTTCCTTGTCAGTGGCCATCCAGCCAATTGCAGTTCCAGTAATCGCAGTCCAAACCGCGTGCCCGGGAATCGATCCAATCCCCCTGACCAATATTGTCATGGAGACTGAGAGTGCACCGTCGAGGAGAGAAATTCCGATATATTGGAAGTTCTCAATCAACGCGAATCCCAATCCTACTGTGAAACCGACTTGGAAGCCATGCTTAGGGCCCGAGATGTACGGAAGGAAAACAGCTACTGCCATTGCTTTGAATATCTCCTCGCAAAACGGCGCCCCAGCTGCTAGGAGGGAGAATTCGAATGCCCAGTGATCATGATCGAAAGGGATAATCTCGGGGGCGACAAGTGAATTGAAGATGAACGCTGGGAAGGCTGAGGCCATTCCAGCCATTAACCATGCTTCGGCATCTCTTCTCCTTGTTGGCAGACCAAGTAACTTGTTCGAAGTCCCCCACCAGGCTAGGACCGGAAGGGAGAAGCCGACGAACCAAATTGGCACAGCTAGAAGAAGAAAAAGAATGATTCCCCCTGTCTCGGAGACTGTCAGCATTAGCGCCGAGATGGCTATTCCAGCAGAAACCACAGCAGTGAAAAGGCCCCATAGTTGCCTATTCGGCGGAACATCCAGTATCGAATCGTCTTTCACCAAGAATCGCGTGAATTTGGTCTTCATCGGAGTTCTCAGAGAGCCTCCCTCGGGAAGAGCATGTGCTTCAGATCCACCTTCATCTGGTACCGCGAGGCGCACATGGACAAGCCTTGGTTTGTGAAGGCTCAGGATCAAGAAAACCAATGGGGCGCTGCAGAGTCCAGAAGCTAGGACCGAGACAGGTTCAAGGGCGATTGCGCCGACTACAAGGAATAGGAGAACATACATCAAGAAGAAGGCTGGGATTACCGTCCCGAGCATTCTTATGTATATCGTCCAGGGCTTGCTAGTTCGTGCAATCCTAAGATTTCGAGGAGGTTCACTGAGTGGCTCTGGATTCTTTATCCTGTACAACCGCCCCATCTGGTCGATGAATGCCCTACTGTCCTTCATACCCTCACCTGGTGCCACTCAGATCGCCCATCACTCGCGATGCCCGAAGCACCCGGTGCGGTTCCTCATCACTGTGGCACCCCGTGGAAGAGGGGGTGCAATATTGGGGTTTGGCATCATCCGATGACTCCACAAGAAGTGCAGAACGTTTCGCTTCTTACTTCATCCCTCTTCATGCTCCATTCGCCACAGGAGGGGCATCGGGGCAACCTCCTTTTCTTTAAAGCGGAAGATCTAACTGGCCTTGGCCTACGACTCTTCGGAACGGACCAGCCCTTCTTCGGGCGCCTGACCTTTGGCATAACTGTGGAAAGGGGGGTGCGCTCAAGAAATTGTCTGAAGAAAATGGAGTTATGTACTGGATTTTAATCATAAGCCACACGCATATCGGGTTTCATGCGCTGTACGATTGTTGGAGCAGGGGTGTCAGGACTCTCTTCTGGAATTAGGCTCCTAGAGAGCGGACATGATGTTGAGATTGTATCTGAAAAGTTCAGTCCCGAGACCGTTTCGGATGTTGCAGCCGCAATTTGGTATCCCTTTCTGGTAAAACCAGCCAACAGAGCGGACACATGGGGAATAGTAACATACAATGTTCTTGAGAATCTTTGCATAGAATCTCCCGAATCAGGCGTGAAAATGAGAGATGGAAGAGAATACTTGAGGGAGATTGTTGAACTTCCCACTTGGAACTCTGACATAGCCGCATTCAGAATACTAGAAGATGAAGAAATCCCGCATGACTACGTCTTCGGATGGGAATTCAGAGCACCGGTTATCGATATGCCACTGTACATGCCATGGCTGAAAGACAGCTTCGAAGAGCACGGTGGAAAATTCAAACAGGGCTTTGTCGAAAATCTCCAGGATTTGGAAGGAGATGTTGTTGTGAATTGTGTAGGCCTAGGTGCTAGGGAACTCTGTGATGACTTGGAAGTAAAACCCGCAAGGGGGCAAATTATCTTCATCGAACAAGACCCCGGGGTGGGGCATTTTGACCAACAGCCCGAGACTTTGACATATACCATCCCGAGGAGTAATGTCACCGTACTGGGAGGCACTGCGCAAGTAGGGGACTGGGGATTGGACATTAGAGAAGAAGACAATGACCTGATCCTGAGCAAGGTAGAGGCGCTTTGGCCCGACTTGGATAGGAGCAAGATTGTCGGAGGTGCCGTTGGCCTAAGGCCCTCAAGGACGGAAGTGAGGCTTGAAGAGGAGTATGTTGGTGGTGTCCGAGTCATCCACAACTACGGCCACGGTGGTGCTGGGGTCACTTTGTCATGGGGTTGTGCTGACGAGGTAGTTTCAATTGCTGAAGGAAGAAAGGAATAGTGATGGGGGAAGAAATCTTCGACATCGTGGATGAGTCAGACTCAGTCGTAGGTAGTGCTAGTCGGGAAGAAGTACATAGATTGGGACTTCTGCACAGATCTTCCCACCTCCTTGTGTTCGATTCGATGGAGAGGGTCCTATTGCAGAAGAGATCGAGCGAGAAGGATTCCTTCCCAGGAAGATGGGATTCATCTGTTTCTGGACATGTGGACAGTGGAGAGGGGTATGACCAGTGTATTGTCAGGGAGACCAGTGAAGAGATTGGAATAGACCTCAGCGAGGTCCCGGAGAAACTGTTCAAGATAGATGCATGCGAAGAAACTGCGCAGGAATTCACATGGGTTTACAGGACCCTTAACGAGGGGCCATTCTCCGTAAATAGGGAGGAAATCTCAGAGGTTAAATGGTTCAATAAAGATGATGTTGGTCGTTTACTAGAGGATAGGGGGGAGGACTTCTCACCTGCCTTCTCCCTAGTCTGGAGCAGGCTTCATGAGAATGAGGATCTCGGTAGTTAGTCTAGTTGTAGGCAGACTTGGTTGTTGATATCACAACAGCTCCAATCTTGTATGGATCGCCATTAGAAGATGGTCTTCTGTCTTCCAGCCTTCCGCACCACCCATCTTCGACCGTTCCGATTGGAATTCTTATCGATGCACCTCTGTCTGAAACTCCATAGGAGAACTCATGGATTGACTGAGTCTCATGCAGACCCGTTAGCCTCTGTTCATTATGGGCGCCATAGACATCCATGTGTTTCTTGATGTTCTTGCCGAATTCATCGCAGACCTTGTTGAATGTAGCTTCGTCACCACAAGTCCTCAGAGTGGTGTCGGAGAAATTTACATGCATTCCAGAACCATTCCAGTCGGTTGCCCCAAGTGGCTTTGGGTGCCACTCTATAGTTAGGCCGTACTTCTCGGCATTCCTCTCTGCAAGGTACCTTGCGACCCAGACCTCATCTCCAGCATTTTTCGCACCCTTGGAGAAGATTTGGAACTCCCATTGCCCGGCGGCCACTTCCGCATTTATTCCCTCAACATTGATACCTGCCTCGAGGCACATGTCAAGGTGAGTCTCGATGACCTCTCTCCCGTATGCGTTCTCGGCACCCACGGAGCAGTAGAACTGCCCCTGACCGGTGGCGTCTCTAGGGAATCCGAGAGGGAGATTGGTTTCTGGGTCCCATAGGAAGTACTCCTGCTCATAGCCAAACCAGAAGTCGTCATCGTCCTCATCGATCGTAGCGCGGCCATTTGTAGGATGAGCAGTGCCATCGGCATTGTATACCTCACACATTACCAGATAACCGTTCAATCTGTCCGGGTCTGGGTAAATTGCAACTGGCTTGAGTAGGCAATCCGAAGAGCCGCCCTCTGCCTGCAGAGTCGAGCTGCCGTCGAATGACCACATCTTGCAATCATCTAGCTTTCCCGAGAAATCTGTCTCGATCATTGTTTTGCTTCTAAGGCTCTGTGTTGGTTCAAATCCATCCAGCCATATGTACTCTAATTTCGACTTAGTTGCCATGTCCTTGCCCCGTAGAAAGATGGTTTATAATTTGAACGTATGAGCAGAAAATGAAAAATATTTTAGTAATACTTATTATATTTTTATAATAAATTGTATTATTGTATAATAAATTCAAAAAATATTAGTCGAATGATGATAAATTGATTAACAATATTGAATAATCCGCTCAATTGAACATCTACGAAATGGGCAGATTCTACCAATCGAGACATGTGGATTGAATAGAGGGATTCGACGAACGGCTCTCATGAGCATGGCAGAGGCATGGAAAATTGACGAATTCCGACGTTTGCTGGTGGGAAATGCCGTGAACATGCTAGGAGGATCGATTTTCATCATTGGTATGGGGTGGACAGTGGCACAAATCGGTGGCCCTAAGGCGTATGGTTTGATTTTCACTGCTTATTTCCTTGGCCACCTCCCCCTTCTCCTGTATGGGGGAATGGTCGTTGACAGGATGCCAAGGAGAACGGTGGCACTGGTTGCAGACATTGCTCAGGCTTTCCTAGTGACCATAGCCGTGTTTTTCCTATGGGCTGGATTCGGGGAAATTGAAACTCTATTGGTTGTTACATTCCTTACAGGTGGGGCTGGAGCGTTCTCGATTCCAGCTATCGGAGCCCTCGTTCCGGATCTGGTTGAGGAAGAGTTACTCCCCCAGGCCAATGCGATTAGAGGGATGGCAATGACGGCAGCTTGGATGTTTGGACCCCTAATTGGAGGTTTCACGGTGGCGATATGGGGTATCGAAGCCTGCCTGCTAATTGATGCTGTTACGTTCATCTTCAGTGGGGCCGTACTCTGGACCATATCAGAAATTTCCGTGGAGCGTGAGGAAGAAGGAAGCCTGCGCGAGGAAGTTTCGGAGGCGTGGGCGTTCGTGAAGACCCAACCATGGCTATTCGCCGGGATTGTGATGTTCATGATTTGGCACATAGGTGACTCAGCTATCGAGATTGGGATCCCGTTCATTATCGAGAGTAAGGGACTGGGTTCCAAGGAGTTCGGAATCTTCGGGGCTGTAGGAGCTGGTGGAGCGATGCTGGGGTCTCTGTTGGGGGGTGTTCGACCGATTCCGAAAGAGTCACGAGGATTGGTATTCTATGTTCTGATTGGAGGTATTGCATGGTGCATGCTGATGTGGGCGATGCCTATCTCCTTCCTATTGATTCTGTTTTTCGTACTTCTAGAGGGGGTACTCGGCGGAACCTTGGGCGTGATTTGGCGGACAACGATGTCAGATAGTGTTGACCAGCACCTGAGAGGAAGAGTGAACTCACTTGATGCTATAGGTTCTCTGATTTTCATCCCCCTTGCTCCACTGATGGGTGGTTGGATGATCGAAGAAACCAATGTCCTCACAACATTTGCCATTGCAGTATCGTTCATGGTCCTCACCACCATGGCTGGATTGATAGTTCCCTCTTTCAGAAGATTCGAAAGGGTTGATTCGGACCTTTTCCCTATCGAGGAGGGTCGAAGTCAATCTCACTAATGTCCAAAGAAAACCACCTATCATATATTTCTCTCTGGAAGATGACAGCAAAACCTAGCAAGGTCCCGTAAAGAGCCCACGATAGTGCTGTTTTACCGGTCATGAAGAGTACTTCCGTCAGGATCAACCCATCAAACAAGATGCAGCCGGAGATGTACAATGATCTCCCCAATGTGTGAAGAAGCGGTTCGCCTTCTTGCGCTAGAATCCACTTTATCCGATTATCTCGTCGCCTGTCCGCAGCCCTCTTCAGCCTCCAAAATGCCGCCTTGGACTCTCCTGACTTGTCGATGAACTCCGGGCCATCTTGTTGCTCCTCCTCCACGGAACCCGTTAGGGTTTCAGGGATAGTGGTTATCTCTGGCAATTTCAAAGAAGGACTAGTTTTCTCCGGAGTCCTCTGTGCAACAGGGACAGGGTTGCACCCAGTGTCCAGGGGATACTTCCCTCAAGGACAGGTCCATTTCGACGCTCCTCTCCCACTCGGGATGCATAACACGTCTGCCAAATGCGCATCCGGGGGGTGGATCCACTGGAGATGGAACGTCCCCCTCGAGGAAGTTTTCATTTCTCGGGATTTTTGGATCTGATACAGGGATGGCTGAGATTAGAGCTCTGGTGTACGCATGGCGAGGGTTCCGATAAATCTCGTCTGAATCTGCTAGCTCGACTATCTTGCCAAGGTACATCACTGCCACGCGATCCGATATGTGCCGGACCACAGCTAGATCGTGAGTGATGAAGATGAAAGTAAGATTGAGTTCTCTCTGAATCTCGCTAAGCAGATTTAGGACCTGTGCTTGGACAGAAACATCCAGTGCGCTTGTTGGTTCATCGAGTAAAATGAATTCTGGGTCGAGAGAGAGAGCTCTTGCTAGAGCGATTCTCTGCTTCTGGCCCCCTGAGAATTCATGAGGGAACCTGTTCATGTGCTCTCTCTTTAGCCCTACTGAGTCGAGTAAAGAAGCGACTCTCTGGGTCAACTCGGCGCCGTCTGCGAAGCCATTAACCTGCAACGGTTCACCAACGATTGATCGTATGGACATTCTAGGGTTCATCGAACCACCGGGATCCTGGAAAACGATCTGCATTTTCTTCCTAATATCCCTGTTCTTCATCTCACGGATGTTCTCGCCGTCATAAATTATCGAACCGCCCGTAAGGGGGATCAGACCCATAATCACTCTGCCTAATGTGGTTTTCCCGCATCCGGACTCACCGACTATACCCAGCGTCTCCCCCTTGCTTACTGTCAAATTCACCCCATCGACCGCCCTGACATGCGAGGTTGTCGCTGAGAGCATGCCCGAGTTCACCGGGAACCACTTCTTCAAATCGCGAATCTCGATCAACGGCGTTTCCGAACTTTCAGACATTTAGCACACTCCATGATTCATCTGACCCACCTACACACTGCGGGCAGTTCTCGACCCAGTGTCCGGGACTAATTTCCTTCATCTCAGGACGGATGGTGAGGGTTTTACCCGTCCTCCCCATTCGCTGACAGAACCGGCATCCTGAGACGAAATCGGAGGGTTGGGCGACTTGACCGGGGATTGCCGGTAGGACGGATTTTCTCTCTGAATCCAGACGGGGGCTGCTAGCAAGCAGGCCTCTGGTGTATGCATGACTGGGATTCTCGAATAACTCCCCAATTGGGGCCTTCTCGACAACTCGCCCTGCATACATTACTGTAACAAAATCACACATTTCCGCAATCACCCCCAGATCGTGAGTGATTAGCATTATCGAGGTTCCCTTTTCCTTTCTTAGGTTACGCATTAGCGAAAGGATCTGTGCTTGAATGGTCACGTCGAGTGCAGTTGTTGGCTCGTCGGCAATCAATAGTTTAGGCTCACAGGACATCATCATTGCAATCATCACCCTTTGACGCATCCCCCCTGAGAGCTCATGTGGGAACATGGAGACGACGGATTCGGGATTGGGAATCTGGACCTGCTTTAGAATCTCCACTACCTGATCCCGATGGTTCGGGTCCAGCTTTAGGTAATCTGAAGCCATCACAGAAGGGACAGCAAACATCGCAAAAACCGCAGTCATTGACATAAACACCGAAAATGGAATCCACAGGGCCAAGTAAAGAACAAGGGACAGAGAGAATGAGGATGGAGTAAGGGAAATGGCTTGGGAAAATCTCTTCTCGCTGTCCCCAATACCAACTGTTGCAAAGACTGGCACAAGTGGGAAAAGGAGCCATGACAAATTAATGGCCTTGAATCCGAAAGCGAAGGGCTTCTGGTCCCAATCGGAAAGGGGGCCAGAGAATCCTTGGGCCAAGACTAAGGCAATCAAGAATGAGCCGAATAAGAGTTGTTGCCTCCTATCCTCAAACAGTTGAATGGTAATTGAAGCTGGAGACTTAAGTGCCCTGTAAATACGCCCCATCCTAGATATCTCCCTCGGGACAAGCCTGTCATGCTCACTCATGACTTCTGAGATCTGTTTCTCTACAGAATAGAGCGGATTTAGGGCCGTCATGGGTTCTTGGAAAATCATACTAATCTCGTTACCCCTTATGGTCCTCATGAATCGCTCGTGTGCCAATGCGGGAGTCTTGGATAGGAATGAGATCAGGACACCACCTAAAAGCAGAGAAATAGAGAGAAATAGCAAGATTGCGCCCTGGACTGGTTCGATTAGCAACCAGATTAACGAGATTATCGAAAGGAAGACTGAGGAAACTGAGACTCTCGTGGAAATGATTTCCAGATTCTTGTTCCTCTCGTCATTGGTGAACACCATCTCATCTCCGCAGAAAGTGATGCTGCCCTCGTCAACCTCGCATGTTGCAAGTCCGATGGCTGTCAGGGAAGTTACTGACTTGCCACAACCGGATTCCCCCACTATCCCCATTATCTGGCCTTCTTCCACTGTCAGATTGACATCATGAAGGGCTTCCACCGGACCATCCATTGTATCGAAGTGGACACGTAGATTTGTGATCTGGAGAAGCGGGGCCTTGTCATCGTGATCCTCGCTTGCATCTTCTTCCATACCATCACCTCCTGTTCTTTGGGTCAACAACGTCTCTCAGACCGTCTCCGAGTAGGTTGAATCCAAGGGTTGTAATTCCAATTGCTATACCCGGGAACGTAATCAGCCACCAATCGTCTGGGAACCATCGCCTACCCTCTGAAACAAGAATGCCCCACTCAGCGGTCCCTGGCTCCGCCCCTAGGCCTATGAAAGAAAGTCCAGATGCCGAAAGGATGGTACCCCCAATATCCAGAGTGAACGCGACGAGCAGTGGTGCCCAAGCGTTCGGAAGAATGTGCCTGAACATTATCCTGCTATCTGGGGCACCGACGCTTTTCGCAGCTTCCACGAAGGTCATCTCTTTCACGTACAGAACCTGCCCCCTGATTAGTCGCGCATACCCGGGCCAGCCAGTGAAAATTAGAGCGACCTGAATCTTCCAAAGTCTGTCGAAGTCCTTGATGATTACAAATTCTGACTCATTTGATCCTGCTGCCATGAAGAGAAGCACTGCGGAAACAGAGATCAGGAAAGTCCTGAGTGTCAAGAACCTATAGGGATTGATGTACATACTCTTTAATGAGCCAGAGGCTGCTGAAACCAGCTTCTCGTGGAGTCTTTTGTCACCTTCAGGAACGAAGCTGGACAGAGGGACGTGGCGTGAAATATTCTTCTCCATGACCGTGAGTGCAATAATTAGAGAAATGAATACTGCAATCAGACAAAGGCGGGATGCCCTCCCTCCTTGTTCCCAATACTCAGGAAACAAGGAGATGGCAATCAATAATGCGGATGCAGATGCAAGCAGCGGGGCGTACCTATTTCCTCTGAAAGGGATGTTGAAAGCGTATCGCCCCAACAATGCCAGTACTAAGAATGAGGATATAATCGCTGTCGTGAGAAGTGGGACGAGATTGCCCTCAAGGGGGATGACGTCGTCGTACAAGACAATCGCAGTGACTAGAGCAGTTGGAATACCAATCATCATCAAATCATAGTCCGCCTCCTCTGGTTCCCTTTCCATTGGGGCGACTTTTTCGGAAACTGCGCTTCGAACAAAGATGGCCAACAAGATCAATGGCACCATCACTGCAGCGGCCATGGATGTGGAAAGTCTGACCGTTGATTGCAACGCAGCAACGAATGCCATCGCCAATATGAGACCCGGAATTGCGAAGAAGACGTCGCAAATCCGCATGATGACCTCGTCCACTCTACCTCCGAAGTATCCACTAATGCAACCCACAATTGTTCCTAGTGCCACTGTGAAGAGGGCCACGGTGAAGCCGATCTTCAGAGAGATCCTAGAACCGTAGAGGATCTTCGAGAACATGTCCTGACCCTCGTGATTTGTCCCCAGGATGCACACGTCATAACCATCGGGCAGCCAGGAGTGGTGCATTTCCTCGTTGTTGAAAACATAGGTAACCCAAAGCGATCCGGTGAAAGATGTGTTTTCCAGAACATCATTGGAAACGAAAAGCCATGAGTCGTTGTTTGGATCTATGGTAATCCAGGTATCGTTTACTGGGTAGCCGTCGGTATCCTCGATATTTAGTATCTCGATAACTTGGAGGGGATTCCTGATTATCTTCTGCCTTTCGTCAGACCACACTTCATCCGACCATGCCCTGGTCCTGTTGTTATCCCCCTTCCTCATATCGAACAGGTCGATCTTCTGCTCGTGCCAATCGCACTCTTCGGAGAATGGGGCCTTCCGTGATGGTTCGTAATCAATCCACCATAGGTCTTCTGTGTCCTGGAGATTCCTATACGGGTGTTCCACTGCAAGGTCATCTGCAAAGTATGATATTGTACTAACAACAATGACTAGGAATAGCCCGAAAACGGCTAGGAATGATTTAGTGAAAATCCTCCAACTCCGAGAGAGGTCGTAACGCCTCTGTCGGAGGCCCTCTGTGAGCCTCCGGAGACTTTCTTCCCTATCCTCTGAACCCTCGGACCAACTCATTCAAGCCTCACCCTCGGATCAATCAGTGCATAAGTAATATCGACAATCAGATTGGAAAGTAGGAAAATCACGGAGGTAATCAGTGTGACTCCCATTATTGTAGCAAAATCGAGATATTGGATCGCCTTGACTGCTACGCGCCCCATTCCGTTGAAGGCGAAGATCGACTCGGTAAGGACTGCTCCGCCAATCGCACCGCCAATTGAGAACCCGAGGATGGTCACGATAGGGACCAAAGCATTCCGGCATGCGTGCACGATTACAGTCCTAAATTCAGAGACCCCCTTGGCGCGGGCCGTTCGTACGTAGTCCTCCCTAAGGACCTCAAGAAGGCTAGCTCGCATATATCTGAGTAGTGACCCAGCAGATGCAACTCCCAGGGTGATGCATGGCAGTGCTAGGTGGGAAAGTGTGTCCTTGAAAAGGGCCCTCCGGGAAGAGTATTCCTCGGGCAATTCCTCCAAAGCAGCGTTTCCAACAAACCAACTGTCTACCAAGTGGAAACCTGTGCCGCTTTCTGGAAGTGGCCACATGAAGCCTTCTTGCGGGTATGTGAAAGAAGTATCGTGCCTCCCGTAGAGCGGCAGACAGCCACCATCAGTTGAAGCCATCAGAGGGAGCCAGTCTGTAAGTGGATCACAAATCCCCCTCTGAGTGGCGAAGACGTACTGGAGCATCATTGCGAGCCAGAAGATTGGGAGGCTGACGAATGTAATTGCAACTAGCCTCGAGATGTGATCGAAGACACGGTCCTGCCAGATAGCGCTAAGGATTCCGAGGCTTATTCCTAGTGAGTATCCAATTAATAGAGAAAGGAAGGACATCTCAAGAGTAATTGGGGCAGCGTCCTTGATTATGTCAATCACTGGCCTCTTGTATGCAACAGATTCCCCCCAATCACCTTGCATCAGGTTCTGAATGTAGATAGTGTATTGCTCGGAAACCGGTTTGTCGAGTCCGAGTCTCTTTACATTCTGCTCGTAAGCATCCCCAATGCACTTCTCGCCGCACAGAGCTGCAGCGGGATCAGCGGGGATAATCTGGGCAATAGCGAATGTAAAGATGGAAACCCCCACGATAACTGGGATTAACAGAATCAGCCTGCGGGCTATGAATTCGTGTATCTTCATGCCATTACCCCTTCATGCCCATGGGGCGAAGCAGAATAAGTTGCCGTGCCACGACGAACGCCCCTCATGAGGGGCGCCCGCCGGGCACTTACGTTTTACTTCTCTAATGGGCTTACGCCTTAAGCGCAGGTTCCCACGAGAGCGCCGTTGACCATTGGCAGCTTGTCGTAGTCGAACCAGTGGGCCGACCCGATTGCTGACCATGGGGCAGAGCAGACGTCGTCGTGCTTCACGCCGACACCGTTGTACTGGCCGATGATGATCATGTTGGGATCGACCTTCCATGCATCGAAGGCTGCTTGGTAGAATGCCTCCCTAGCCGTATCGTTGGTCTCTGACTTGGCTGACAATAGGGCTGCGTCAACAGCTGAGTTGTTGTACCCAGTACCATAAACGTCCTCTGTGCTAGATGCGAAGGGTGACCAGTAGTTGTCAGGGTCCAGGTAGTCTGGGGCCCAGCCGCTGAAGCGGATCTCGAAGGTCTTGGCGTAGTACTGAGTCAAGTACTCTGCCCAAGGCTTAGCAGATCCGTCTGTGGCAACACCAATGCTTCCCAGTGCTTGCTGTAGCTGGCCTGCCATGGCGATTCTGTAGTCGTTGCCCTCGTTTGCCATAACCCTCAGTATTGAGGGCAGGCGGCACTCGTCGCCGTCTCTGTCTGCC
>Ga0066836_10000784_pt1 | contig 16050 bp, 15 predicted proteins | sample ETNtaG_18_FD_71568 | JGI IMG/M metagenome (GOLD analysis project Ga0066836, IMG submission 71568) | Marine microbial and viral communities from oxygen minimum zone, Eastern Pacific Ocean - ETNP201302SV91 | ecosystem: Environmental > Aquatic > Marine > Oceanic | place: Pacific Ocean: Eastern...
ATTAGTTGAAGCTATTCCACTGATCAATTCAAAACGGGTCAAAGTAAACGGAAGTTTCGCTTTGAAAAGCAGCCAACTAGTTCTCCAGTCTGACAGCATCGAAATTGCAAGAGAACCCAAAAAATATGTGAGCAGGGGAGGGGACAAGCTCGAATATGCATTACATGCGTTCAACCTTTCCCCAGAGGGTAAAAGCTGCATTGATGTTGGATCATCAACCGGTGGTTTCTCTGATTGTTTACTACAACAGGGAGCTCGGAATCTTACATGTGTTGATGTAGGGTACGGGCTCCTGCATGAAAAAATAAAAGCAGATAAGAGAGTAACGAACTTTGAAAGAACAAATATTCGTAACGGAAGAACAGAAATTGGGAGAACAGACTTCACATTCCTTACCGCTGACCTTAGCTTTATTTCTCTCACAACTGTGATGCCAGAACTTATAAATCTATGCGAAACGAAAAGCCCGATTATCCTCTTGGTAAAGCCTCAATTTGAAGCCACTAAAAAAGAAGCAAGTAAAACAAATGGGGTTATCAGCGATCCCAATATTTGGCTTCGCACACTTCAGGAAGTAACTAATAGCGCTAAAGAAGCTGGAGGGCATCTTCAAGCTGCCACAACATCACCTATTCTCGGACGCTCCGGAAATAAAGAATTTTTCCTATTTTTTGAAACAGAAACCCCAGAGAATAAAGTTGATTTCTCTACCCTGTTTTAAACTGATCGCCTCGCATGGTGTCTAAAGAGATTCCGGAGCCTACCCTAGAAGACCTATGACCCGTTTCGTTGCTTATATCAATACACGGCGCCCAGAAGCGATTCAGCATGGAAAAGAACTTGTAGGTTGGCTCGAAGACGCTAATCACGAATGCTTATTGCACTATGAATCAGCTGAAGCCATAGATCGTCCCGATCTTGCCATTGATGAATCAGAAATAAATTCCAATTACAAACTTGCAATTGCACTCGGTGGCGACGGATCCGTCCTCAGAACTGTAAGTGCAGTCGGGGAACATCAAATACCAGTCCTGGGAATAAATTTTGGGCGTATGGGGTACTTGTCAGAAGTTGAACCAGAAATGTCACGTCAAAGAATAAGCCAATTCTTAGAAGGCGACTACGAAATTCAATCTCGGATGCGGCTTGAAGTACATGCTCAAGAAAAATCTGCGCCAATATTTGGCTTAAATGAAGTAGTCGTTGAAAAAATAGACCCTGGGAGAACAGTTAGGTTGTCCCTTGAAATCAATGGCGACTTTTTTACTTCGTATGCCACTGATGCTCTTATCGTCGCAACTCCCACAGGATCAACAGCGTATTCTATGTCAGCACGCGGCCCTATTGTTGACCCTATGCATCAAGCACTATTGCTTACTCCAGTAGCTCCTCATTCGTTATTTGACCGGGCACTTGTTCTCTCTAGAGATGACAAACTGAAGATTTCTGTTCTCCCAGATTGTGAAGCATCTTTCGCAGTGGATGGGAATGTCATTGAACAACTTGAAATAGGGGAAGAGATCAGATGTGCCGCCGCGAGGCATCCAGCTCAGCTAGTCTCTTTTAGTGGAAGTAATTTTCATCGAGCGCTTAAAGAAAAATTTGGCCTTTCTGACCGTTAACGAATTACATTTCGGGGCGAAGTATGCCTGATGACAAATCGTTGACTATTTGTACCAAAAAACTCCTTGAACTCCAAGTGACAAATTTGGGAGTGATAGAACACACTTCGGTCTTGTTCGGTTCAGGAATGACGGTGATTACTGGAGAGACTGGAGCTGGAAAGACATTGATAGTCACTGCTCTTCAATTGTTAACTGGACAACGCGCTGAATCTTCAATGGTTGGCCCGTTTGGCAAAGAAGCAAAGGTAGAAGCTAGATACCTATTAGGTGATGAAGAGACAATCATTACTCGAATAGTCCCTAAAGAAGGAAGATCAAGAGCGTATATAGACGGGTCTATGGCAACGGTAACCGCCTTAGCGGAAACAACAAGTTCATTGATCGAGATACACGGGCAGCATGGACATACTGCCTTAGGAACAGCGAAAGAGCAGCGAAATGCATTAGATGCGTATGGGCTGATCGATTTAAGCGAATTAACTGAATTGCGGATGAAAGAGAAGAAACTTCATCAAGAATTACTTGAAGCAACCGGAAATACCAGTGACAATGCCGACCTTGATTACTTACAATTTCAAGAAAAAGAAATCGCTGACGCAGGAATTGAAAATGTTGAAGAAGAAGACCAGCTCAAGGAAATAGAGAAACTTCTTGCCGATGCTACTGGAAACCAGTTAGCGGCTTTACGAATTTCTGAAGGGCTTAGTACAGGGGGAAGAATAGTAGAAGAGTTGAGTACGCTAGTTCACGAACTCAAGAATCGTGAAGCGCTCTCTGAGCTAGAAGAAAGACTCAACGAAGTGCTTGAATCAATCTCACTCATTTCTACTGAGTCAAGGAATGTCGCTGAGCTCATAGATACTAGCCCTAAACGCTTAGCCGAAGTCCAAGAACGGAGATCGCAACTAACGGACTTACGAAGGAAATATGGGGAAACTATCGAAGCGGTATTGGCTAAACAACAAGAGTTGCAAGAACGAATCAAGGTTATAGAAGGAGCAGAAGACCTGGCAGAAAATATTCGAATGGAGATCGTGAAAATATCAGAACAATTGGAAAAAGAAGAAACAAAAATTGCGAAAGCTAGAAAAAAAGTAGCTCCGAAAATATCGCAGGAAATTGAAACGATTCTTCAACAGTTATCTCTCCCAAATGCCAACGTCGAATTCAGTGTGGAAGGTACTGCTGGCGAAGATGTCCAACTCCTTGTTTCGTTGAATCGAGGTCAAGTTTTGCAACCAATCCAAAAAGCCGCATCTGGGGGTGAGCTTTCCCGAACAATGCTTGCTTTGCGACTAGTTCTATCAGCCGAACCAGCGACGATCGTATTTGATGAGGTTGACGCTGGTATCGGAGGAGAAACAGCTCATTCCATCGGTTCATCTCTAAAGAAACTTGCCTCGGATCGTCAAATACTTGTAGTCACGCATTTAGCGCAAGTAGCAGCATCCGCAGATAGCCAAATTAGGGTAACGAAAACTGACGGCGCCAAAAGAGTAGGAATTGAAGTGGAGATACTTAATGATGAACAACGTGTTATTGAGATATCGCGTATGCTCTCAGGTTCTCCTAATAGTGAAAATGCGAGAAAGCACGCTAAGGAACTCTTGGAAGAATTCGTCAAGTAATTAGTAAGATTTGAATAATCCAACGCGAGCACCTAACTCGCCGTTATGATGGAATCCCGTGACCAAGCATATTTTCGTTACGGGTGGAGTTGCTAGCTCTCTAGGCAAAGGAATCACTGCCTCCGCTCTTGGTCGACTTCTAAAGTCACGAGGTTTGAAGGTCACGATGCAGAAACTTGACCCGTACCTGAATGTTGACCCTGGAACAATGAACCCCTATGAACACGGAGAAGTTTTTGTTACAGATGATGGTGGAGAAACAGATTTAGATCTTGGTCACTATGAGCGATTCATAGATGAGAATCTTTCCCGAGGTTCAAACGCGACAACCGGTTCAATCTATTCATCGGTGATTGCTGCAGAGCGTCGAGGAGATTATCTAGGAAAAACGGTTCAGGTAATTCCGCACATCACTGACGAAATAAAACAACGAATATTGTCTTTATCTGAAGAAGCGGTTGACGTAGTGATTACTGAAATTGGTGGAACCGTGGGCGATATCGAAATCCTTCCCTTCCTTGAAGCTATCCGTCAATTCAGACTAGATATCGGAAGGGAAAACGTTTGTTACGTCCACGTTACTCTCGTTCCGTTTATCGGTCCTTCAGGTGAACAAAAAACGAAACCAACCCAGCACTCGGTAACGGAGTTGCGTAGTCGAGGTATACAACCCGATGCGATTGTGTGTCGAAGCGAACAACCAATTAATGACGACTTGAAAAGGAAGATCTCGAACCTTTGTGATGTCCCTCTCAAAGGAGTTGTTAACGCAGCTGATGCGGACTCCCTGTATGAAATACCCCTTGTCATTCATGATGAGGGATTGGATAACTTCCTTTGCGATATTTTGCAGATAAACGCTATTGAACCTGACTTGTCCCAATGGCGTTCCTTGGTGGAGAAAGTCAGATCCGCTTCAGGGACAGTCCGTGTTGGCCTCATAGGGAAATATGTCACCCTTATTGATGCGTACCTTTCTGTGGTGGAATCACTGAATCATGCGGGTATTCATGCCGGCACTAACGTTGAGATTGATTGGATACAAGCAGAAGACGTTGAAGGGCTACTCGCCGCAGGGAGATTAAAAGACCTTGACGGGATTGTAGTTCCGGGGGGATTCGGTGAACGGGGAATAGAGGGAAAAATAGCAGCTGTGGGATACGCACGAACAAATGAAATACCCTGCTTGGGTCTTTGCCTTGGCATGCAGGTGATGACAATTGAATATGCTAGAAATGTGCTCGGACTAGCAGGAGCCCACTCAACAGAATTTGATCCAATTACACCAAACCCAGTGATTGACCTGATGGAATCCCAACGAGAAGTAACCGATATGGGAGGAACAATGCGTTTGGGTGCCTACATTGCTGAATTGAAAGAAGGATCCCAGGTAGCGAATGCTTATGGGAAAACCATAGTTTCAGAACGTCATCGGCATCGTTACGAGTTCAATCCGAAATTTAGACAAAGGTTTGATGAAAGCGAATTTGTCTGTTCAGGTGAAAGTCCAGACGGTCGATTAGTGGAATTCATTGAACTTCCTTCACACCCGTTCTGGGTAGGAACGCAAGCCCATCCGGAATTTAAGAGCCGCCCAGATAGACCCGCTCCTCTTTTCGCTGCTTTCATCTCTGCAGTTGCAACTCGAGCAGCAGGGAGAAATCCACAACTTATTGATCTAGATGAACCCTCCAAAATTCTTTAGCGCTTCCACAGGCGATAGAGAATCCGTTTCATTTGAGCAAATAGACGAAACGATTAAATATGAAGGGCAGGTTATATCAGTCGTTGAAGCCAACTTTCGAGGCCCTAACGGAGAGGAAGTCACCAGAGAGATAGCCCGACACCCTGGAGCTGTGTGCGTTGTCCCAATCGTTGAATCAGATATTGTCATGATCCGTCAATTTAGACCTTCTACAGATCGGCACCTCTTGGAAATTCCAGCAGGCAAGCGTGACGTCGCAGATGAGCCACCAGATATCACGGCAAAAAGAGAATTACAGGAAGAAGTAGGTCTTAAGGCAGGGAAAATGGTGTTACTTGCGGGATTCTTCAACACACCTGGATTCTGTGATGAATACTCGTATTGTTACTTAGCTTTGGGTTGTGAACCTGTTCCAGATAACAGGCAAGGCCTTGAAGAAGAACTAATGACAGTTGAAAGAGTGCCATTGTCAGAAGCCCGTACGCTGATTGCATCTGGGGAATTAATTGACGCCAAATCTATGCTGGGAATTTTGCTAACCTTGCAATACTTAGATGGATAAGAGTTCCGAAACACCCAATGAGAATATAAATGACTTTCTGCTATGGCTGCGCGTGGAAAGAGGTAGGGCAGAATCGACATTGGAGTCGTATAAACGAGATCTAACAAAATTTGAGTATTGGGTTGCAGTCCAGAATTTGTCAACTGGCACTGTAGAAGAATCCGATATCATCAAATTTCTGAGGAGTTTACAAGCTGAAGGTTTCGCCCAATCCACAGTTGCTCGAACGATGGTTTCGGTCCGATCTTTTTTTAAGTTTTTGGCAGTGGAAGGATTGCGGAATGATAATCCGACTGAATCCGTTGAACTTCCTCGTGTCGCTCGAGGGCTTCCAAAACCAATTAATGAATCAGAAGTCAATGCATTGCTTGCCTCCGTTGAAGGGGATAGTGCTGCTGCGCGACGTGATAAGGCGATTCTTGAGATTCTTTATGGAACGGGCGCACGTATTTCTGAAGTAGTTAATCTCTCACTAGGTGATATCGACTCCCACGAAGGGCTACTAAAACTTCTGGGTAAAGGGAATAAAGAACGGATAGTTCCGTTAGGAAGTTACGCTATGCGTGCGCTGCTCCAGTGGTTAGAACCAGGGGGGCGTGGCCTGTTTGAACCTGAAAGGTGGGACAATAGAGATGACAGCGAAGCTGTCTTCCTTAACCGCAGAGGAGGTCGTCTAAGCCGGCAAGGGGGTTGGGGTATCGTTAAAAAGTACGGGGGTATTGTTGGCTTAGGGTCAAGACTTTCTCCACATACTCTTCGGCACTGTTGTGCTACTCATATGCTTGAACATGGTGCAGATATTCGAACCGTGCAGGAATTACTTGGGCATGCCAGTATCACTACCACTCAGATATATACAAAAGTTTCACGTGAACAACTTGTGGAAGCATATAGATCGGCTCATCCCAGAGCATTGATATAAATAAGATATGGGACATTTCGGCTCTATCAACCACTTGATTAAAAGGTTTATACACTCGTTGACTAAATTAAATAAAGATGATGAAGCAGAGTCAATCCTTTTCTCTGTGTTGAGCGAAAAAGAAAGACAGCTTTTCGAACAGCAAAGCACAACGGACCAGAAACATGGCCTTCGTTCGTCAAGGCGTCTCGTCGAAATAGAAGGGCAGGGCGCTCACCCAGATCTTGTTATAGCCGCTGCGCTTCATGACGTAGGAAAAACGGAATCTCAACTTGGTGTGTTGGGACGAGTGGTTGCTACATGTGTTGCGACTTTATGCGGCTTAGGGAGAGTCCACGCTTGGGGCGATAAGCGTAGGGGCACAATGCTAAATAGGATTTCCGTTTACGTAACACATCCTGAAATTGGGGCAAAAATGCTCGAAGAAGCTGGGAGCAATGAACTCGCTATTACTTGGGCTCGCGATCACCACAAAGCCTTAGAAGAGTCAGCTATTGAAGAGACACTTTTTGCGACACTCTCAAAAGCTGATAGAGCATGATTGAATACATTATTCGCAAAGTCAACAACGAACGGGTCGCTGACTTTATTGGACTTAATGATCATAAACTTCGGCAAAGACGAGAAGAATCCGGTGGGGATATGTCCGGATTTTTTATTGGAGAAGGGGTAACGGTAATTGAGAGAGCTATTGAATCTGGGCATGCTCTATTGACACTCATAGTAAATGAACAATTCAAACTTTCCCGATTCAGAAACCTTCCCGATGATCTAGAAGTTCTCCGGTGTGGGGGGGAGGTCCTTGAAGCTATTTCTGGCCGCCCTGATCTCAAAGACCCAATAGGGTCATTTCGGCGACCGGTAATATCAAATCTTACTTCAGTCATTGAAGGTGCGGAAATTCTTCTACTTACGGAAAGTGTTCACAACCCAACGAATATGGGCATGATTATGAGAAATGCGGCGGCTTTTGGTGTCGATGTGGTTTGTGTCGATTCATCTTCTTGTGATCCTTTGTACAGAAGAGCGGTCCGCGTCTCAATGGGTCAAGTGTTTTCTGTTCCGCATGTGCGGGTAGATACAATTCCTGAGACGCTAGATTTTCTTCAGGCACATGGATTTCTGACTGTAGCTCTTACTCCAAACGGCAAAGCAGATGAACTTCGATCAGTACTGCAGCGTAACGCAGGCCCTATTGCATTAATCGTTGGTTCAGAAGGGCCGGGGCTGAGCGCGGAAACACTTGATTCAACGCAAGAGAAAGCACGGATACCAATGAAAGAGAATGTGGACTCTCTTAATGTCGCTACTGCTGTCGCTGTGGCGTTATACGCAGTAAATGATTACCGAAGCAGCCTTCACGGTTGAAGTAGTCCAGAATTCTGTTTCGCACGTGCCAAGGTTGTTGATGAAATTTCTTGAGCCTTTGACGCGCCAAGTTGAAGTAAGCGTTTCGTTTCGACAGGATCTGCCTGCAATTCAAAAAATCGTTGTTGGATTGGTTCAAGCAAGTGGATCACAGCCTCGGCAGTATCGTTCTTTAGGTCGCCGTAACTTTTGTATGAGTTTGCTAAAGATCCGGGATCAGTTGATGTCGCAGCTCCGAGGATAGAAAGAAGATTGGACACTCCAGGTTTGTCGGTATGGTCAAATCTGACTTCGGATTCGCTATCGGTAACTGCACGCTTGATTTTCTTTGCAATCGCATCTGGAGGTTCAAGAACTCCTATTGTTCCGCCAGGAGAAATTTCAGATTTTGACATTTTTCTATCCGGATGTTGTAAATCCATGATCCGCGCTCCCGCAGGAGGGATAACGTGTTCCGGGACAACAAAAGTGTTCCCGAACCTGGTGTTGAATCTTTCAGCGATATCGCGGGTAATTTCAATATGCTGGCGTTGGTCGTCTCCTACAGGAACTAAATCAGTGTCGTAGAGCAATATATCGGCGGCCTGCAAAGCAGGGTAGGTAAACAAACCGCCAGAGATGAATTCGTTTCGACCGGACTTGTCCTTAAAAGCTGTCATTCTGTTGAGTTCTCCGAAGCTGACGGTGCATTCCATGAGCCATGCAAGCTGCGAGTGTTCGGGAACATGGCTTTGGATAAAAAGAATGCAGTCTTGCGGATCAAGTCCAACAGCAATCAATAGCTGGGCGAGCTCAAGCGTGTTCTTCCGAAGCTCTTCAGGATCTTTAGGTAGAGTCAAGGCATGTAAGTCAACTATGCAGTAAACGGCATCATGGGATTCTTGGTGTTTCACCCAGTTCACTAGCGCGCCGAGAAGATTACCAAGATGAAGTTCTCCTGAGGGTTGAATCCCACTAAATACGCGAGCCATTGGGTCAAGGTTAGGTGATTCTGAGGAAAAAATGGGTTACCTTCAACTCAAAATTCCTCACTCCAGCAAGCTAAGATCTAGATATGGGGACGAACAGGCAGCCGCCGATTAACTACATTGAGAGAATAACTGCAACGTATGACGCCCTTGGGTATGAACAGTACCAATGGCGTGAGACTGAATCGCCAATTTCTTTTGCTAAGGGAATGAAACCAGTCTCGGAAAGCAAAATAGGGATGATCGCTACAGGTGGGGTCTATAGCAGTGGCCAAGTTGCGTTCCATTACAGGGATGACGCATCATATAGGGCAATATCTTCGTCAGTTGACACCTCGGAGTTGAGGGCAACACATTTTGCTTACGACCTAACCGGAGCTAGAGAAGATATCAACGTTGTTTTCCCTATTGAAGCAATGAGAATGCTCGAAATGGAAGGGTATATAGGAACTCTTGCTGATAATTTTCTTACATGCATGGGAGGGATTTATTCGCAACGTAGCGTTGAAGAAGAACTAGCTCCAAAGCTTGTAGAGCGATGCTTGCAAGAAGAAGTTGAAGCAGTCCTTCTTGTTCCTGTCTGACCGGTATGCCATCAGACCGTGGGTCTGATAGCGCATCAACTCGAAAAAGCAGGGATCGCTACAACATCAATCTCGACGGCTAAAGATATTTCAGAATCGGTGCGGACACCAAGATCCGTTTTCCTGGATTTTCCGCAAGGCTACACGACAGGAAAGATTGGTGATCAAAAGCTCGCCATCGATATCGTGAAAGCCGCTCTGAACCTTATCGATACAGTAGAAGAGGAAACACTTACCACACTTCCGTATAGGTGGGGAGATGATGACTCTTGGAAAGACACGGTTTTCCAAATACCGGAAAGCGGATCCGGAGCAACTGATAACCGTTTAGAACGATCGGATCATCCTCAGTATCAAACTAGTCAAGATCGGGAATATGCAAAAGAAAGACACGGTGAAAAAGACTGCATGCTTTGTTCGGGAATTGACTATTAGCGTGCTGTAGCACGAGCGGCCTTGTACGTAGCTAAACAACGTTCCCTAGCTAAAGCATGGTCAATTAAAGGAAATGGATAGTTTTCTCCAAGCTGAACACCATTTTTTGCTAATACAACTTGATCTACTGTCCAAGGGGCGTGAATCGCTTTGTTATCTAAACCGGCAAGTTCCGGAACCCATTTACGAATATATGCCCCATTTTTGTCAAATTTCAATGACTGGCGGACAGGATTGAAAATTCTAAAATATGGAGCTGCATCAAAACCTGTGCCAGCTACCCATTGCCAATTACCCACATTTTGTGAAAGGTCACCATCGAGCAGAAGGCGGCGAAAATGCCGTTCCCCCTTTCTCCAGTCAATAAGAAGGTGTTTCACGAGAAAAGACCCAGCAATCATTCGAACTCGATTGTGCATGAAACCAGTTTCGTTTAATTCGCGCATCCCAGCATCAACAATCGGGTAGCCAGTTTTTCCCCCTACCCAAGCCATGTAATCATCTTTATCGTCTTTCCAAGCAACTCTGTTATAAATGGGATTAGCAGAGGAATCAACAATTTGTGGTGAAGCGAACAAGAGATGGGCATACCAATCCCTCCACGCCAATTGACGAATAAATGCTTTCCCCGAATCTGACGTATTATCAAGAACTTCGAGGATCGCACGAGGGCCTATAGTGCCAAAATGGAGATCCGAAGATAAGTGCGATGTTGCTTCAACAGAAGGGAAATCTCTAAGAATTCTATAATCCGCTATTTTCTTAAGGAAATCATCAAGTCGTCTGTTAGCTCCTGAGCTACCTGGATTGATAGCTGGAGGGGATTTCACTTCGATAGCGACATTTGTGTGATGGGGTATTTCAGCAAAAATAATCTCTTCTGGTTCGTAGGAAGATAGCACTTTCGCAGCCGCCCATATTTTGTAGAATGGTGTAAAAACCTTATGGACGGATCCGGCATTCGTGAGAATGGAACCCGGGGCATGGACCAGATTTCCCCAATAGCGAACGGTTCTAACGTTAGCTAAACGGATTACGTGCTCATCTCGTACGCGCGAGAACGGTGAAGAGTCATCATTGAAATGGAGACTGTCAACTCCACAGTCACGTACCAGTCTAGGCAAAATTTTCTCCGCGGGGCCATTGATAATCAAGAGGTTCCCACCCAATTCAGCTATTTGTGTCTTTAGAGCAAGGAGATGAGAGTAGAAAAGTTCTCGTTTCCGAAAAGAAGAAGCATTTACCATAGATGGTTCTATTACAAATACTGGGATGACATGACCTTCAGCACACGCATTCGCCCATGCAGGATTATCGGCAAGCCGAAGATCTTTTCGAAACCAGCACATCCCAATGCCCATAGAACAAACATAGGTATTCGTCGAAAAAAAAGCGTAATCGAGGACTGTGAAACCGAAAGAATTTGGCTGTAGGATGCGCTTCTCACCTGCAGAAAGCATCTAAGGTATCCCCGTGACCTATGAAGTTGAAACTTCCGTTTTTAGCGGCCCATTTGACCTGCTTCTACACCTGATACTGCAAGATGAAGTTGACCTATATGAAATTTCTCTCGGTGGCATTATTGACGCGTACATCCAGGAAATTCAACGGATGGAAGATGTCAACCTGGCGGTCGCTACAGAATTTCTCCTTATCGCTGCAACACTGATTGAACTCAAAAGTCGAAGATTGCTCCCAGATACTTCCGATCTCGACTTGGAAGAAGAGTTAGCGCTATGGGAAGAACGTGATCTTCTGCTCGCTCGTCTTCTTGAATGCAAAACATTCAAAGATGCTTCGCATGCTTTAAAGGCCTTAACTTTAGATGCAGCTCTTTCATACCCCCGTTTGATGGGGATGGAGGAGCAATTTATTGGTCTAATGCCAGACTTGCTTGAAGGAGTTACGGGGAGAGACGTGCATGAGGCATTCCTTAGAGCTACTGCGCCGAAGCCAAAACTAGATTTATTCCATGTCACCCCAGTGAAATTAACCGTCGCAGAAACTGTGGAATACCTAATTGAAGAACTACCGCAAATGGGACGGGTGACTCTTCGTGAATTGACAGCAGGAGCTGTGGATCGAGTTGAGGTCGTAGTGTACTTCCTGTCTGTTCTTGAACTCTATAAGCAAGGGGTTATTGATCTTACCCAACTTGCAACCTTTGGAACATTAACAATTGAATGGCTTGGGGTGGATGGGGAAACAGACTTAATTCAAATAGATGCATACGAGGGTTAGATGGATAATTTACAAGAATACAAGAGAGCAATAGAAGCGGTTATTCTCGTTTCCGATCACCCAGTTGCGCCGACGTTGTTAGCGCAGTTGTTAGAAGTGCCGAAAACTACAATTGAGGAGATTTGTGAGGCATTAGCCGAGGAATATGAAGAACAAGGACGAGGGTTTATTCTGGCTAATGTTGCTGGGGGATACCGATTCCAGACAGATCCAGATATGGCACCCTATGTGGAAAGATTCGTCCTCGATGGCCAGGGTTCTCGCTTATCATCTGCTGCCCTTGAAACGCTTGCCATCGTCGCGTACAAGCAACCAATTTCCCGCATGCAGGTTTCAGCCATCCGTGGTGTAAATGTTGAAGCTGTTATCCGGACTTTACAACAACGAGGGTATATCGGGGAGGTTGGGAAAGACCCCGGACCAGGGAATGCTATTTTGTTTGGAACGACATCTCTTTTTCTTGAAAGGCTTGGCCTCAACGCCCTTACCGACCTTCCGCCACTCGCCGATTTTGTGCCCGGGGCTGATGTTGTCGAAGCACTAGAAGGCGGCTTACGACCAGAAGGGTTTGAAGACCGGACTACGATGATGGCCGGGGAGCCGCAAAGTGACGCTCGTAATGATGACTGACCTGTAGGTTAGGTGCGATTTGGATAGTAACGACGAGCAGGAGGAGAAACTCCAAAAGGTTCTCGCGCGAATGGGGATAGCGAGTCGTCGCGTTGTTGAAGAGTACATACTTGATGAGCGCGTACAGGTAAATGGTAAAATTGCACACATTGGCCAACGAGTAAACATAAAAGTAGATGAGTTATCTTTTGATGGAACACCGCTCCGGGTAAAACCTGACCTGGTCTATTACTTACTGCATAAACCGACGGGAATTATTTCCACAGCGAAAGACCCTCAGGGCCGGGAAACTGTTATCGACTTGCTTCCGTCCGAACCAAGGGTTTTCCCAGTGGGGCGATTAGATAAAGAAAGTGAAGGTTTATTGATCGTGACTAACGATGGTGATCTCACGTATCGTCTAACCCATCCATCCCACGGGATTGAAAAAGAATATTTAGCAGCAGTGGAAGGCAAAGTCTCACGAGGTGACCTCAGGAGACTCCGAGAAGGAATAGAACTTGAAGACGGAATGACTGCCCCAGCGAAAGTTTCTCAAGTTGATGATGGCCTCGTAAAAATTGTCATCCATGAAGGCAGGAATCGGCAAGTGCGCAGAATGTTTCAAATGATAGGGCATCCGGTGAAGCGACTCGTCCGGACGAGAATAGGAAACCTTGTTGATCATAAACTTCAATCTGGGCAATGGAGGTTATTAAACGCTTTGGAATTGCTTGGTTTTGAAAGTTCTACAGCTCTGACTGAAGACGATGCAGATGATCAAGCTAAAAAATAGCTACGGCTTCCCCCGAAGTCGCAGTAGTATCGCTTTCAGGGCAAACATTGTTTGTAAAGGCTTAGAGGGAAAGAAATGCACAAAAAAGCAGGAATAATAGGCCTCGGGCTCATCGGAGGATCCATCGGTCAAGCACTCAGGGAAAGTGGTTGGGAAGTCGTCGGAACTGATAGTGATGATTCAAGAATTACGGACGCCATAGAAATTGGGGCTATCGATCATTCGGGATCAATGGAAGGAACGGATATTGTTTTTGTTGCTACTCCAGTAAGTTCTATCGTTGATTCGGTCCAACAGGCAATCAATGAAGGAGCTTCGGTAGTTACAGATGTCGGAAGTGTGAAAGGCAGAATTTCTAAAGAGATAACAGACGAGCGTTTCGTTCCGGGTCACCCTATGGCAGGGAGCGAACAAGAAGGTATAACAGGGGCAAGACCAGACCTTTTCAGAGGAGCGGCTTGGGTACTTACCCCAGGCGAAAATACAAATGATGTCTGCTTCGCTACGGTCCGGTCAACCATCATTTCGCTAGGTGCAGACGTTGTTGTTATTGACCCAGACTCGCACGATGAATTGGTTGCTGTGGTTTCGCATGTCCCGCACTTAACGGCAGGGTCTCTAATGCGAATTGCTGATGATCACTCACAAGAGCACCGGCCGCTTCTTCGCCTCGCTGCTGGTGGTTTCAGAGATATGACAAGGATAGCTGCGGGACATCCTGGGATATGGCCTGATATTTGCATGGATAACGCGACTGCGATCACGTCAGTGATTGATGAAGTAATCATGTCATTGCAAGAAACACGGGATTTAATATCCCAAGAGAATAAGGACGCATTATTTTCTCGACTACAACAAGCAAGAACTGCTCGAGTAAATCTACCTACAGGAGTTCCCGAAGATGTAGAACTGGCTGTTGTGCGGGTCCCTGTCCTTGATCAGCCAGGAGAATTAGCGAGTCTGACACGTCTAGCTTCCGAAATTGATGTGAACATCTACGATTTGGAAATAGCACACTCGAGTGAGGGCCAAAAGGGTGTCGTTATCATGGTTGTTCCCGCTGAAAAAAGCGAACGATTGTTAGGCGGGCTCATGGCCAATGGGTATCGACCGTCTGTGAGAACGATGGAGTAGGCATGCTTTCCATTGACCCGTTAACGAAACCACCGAACACTGACTTAAAGCTGTCAGGTTCAAAAAGTATTACGAACAGAGCACTCGTTTTATCTGCACTGGCTAAGGGAACATCAACGCTTCATGGAGCGCTTTTCGCTGAAGATACGATAGCGATGGTTGATTGCCTTAAAGGGCTTGGTGTAGATATTGAGTGCGATGAAATTCATGAAAGAATTATTGTCACCGGCAGTGGAGGTGATCTCCGTTCGAGCGGTGACCCCCTCTGGGTGCGACAAAGTGGCACCACTGCACGATTTATCATGCCTCTCGCAGCCCTAGCCCAAACAGATATTATGATTGACGGTGATCCGCAAATTCGTAACCGCCCTCATAAAGAACTATTTGATGCTCTCAAAAAAATCGGAGTGGGAATAATCTTTGAAGGAGAAGCGGACCACCTTCCTGTGAGAATCAATGGAGCTAATCTCCGTGCGGAAGAACTTCACGTCAACGCTGAGCAGTCAAGCCAATATCTTTCGGCTTTACTTCTTTCCGCTCCCTGCATGTCGCAAGATATGACACTGATTCTTGCCAGCGAAGTGGTTTCAATGCCATACCTCCAAATGACTCTTTCAATGATGCGTTCATTCGGGGCTGAAGTTGAAGAAAATGAGAAAAATAAATTTAGTATTCGTGCTACAGGCTACACAGCCAAGGATTATGAGATAGAGGCAGATGCTTCAACAGCGTCATACTTCTTTGCTGCAGCTGCATTAAGTGGAGGGCGAGTAAAAGTTGAAGGATTAGGAAAATCGTCAATTCAAGGTGATGTCGGATTTGTTGATCTTCTAGAGCAAATGGGTGCTGAAGTGACTCGCAGTGAACAAGCAATTGAAGTACGGGGGAGCAATAGCCTCCATGGCGTTAATGCGTCAATGGAGAATATTTCTGATACAGCTCCCACTTTGGCAGTAATAGCGCCTTCGGCAACAACGCAGACGTCTGTTTCTGGCATCGGATTTATTGCCCATAAGGAATCTGACCGCGTCACTGCAGTCGTAACAGAATTACGAAAGCTAGGAATTGAAGCTGAAGATAACGGTGATGGCTTCACTATTCAACCCGGAACAGTTAAGAGTGGGGTTGTGCATACATACGACGACCACCGTATAGCAATGGCCTTTACCGTGATGGGACTCGTAACAAGCGGTATTGCTCTTGATAACCCAGAATGCGTTTCCAAAACAGCCCCGGGCTTCTACGAATATGTAGATCAACTCCGTTTAGAAGGAGATCAAGAACTCGCTATCCTCGCTATAGACGGACCGGCTGGATCTGGGAAAACGTCGCTCGCGAAAAGGATAGCCAACAAAATAGGCCTGGAGTACTTAGATACCGGTGCGATGTATAGAAGTGTCGCAGCGAAGGTCATTGAAGAAGGAATAAATCCAGAAGATAGTGATCTGGTTGTCGCTATTGCGAATAAAATCA
>Ga0066836_10000785_pt1 | contig 16049 bp, 13 predicted proteins | sample ETNtaG_18_FD_71568 | JGI IMG/M metagenome (GOLD analysis project Ga0066836, IMG submission 71568) | Marine microbial and viral communities from oxygen minimum zone, Eastern Pacific Ocean - ETNP201302SV91 | ecosystem: Environmental > Aquatic > Marine > Oceanic | place: Pacific Ocean: Eastern...
ATGATGAATTAAAAAAGATAATGAAGCAATCTGCTGATGAAGAAATCGATCATCTTGATTGGTGCGAGCAACGATTAAATGAATTAGATGGCCGCGTTAGCTATTTAATGCCGATTTGGTATTTAGGCTCGTTTGGTATTGGTGTCCTTGCGGGAGTTTTTGGCGATAAATGGAATTTAGGTTTTATAGCAGAAACAGAGCATCAAGTGGTAAGGCATCTTGAAAAACATCTGGAAGAATTACCGCAAGGCGATGAACGGAGCAGGGCTATTTTAGAACAAATGCGCGAAGATGAATCACATCATGCAGCAGTAGCAGAAACGCGTGGCGCAAAAAAGTTACCTGAAGGTATTAAGCGTTTAATGATGTTAGCATCAAAATTTATGACGAAAACCGCCTACCATATTTAATTATAAATTTACCTCTTGAAAAATATTTGTACGCCCCAATTTGTTTAGTTAGTAACACAGAACTAAATTCCGGAGGTTAAAATGTTTTTAGTAAATCATGAACCATGGAGCCTTTTAGATAGGTTTCATCAACAGTTAGGTAATTTGTCTTATTCAGATAGCGATAGCTATTATTCAAATACTTCAACAGGCCATTGGCACCCAGCAGTTGATATAAAAGAAGAGAAAGATCACTTCTTGATTATTGCAGACGTTCCGGGCGTCAACCCAACGGATATCGAGATTATGATGGAGAAGGGCGTATTAACCATTAAAGGCGAACGACATTCGCAAATGGAAGATGATAATAAAACTTACAAACGTGTAGAACGTACACACGGAACTTTTTATAGACGCTTTAGTTTGCCAGATACAGCTGATAGTGAGCGTATTGAAGCCAAAGGAAATAATGGTATTTTAGAGGTTATCATTCCGAAACATGAAAAAGTTCAACCACGTAAAATAGAAGTCAAAAGTTAAGACAAATTACAGAAAAGGTCTAATATTTGGCCTTTTCTGTTATTTTTAATATATAAGCTTGTTTTCTATTGAACTTATCACATACGATACTTCACTAATAAATAAAAATATCACGAGTAGTAAAAATATGATTAATACGTTTCCGAAGTTTTTTTCCACTCTTTTATTTGCAGTGTGTTCATTTTTAGCTGTTTCAGCAAATGCTGTTTTACCGTACGGGGAGTTACCCAGTCTTGCTCCAATGTTAGATGATGTGACTCCTGCAGTGGTGAATATTGCTACCGAAGGTCGTGTTAAGCAACGCCAAAGCCCATTATTTTCAGATCCTTTTTTCCGACATTTTTTTAAAATTCCTGACCAACCCGTTGAGCGTAAAACAAGCAGTTTAGGTTCAGGAGTCATCGTTGATTCAAAACGTGGATTGGTATTAACCAATAATCATGTTATTGCAAATGCGATACAAATTACAGTGACGCTACGTGATGGCCGACAACTTGAAGCTGAAATTGTTGGGGCGGATCCGGAGACTGATATTGCGGTACTTAAAATGCCAACTGAAAACTTAACAGCATTAAAAACATCGGATTCAGATGATTTACGCGTGGGTGATTTTGTTGTTGCTATAGGTAATCCATTTGGCTTGGGTCAAACAGTGACTTCAGGAATCATTAGTGCGCTCAGTCGTAGTGGTTTGGGTATCGAAGAATACGAAGATTTTATTCAAACCGATGCATCAATTAATCCAGGAAATTCAGGCGGCGCACTGGTTAATCTCAGAGGAGAGCTTGTTGGTATAAATACAGCAATTTTTTCTCAAAGCGGTGCGAGCCATGGCATTGGTTTTGCGATACCAATTAATCTTGCATTACGAATAATGGAGCAAATTCTTAGTACGGGCGAAGTAAAGCGTGGTTTTCTTGGGGTTAGTATTCAGGATATTAGTCCGGCACTTGCTGAGGCTTTTGGTCTGAGCAAAAAGAATGGCGCGTTGATTAATAAAGTACTTAAAGATTCTCCAGCCGATAAAGCCGGCTTACTTCCAGGTGATATTGTTATTTCAATTGATGGTAAAAAAATAAGAAATGCAAATGACGTGAGAAATAGAATCGGTCTTTTACCCGTTGGAGAAAAAATCAAGTTTAAACTACTACGTGACGGTAAGGAGCTTGAACTCATTGTACTGGTTGATGAGAGTACTCAAGAAGAAACAAAACCTAAGGTAAGCAACGAATTACTCCGAGGTGTCACTGTTGGTGATATTCAAAAAGGCAGTCCTTATTATGGCAAGATTGAGGGTGTACTGATTTTAGATATTCAGCGCAGTAGTCTTGCATGGAAAAGCGGTCTCAGGGCTAATGATGTTGTTACCTCGGTCAATAAAAGCCCGATTAAAAATCTGGATGAATTTTTATCAGCTGTTGATAAAAAAGAGAAGGCACTTTTGTTTAGAATAGTTAGAGGAAATATGGCAACGTTTATTGTTATTAAAAAATAAATAAGACAATTATTAAATAAATATTTAATTTATATACGTTCACTAACTTTCAACAATTCTTCTTTTTGTAAAAAGTCATTTTTACTTGTAACTATTTTGTTTAATAATTCAACATCTACGTAAGAATTTTTACAATCAAAGTTTTTATTAACACTAAATGCACTATCAGGCTCACCTAGATTATTTACCACTAAAGATGCTCCGTTGAAATCATTATCCTTTGTGTAGGCATGCGTTGTGATAACAGTGCGCAAACCTGCAGTCAGGGCGGATATATTACCATTTGCTGTATCTTCAATGGCAACACAATTTTCAGCGGATAAGTTAAGGTTAAATAATGCCCGGTGGTAAATTTCCGGAGATGGTTTTTTTTCTAAAACAATATCGCTTGTGACAATTGTGTTAAACAATTGTTCGGGTTGAGTATTCAAATTTTTTTTAATCAGAGTAGTAAGATTTGTGCTGGAGGAATTAGTCGCGATTCCAAGCTTTATATTAAGGTTCTTTGCCTCAGTAATTAATCTTTTAATACCCGGGCGAAGTTTAATATCAGCACTTATCAACATAGAACGATAATATTCTGATTTACATTTATGCAGTTCTTTGATGAAGCTATTATCTATGTTGATTGTGTTTTCTTCAGTCAGACATTTTCTGATTCTTTCTTTTCCGCCAGAGATAAATAATAGCTCATGGTATTTTTCTCTTGACCAATGCCAGTTAAGATTATATTCAGAAAAAGCTTTGTTGAATGCCTGACGATGAATATCTTCAGTATCGGCAATTGTGCCATCTACATCGAATATAATGCCTTCTAGTTTCATTCTCTAATAATGGTTGTTGGTTAATTTATGTTAAATTTTGACAGATGGCCAAAGCTAATCTTTTTCACTATCTATATGCTTCTCTGAGTCAAAACCAAGAATTCTAGTAGAGTCTTCGGTTGGTAATTCTTCGACATCTTTCAATTTTTTTTGCATAGCTCTTGTTCGGACACCTGCTTTGTCAATTGTCCCGGAGGCTCTATCAAGTTGAGTTTTAACTTTTGTTAGGACATCGCCAAACGCACTAAATTCAGTTTTTACCGCAGATAATATTTTTCGAACTTCACTAGATCTATTTTCGATTGCTAAAGTTCTGAAACCCATGCTTAGGCTACTCAAGATAGCGGATAAATTTGTTGGCCCTGCAACGACGATACGCTGATGTTGTAAATCATCCAGCATTCCTGGCTGTCTTACTATTTCTGCATATAAACCCTCTGTAGGTAAGAACATGATTGCAAAATCAGTTGTATGTGGCGGATCAATGTATTTATCAGAAATATCTTTTGCTGATTTCTTAATGGTACGAATTAATTCAGCCGATGCCTTTTCAACGGCATCGGTATCTGATTTTTCTGAGGCATCTTTTAATCTAATGTAACTTTCCTGAGGAAACTTAGAGTCAATGGGTAACCATACTTGTGATGAATTATCGTGTCCTGGAAGACGAACTGCATATTCTACGATTTCATTTGAACTTTCTTTTGGCTTAACATTTTTTGCATATTGATCTGGTGTTAATATTTGTTCCAGAATATTACCAAGTTGATACTCACCCCACGTTCCTCTTGCTTTAACATTAGTCAGGACTTTTTTTAAATCACCAACGCCAGTTGCCAGGCTTTGCATTTCACCTAGACCACGTTGAACTGCCTCTAGTTGGTCTCCAACTATTTTAAATGATTCTCCCAATCTTTTTTCTAATGTAGATTGAAGTTTTTCATCTACAGTTTGTCGCATTTGTTCTAATTTTTTTTCATTACTTTCTTGCAGGTGTTTAAGATGTTTGTCTATTACATTGTGCAGGTTATCGATAGATTCCTGTTGTGATCTACTCTTTTCTTCTATCGTTTTTACTACTTCTTCTCGTAATTTTCGTGCACTATCGGAGTTTTCATTACGCCCGAGACGAAGTTCATCACGTACTATATTTTGGTCAGTATTCTTTCTTTTTGAAAAGATTAAAAAAAGAACAACAATCCCGATGCAGGATGCAATCAATATCAGTTGGTTGGTGGATATAGGAGGCATAATTTTTTAATCTATCTAACGCCTAAGTATCAGGATCCACCGATAAAAATTGAGCAGACTACTTAATGAGGCCGAGACATAGGTAAGCGCCGCCGCCGTAAGGATCTTTTTTGCAATCGGCATTGTTGATTCTGATAAATATTCCCCTTCACTCAAAATTGGAAGCGCCCGATTAAAACTTGCATCAAATTCTACTGGTAAAGTAAAAATATGAAGAATAATAGGTAAACACATAATCGTAAAACCCGCCAATAACATAATAAACCCAGCAATAGGTATCTTCACCAAAATAAAAGCAAAAGGCGAGCTAATTAAAATAATGGATGCAATTTTTTCTGCAATAGCAGCAATTTTTGCTAATTTGGTTCTTAATAATAATGGTTTGTAATCAGTTTTATGCTGGAGTGCATGCCCAAATTCGTGTGCAGCAATTGTCACTGCAGCCAATGATTTTTCATCATAATTTGATTCAGAGAGACAGATTGTTTTTGTTTCCGGGTTATAATGATCGTTTCCATTTTCAACTTTCTTGATTGTAACCTCATCTAATTCAAAACGGTTAATCAAATGCTGAGCAAGCTCTCCGCCGGTACCCGATAGCGTTTCAATTGGTTCACTATATTCTTTTATTACCTTTTTTACCCAGAATTGAGGAAAAAGTAAGATAATAAATAATAGAATCAGCACTAATACTGGAAGCATGGTCGGCTCATGGTACTATTTCAGTTTTAACTTTGACTAGCTTTTGTTGCGTAACCATATATGAGCTAATAATACATAAAAATAATTAAAAATGCAGACCCCATTAGAAAAATATAAAAACGATCTTAATTCAGACGGTTTTAATGCTGATCCATCTCAGGAAGCAGCAGTTATAGATTTACAAAAACTATTTGTAGATTTGTGCACGAAACAACCGAACGAAATTTTTTTGTTAAAGAAATTGAAATCTTTACTGGGAATAAAAACTGAAAATAAAATTATTGGGCTATATTTTTGGGGCGGTGTGGGCCGTGGAAAAACTTATCTCGTTGACTGTTTTTTTGATTGTTTGCCGTTTGAAAATAAATGGAGAATTCATTTTCACCGTTTTATGCAGAACATACATAAAGAACTTAATGAATTGCCTAATATTGAAAGCCCATTAGAAATTATCGCTGATCGATTATCAAAAAAAACACAAATTATTTGTTTTGATGAATTTCATGTTTCAGATATTACTGATGCAATGTTGCTTGGAGGTTTATTAGAAGCTTTATTTAAAAGAAATGTTGTGCTTGTTGCAACATCGAATCAACATCCAGACCAGCTTTACTATGACGGCCTACAGAGAGATCGTTTTTTACCCGCAATTTCCTTGTTAAAGAAAAACACAAAGGTCGTCAATATTGATTCAGGCACTGATTATCGATTGGCATTTTTCGATCACGCTGAAATATACCATTCACCACTTGATGATAATGCAAATGCAATTCTTGAAGATGATTTTATACATGTATGCCCAAATAAAGGCGATGAAGCTAGTATTCTTGAAATAGAAGACCGAAAAATTGAGACAGTACGATGTGGAGATGGTGTTGTTTGGTTCGACTTCAAAGCAATTTGCGCCGGCCCGCGGGGCGTGGCTGATTACATTGAGATTGCAAGACAATATCAAACTGTTCTTATTGCAAATATTCCAGTGATGAACGATAACGATAATGATGTGGCAAAACGACTGATAATATTAGTTGATGAATTCTATGATCGTAATGTTAAATTAATTATTACGGCAGAAGCAGCCCCTGCTAAACTTTATCAAGGAAAACGATTAGCCGAATCTTTTAAAAGAACACAAAGTCGTCTTGAAGAAATGAGGACGCATGATTATCTGGCCAAAGAACATCTGCCTTGAATTAAACCTCCAAATAATTGACATTGGGCAAGATATTGACTATTTTTAACAAATGCGCCGATTTGAAATCAGCTTGCGGGCGCAATAAAAATACCGCTAAAGAGACAACCTGCTTTAGCTCAAGCTGAATGCGGGTTTTTTTTGTGACTAAGCCCTGCATTCACTTAGCTTCGATTAATTAGGCTGCCTCTTATATTTTTAACTTATTTTATAGAGGATGTCGTGATGTCAGATAAACAAAGTCAATTGTTTGGTATGTAAGAAGGGATTAGCATAGATCACAAGGTATATTAGTTATGTATAAATATGATAATTACGACCATGCAATCGTCAATGAGCGAGTACAACAATTTCGCGACCAGACCCGTCGTTTTTTAGCGGGTGATTTAAGCGATGATGAATTTCGTCCATTACGTTTGATGAATGGGCTCTATATTCAGACTCATGCGCCTATGTTAAGAGTCGCTATACCATATGGTTTGTTATCTAGTAAACAACTTAGAATGCTTGCGCATATTTCAAGAAAATATGATAAGGGATATGGTCATTTTAGTACGCGACAAAATATACAATTTAATTGGCCGGCACTTGAGACAGTTCCGGATATTCTAGCGGATCTGGCAACTGTAGAAATGCATGCCATACAGACTAGTGGTAATTGCATACGGAATACAACATCAGATCAGTTCGCAGGTATAGCAAAAGACGAACTTGAGGATCCAAGACCGTATTGCGAGATCATAAGACAATGGTCTACATTTCATCCGGAATTTTCATTTTTACCAAGAAAGTTCAAGATTGCAGTATCAGGATCCGAAGGTGATCGTGCTGCAGCTCAGGTTCATGATATTGGATTGTATTTAGTGAGCAATCAAAAGGGCGAAGTAGGTTTTAGTGTTTTTGTTGGCGGTGGTTTAGGAAGAACTCCTTATATCGGCAAATGCATTAGGAATTTTCTTGAAAAGAAATATTTACTGTCATACATAGAGGCGATATTACGTGTCTATAATCGTTTTGGGCGTAGGGACAACATCTATAAAGCGCGTATTAAAATATTAGTTAATGCCGTTGGCAAAGAAGAGTTTGGCAAACAAGTTGAAGCGGAATGGGAGCATATTAAAGAAGGTGTTTTAAAGCTTGAGCAAAAAGATATTGACCATGCCCAATCTTTCTTTACCTCTCCAACTTACGATGAAGATGCTGTTGATGTAAATAGTTTCAACGAAGCGAAAAAATCTAATAGTGCTTTTTCAAATTGGGCGGGAAGAAATTTGTATCCACACAAAATACCCGGTTACGAGGCTGTGGTGATTTCACTAAAAGCCCCTAAGATTGCACCGGGAGATGCCACTGATGAGCAGATGGATTTTATAGCAGATTTGTCAGATCAATATAGTTTCGGAGAGATTATTGTCACTCATGATCAGAATCTTGTGCTACCCAATGTTAAGCAAGCTGATTTATTCTCTTTATGGGAAAAATTAGAAACTCAAAATCTTGCTACATCTAATATTGGACTTTTAACAGATATGATTTGTTGTCCCGGATTAGATTTTTGTTCGTTAGCTAATGCGGGCTCAATACCAATAGCAAAACAAATTAATGAAAAATTTGATGACATGGATTACTTGCATGATATAGGCGATATAAAAATAAAAATGTCAGGATGTATGAATGCCTGCGGACATCATCATGTTGGGCATATTGGAATTCTTGGTGTTGATAAGAAAGGCGAGGAATTTTATCAATTAACGCTGGGTGGTTCAGCAGAAAATGATGCATCTTTGGGTGATCGTCTCGGTCCCGCAGTAGAAAAAAAAGAAGTTGCCAATGTGATCGGGAAATTACTTGATGTTTATGTTGGCCTACGCCAAGAAAATGAACGTTTTCTTGATACTTATCGCCGAGTAGGTATTAGGCCTTTTAAGGAAAATGTTTATGCGAGTAATTAAAGATAAGTCAATTATCGATGATGAATGGTCATTGATACGCAAACTTGATAGTTCAGCCTCAATCCCTGAAGGCAGTGTTATTTTGCCATTTTCATTTTGGCAGGCTAATCGCGATATACTTTTGAAAAGTAAAAAAAACCATGCTATTTGGATTGATGGCTCAATTGAAACAGAATCTTTAGTCGATGATTTAGAATTCTTTTCAATTATTGCTTTGGATTTTCCTACATATAAAGATGGACGTTCATATTCACATGCACGTCTTTTACGTGAACGTTATGGGTACAAAGGCGAACTAAGGGCAATTGGTGATGTTTTACAAGATCAATTATTTTTTATGCAGCGTTGCGGTATTGATTGTTTCCAAATACGTGATGATAAAGATATTGAGCAAGCACTTAATAGTTTTGAAGCTTTTAGTATGTGTTATCAAGCCGCGGCCGATGATGCAGTACCAATTCATAAACAACGCAAATTTAAATAGTTAGTACCGTGACCGAGGGTTTATTGAGGGCATCATCGTTCTGAAAACCCTGAACTAAAAGAACTTTCTGACCTTTCAAAGCAAGTTTTTTTTCAACGACTATATTACGGGCTAAATCACTAAAATTTGTTTCTTCTATATCGTTAGAAAGCACAGGCACGATACCCCAGTGCATTAAAATTTTTTGACATACATCCATAGTTTTAGTTATTGCAATCACAGGTGCGGCTGGTCTAGCCGAGCTCATAGTCGCTGCCGACATACCACTTTTAGAAATAACAACAACAGCACGTACTCTGAGATCATGGGCCAGTTGGGACATCGAATTAGCTATTGCATCCCAAATCGGGATTGCTGCTTTACTGGAGTCATACCTGACTTTTGATCCATAGGCATTATTTGTCCATAGATATGATTCTGTTTGTCTGGCTATTCGATCCATCATTTTTACCGCATCTACTGGAAAAGCGCCTACTGCTGTTTCCCCGGATAGCATAATGGCATCAGTACCCAGTGTTACTGCATAGGCAACATCCGTTACTTCGGCACGAGTCGGTCTTGCATTTTCGATCATCGATTCTAACATCTGAGTTGCTACGATAACGGGCTTAAATTTTTTGCGGGCTAAATCAATTAATTGGTGTTGAGCAACAGGGACTTGTTCCGGGTTAAGTTCAACACCCAAATCACCGCGTGCGACCATAATCCCATCAGCAGCTTCAAGTATTTCATCAGCATTATCTAGTGCCTCGGGTTTTTCGATTTTAGCAATTATCAGTGCGTTACTGGAATGTGCGTTGATTAATTCTTTTAAATCTTGAATGTCTGATGCTGAACGGACAAATGAAAGCGCCAGAAAATCAACACCTAAGTCAAGAGCTAACTTAGCATCGGCTTTATCTTTCTCAGTTAATGATGGTACAGATACTTTAACGCCGGGAAGATTGATCCCCTTATGATTGCTTAATACCCCGCCATAAACAACAGTACACTCGATCTCTGTATCAATGATTTTATTAACTTTAAATTCAAGTGTGCCATCTGCAAGTAAAATACGATCATCTACCTCAACATCTTTTGCTAATTCTGAGTATTGAGAGGGAATCAAATCTGATGTTCCAATAGTATCACGTGTTGTTACAACCACTGACTGATTGTTTTTTAATTCTATTTTGTCATTTCTAAATTTGCCCGTACGTATTTTTGGGCCACAGAGATCAGCTAAAATACCAACGGTTGTATTTAGTTCTTTTGCAACTTTACGTATTCGTGCGTAGGTTTCTTTATGGTAACTGTGATCACCATGCGAGAAGTTTTGCCTAAAAATATTTACACCTGCATTAATCAAGTTTTTGATTTGTTCGGGCTTACTACTCGCAGGCCCAAGGGTAGCAATTATTTTTGTACGACGAATTTTTAGTGAGTTGATTTGAGTATCAATCAATTTAATAGGGTTCCTTAAAGTATAGGATAGAAAATATTGATTATTTATCGATTTTAAATTTTTTACTAAAAAGGAATATCTTCATCAAAATCATCAACTGGTGATTCAGCTAATGGCTGGGTTTGTTTTGGTGAACTATCAACTGGACTATCAGGAGCAGGATCTTTATTAGGCGCGGGTTCTTTATTAGCTGAGGCGCCACTTCGACCTCCAAGCATCTGCATTTCATTAGCTACGATTTGTGTTGTGTAGCGATCATTTCCTTCTTTATCTTGCCACTTGTTGGTTTGGAGTCGACCCTCAACGTAAACTTGCGAGCCTTTATGTAAATATTCACTGACAATTTCGGCAAGTCGACCGAAAAATACGACGCGATGCCATTCGGTTCGTTCTTGTTGCTCTCCACTGTCTTTGTCGCGCCATGATTCAGCTGTAGCTAGACTAACATTAGCAACGGCCTTCCCATTTCCGCTATACCTTACTTCCGGATCATTACCTAGATTACCAATTAGCGTGACTTTATTTACACCCCTTGCCATTGTGAGTATCTCCCGATGTTTATAATGTGTGAGCCATAATTATACCACCCACTTTTCTGTTGGTATTCTCGCTTCAGACCGCTTCTTCTTCAAGTTCATTTTTACCCAGGTTTTCATTTTTAGAGAAAAATAGTATCAGCAATAACCACAAAAAAGTGATAAACAGGCAAAATAAATGAACACTTGTCAGGCTAAATTGCTGATAAAAGAAACCACCTGCCAGCCCACCGATGAAAATTCCAATAAATTGTGAAGTTGAATAAACACCTAACGCGGTACCTTTTGTATTTTTTTGGGTAGTTTTCGAAACTTTCGAGGGCAACAATGCTTCTAGGTAATTAAAAGCACCAAAGAATAAAACTAAGAAAATAATAATCAAATTTAAGCTCAAACCAAATAATGCTAGACCAATCTGAGAAAGCATGATTAATAAAATACTTAGAATCAGAAATAAATTTTCTTTTTTAAGTCGTTCTCCAAACATAATGAAGGGCACCATAATGAATAAGGATATGAATATAGCGGTTAGATAAACTTGCCAATGAGATATAGTAGCTAGTTGCATACTATCTCTTAGGGTAATAGGTATGGCGACAAAGTTTGCCATCAATATTAGATGAGATGAAAAAATACTAATGTCGAGTTTTATTAGGGAGGTGTTAACTAAAACTGATTTTATATCCCTTAAATTAGGCGGATTAACGTTTTGCACCTTTTTTGGGGGGCTTGGAACAATTGTTAATAAAGTTATTATTGCTAGGATTGATAGGCAAACACTAAGATAAAATAAACCCTTTATTCCGATGTACGCATACAGTATAGGGCCTAAGATAAAGGCAATGGAAAATGCAGCACCTATACTGACACCTATGCAGGCCATGGCCTTGGTTCTGAATTCTTTTCTGGTTAAATCAGCAGCGAGCGCCATTAGTGCTGCTGCAACTGCACCGGCACCTTGGAGCGCACGCCCGATTAATAAACCATGTACTGAGTCTGCCGTTGCTGCAATTAAACTGCCTATTCCGAAGATAATCAGCCCCAGCACAATAATTGGTTTTCTGCCCCATCGGTCTGATAGCATGCCAAATGGAATTTGTAGGCTGGCTTGTGTCAAACCGTAAATACCCAGTGCTAAACCTAGTAACTGCGGTGTCGCATGCATGTAAGTATTTTTTGAGAGACTGAGAACCGGCAATACCATAAAAAGCGGTAACATTCGCAAAAAGAATACTGATGCGAGTGATAAAGCAGCTTTTAATTCTGCAGCTGACATAGACACTGAATTCATTTAATAGAACTTAATTTGGATTGAGATCAAAAAAGGATTTATATTAGCAGGTTGTTTCTAAAATAGTGAAATATTTATAAATGGATACGATTCGTATACGTGGTGCTCGAACTCACAATCTAAAAAATGTAGATCTCGATATTCCTCGGGACAAATTAGTTGTTGTCACTGGAATTTCCGGCTCAGGAAAATCATCTTTGGCATTTGATACTATTTATGCTGACGGACAAAGACGTTATGTCGAATCATTGTCTGCCTATGCAAGACAATTCCTCTCGATGATGGAAAAACCAGATGTCGATCATATCGAAGGATTGTCACCGGCTATTTCTATTGAACAAAAAAGCACTTCTCATAACCCCAGATCAACAGTAGGGACAATAACGGAGATTTATGATTATTTGCGTTTGTTATTTGCGCGAGTTGGCGTCCCGCATTGCCCAATTCATCAGATTCCACTGGCAGCACAGACCATCTCACAGATGGTGGATTTGATTTTAAATCGTAAAGAAGAAGAACGTTTAATGTTGTTAGCTCCGGTTATACAGGAACGTAAAGGGGAACATATTCAAATAATTGAGCGTCTTCGTGCCGAAGGTTTTATTCGTGCTCGTATCAATGGCGAAATTATTGAACTTGATCAGGCACCGAAACTTGCGTTACGTAAAAAACATACAATAGAGGTTGTTGTTGATCGTTTCAAAGTTAGAGATGATCTTCGTTTACGTTTATCAGAGTCATTTGAAACAGCATTACGCCTATCGGAAGGTACCGCACTTATCGTGCCTATGGATTCTGATAGTAAGTCCTCCGAGCAATTATTTTCTTCTCGCCATGCCTGTAAAAAATGCGGCTACAGTTTAAATGAGTTAGAACCGAGGTTATTTTCTTTTAATAATCCAGCAGGTGCATGTCAAAAATGTGATGGGCTGGGAGTAATTCAATATTTTGATCCTACTAAAGTTGTTCAAAATATTGAGTTAAGTTTACCAGGCGGGGCGATAAAAGGTTGGGACAGAAGAAATATTTATTATTTTCAGATGATTAATTCAATCGCATCTCATTATAAATTTAATATCGATACACCATTCAAAGAACTTTCAAATAATATACAAGATATTCTTTTATATGGTAGTGGAGATGAAGAAATTAAGTTTGAATATTTACGAAGTGAGAAAAAAACAGTTGTTCGTAAACATTCTTTCGAAGGTGTTATACCGAATTTACAGCGTCGTTATCTTGAAAGTGAATCGGCAATGGTGAGAGAAGAATTATTAAAATATCAACACCATAAACCATGCCCAGCTTGTTCTGGAACACGATTAAATGAATCCGCGCGTAATGTACTAATTGAAGGCATTACATTACCAAATATTACAGCGATGTCTGTTAGTAAAGCTAAATTATTTTTTGAGTCATTAGTATTAACAGGAGCTCGAGGAAAGATTGCATCAAAAATTTTAAAAGAGGTTAATGACAGGCTTATTTTTTTAGTCAATGTCGGATTAAATTACCTGACGCTTGATCGCAGTGCCGAAACGCTATCTGGTGGGGAGGCACAACGTATTCGATTAGCAAGCCAGATAGGCGCAGGCCTAGTCGGTGTTATGTATATTCTTGATGAACCTTCTATTGGGTTACATCAGAGAGACAATAAGCGTTTACTGAAGACATTATTCCATCTACGGGATTTAGGAAATACTGTCATCGTAGTTGAGCACGATGAGGAAGCAATAAATGCAGCTGATCATGTTATCGATATTGGCCCGGGTGCGGGCGCGCATGGTGGACAAATTGTTTCGCAAGGCACCCCTAAAGAGATTGCTATGGATAAAAAATCACTAACTGGTCAATATTTAGCCGGCAAAAAAGAAATACCAATTCCAGAACATCGCACACCTTTTAATCAAAAAAATGTTTTAGAATTAAAGGGAGCAAGCGGTAACAATCTAAAGCGAGTGAATCTTACGATACCAGTTAGCTTAATGACCTGTATCACTGGTGTATCAGGCTCAGGAAAATCAACTTTAATTAATGATACGCTCTATCAAATCGTTGCACGTGATATAAATCGTGCCAACACTAGTCCAGCAGTTCATAAATCAATTAATGGTTTAGAACATTTTGACAAGGTTGTTGATATTAATCAGAGTCCAATCGGTCGTACGCCAAGGTCAAACCCCGCAACATACACCGGTCTATTTACACCAATTCGCGAATTATATGCAGCGACTCCTGAGGCACGGTCTCGCGCTTATAAAATGGGGCGGTTTAGTTTTAATGTTAAAGGTGGGCGATGCGAAGCATGCCAAGGCGATGGATTAATCAAAGTTGAAATGCACTTCTTACCTGATATCTACGTTCCTTGTGATACGTGCAAAGGCAAAAGATATAACCGTGAGACATTGGATATTCGTTACAAGGGTAAAAATATACATGAAACACTTGAGATGAGCGTGGAAGAGGCAAGAACATTTTTTGATGCTGTCCCAGTTCTTGCACGCAAATTACAGACATTAATGGATGTTGGACTGTCTTACATTAAACTAGGACAAAATGCGACGACTCTTTCTGGCGGAGAAGCGCAAAGAGTAAAACTTTCAAAGGAACTATCAAAAAGAGATACAGGTAAAACACTTTATATTCTTGATGAGCCAACAACGGGTCTTCATTTTCATGATATCCAACAGTTACTTAATATACTTCATCGATTAAAAAGTCATGGCAATACAGTGATTGTGATTGAACACAATCTTGATGTAATTAAGACCGCTGATTGGATTGTTGATCTTGGTCCGGAAGGCGGTGATGGCGGTGGAGAGATTATCGCATTTGGTTCGCCGGAAGAATTGGCCGAACATCCTACATCGCATACGGGAAAATTTTTAAAAAAAATACTGAGTAAATCGAGCATTAATGATAGCGTTAATCTGGTGAAGGCTTCTTAAAAATTATTTAATACATAACGTAGGGGGAGTTTGTTTTATGGGTGTTTTGATATGCGGGTCTATGGCATATGACCATATCATGGTTTTTCAAGACCAGTTTAAGAATCATATCCTTCCGGATAAGGTACATATTCTAAACGTTTCTTTTCTTGTTCCTGAGATGCGCCGGGAATTTGGCGGATGCGCCGGCAATATCGCTTATAACTTGAACTTATTAGATCCCTCAATCGCATTACCTATGGCGACCGTTGGAAAGGACTTTGATTCTTATGCATATTGGATGGACAAACACAATATTAATCGAAAATATATAAAAATTATTGAAGACGCATTTACCGCACAAGCATTTATAACAACTGACATGGATGATAATCAAATTACAGCCTTTCATCCTGGGGCCATGAATCATTCTCAAGAAAATAATATTAGCAATGTTCAATCTTGCCGTTTAGGAATTGTTTCACCTGATGGTCGTGATGGCATGTTGAAACACGCACAACAGTTTGCCGATAAAAATATTCCTTTTATCTTTGACCCAGGGCAAGGTATGCCGATGTTTAATGGGGAAGAACTTAGCCAATTTATTGAGCAGGCAACTTGGGTAACGGTTAATGATTATGAATGGCAAATGATGAAAGAAAAAACAGGTTTATCAGAAAAAGAAATAACGAAAGAAGTTAAAGCGTTGATTGTTACATGTGGTGGAGATGGTTCAAAAATTTACACTAAAGAAAAACTAATTGAAGTACCAAGCGTGAAACCAGAATCAATTTCTGATCCAACAGGTTGTGGTGATGCATATCGTGCTGGATTACTTTATGGCCTTGTTAATGATATAGATTTGGAGATAACAGGAAAGATTGCATCTTTAATGGGGTCGATAAAAATATCTTGTCATGGGACACAAAATCATACATTTACGATAGAGGAATTTAAATCACGTTTTGAGAGTGAATTTGGATGTAAAATTTAATGATAATTCATCTCACGCAATTGCAGCG
>Ga0066836_10000787_pt1 | contig 16040 bp, 13 predicted proteins | sample ETNtaG_18_FD_71568 | JGI IMG/M metagenome (GOLD analysis project Ga0066836, IMG submission 71568) | Marine microbial and viral communities from oxygen minimum zone, Eastern Pacific Ocean - ETNP201302SV91 | ecosystem: Environmental > Aquatic > Marine > Oceanic | place: Pacific Ocean: Eastern...
GAGTATCCAGTCCATTGATTCCTATAAATTGCCGTCGCATAATTTTTTTTTTCAAAAGAGGATAGACTAGAATTTATAATTACAGGATTAAATGAATAACTACTAAAATATGGGTCTTGTTGAGTATGCCCATCAAAACATACATATATAAATAGAAAATAAAAAATTACAGTTTTTTTCATTTAATTGACAAGCATTAATTTATTAAGTAATAAATATAATAATAAACGAAAACGATTTAAAACAAGTTTGTATTAATTGGTGATTTTATTTGCAGCCTTTACATATAACTCGATAGCTCTAACCATAGAAGGAGCAGAAGGCAAAGGGGCTTCTATATCCAAGACAAGTTTTTTCTTACTTATTGCTTTTTGAGTTGTAGGACCAAAACCTGCAATTCTAGTATCATTTTGTTTGAATTTTGGAAAATTTTTAAATAAAGAATGAATTCCTGAGGGGCTGTAAAAAACAAGCATATCATAAAACACATCTTCTAAATCAGATAAATCACTTGGAACCGTATTATAAATTATAGCTTCTGAATAATCCAAATTATTCTTTTTAAGAAATTTTGATATTAATTTCTTTCTTACATCTGAACAAGGAAATAAAAATTTTTCATCTGGAAATTTTTGTACAGCCTCTTGAATTGCATCTAATAATTCCAATGGCGTCCTATTTCCAATAAAAATTTTTCTTTTTCTAATTACAATATATTTCTGAAGATAATTAGCTGTTTGTTCAGAGATACAAAAATATTTCATGTCTGTTGGAATATTTATTTTTAATCCTTCAGCTAACTTAAAAAAATGATCAACAGCATTTCTACTAGTAAAAATAATTGCAGTATGCTCTAAAATATTTATTTTCTGCTTACGAAAGTCTTTGACACTTACAGGATCAAGTTTTTCAAATGGTCTAAAGTCAACTTTTAAATTATAATTGTTAACAAGTTTATAAAATGGAGAAGCATCATTAGAAGGCTCAGGTTGGGAAATTAATATACTTTTAACCTTTTTTAATCTCTTCTTGTTATATTTAATTTCAATCATAACTTAAAAAATGAGGCACAAATCTATATAATAAATTTTAATTTGAAATATTAATTGATAATGCTTACTGATTAAGATAATATGGAGATAGAGAAAAGCCTTAGCTGATCATACCCTTCAAGCAAGGTGAGTAGCGAAAAGAATAACTCTGTTATAGATAGGTAAATAGTCAATTTAAATAAGTTTATATGTTTTATTTTTCTAATTCTAATTAGAAAATAAAAAAACCTATAGATAACTATTATGAATCTATTTATTTCAAATAATTTCTTTGCAGATTCAAAATCAGTTATATAATAAAACAGAAAAAAAAGAAAAACATTAACTAGTGATAAAAAAATTGTAATTCTTAAAAAATCATATATAACAACCATGAGAATCTTATTTTCAAATTTAAAAAATTTCCCGATTAATATAAATCCAAACAATCTGCAATAAGTATAAATAATTAAAAGTGTTGAAATAATCAACCATGTAGAAATTTCTGAAAAACTGTAACTTCCAAAATAACTATTTAAGTAAATATCCTTTACAATATAGCTAGAGGCAAGAGATAGAATAAGAGATATTATTATTATAGGGATAATTGTAGCATAACTGAATATACTTTTTTTATAAAAAAAATCGTCTCCTAATTGAGACAAATAAAAAAATTTACCGTCAATATATTTTTTATAATATTTATTAAAATTTTCTTTATAATAGATAATTAATAAACAGATTATAATAACCATTACTAATAAAATATCATAATTATATGTGACTTTGTCTTTAATATTCAGAATATTGTCATCAGAAAATATATTTACATGGCTGGCATTTATATTCATATACCTTTCTGTAAAAAGAAATGTCATTATTGTGACTTTTATATTACTACAAATAAAAATAATGTAGGCAAATTAATTGAAGCAATTAAATTTGAATTGATTTTAAGAAAAAACTTTTTTAATAAAAATAAAATTGAGACTATATATTTTGGAGGTGGAACGCCATCTATGATCAATCCAAATTACATAGGAAAAGTTATAAAACAAATAAAAAACAATTTCTCTGTTAATTCAAATCTAGAAATAACCATAGAAGCAAATCCGGATGATATAAATTACAATAGATTGGCAAAATGGAAAAAATATGGAGTTAATAGAATTAGCTTAGGAATTCAAACTCTAAATGATAAAACTCTAAAGTTTATCAATAGAAATCATAATAAATCAACTGCAATTTCATCTATAAAAAAAATTTCTGAATATTTTGATAATTTTTCTGTTGATTTAATTTATGGCATACCAGGTAATAGAAATGATAAATTAGAGAATGATATTAATGAAATTATAAAATTTAGTCCGCCACATATTTCAGCATATAGCTTAAGTATTGAAAAAAAAACTGTTTTTTATAATTGGTTAAAAAATAATATAATAAAAGAAGAAGAAGAAGAAGAAATAATTAGGCAGTTCAATTTGTTAAAAAAAATACTTAAAAACGAAAAATATATTCAGTATGAAACATCTAGTTTTTGTAAAAAAGGCTATGAATCTAAACATAACTCTGGGTACTGGAAAAGAAAAAAATACCTTGGAATAGGACCTAGCGCTCATTCATTTGATGGAAAATTTAGAAGCTGGAATATTTCAAATAATAACAAATATATATCTGCTTTAAACAAAAATATCATACCAAATACTGAAGAAAAACTTTCTAAAAAAATGACAATTAATGAAATAATTATGATTGGAATTAGAACAAAATGGGGTATAGATAATAATCAATTAGTGACTCAGCTTAACTATGATATTCTTAAAAATCAAAAACAAACAATTAATAAACTAATAGATGAGGAATTAATTTATATAAAAAAAACAAAAATAAAAGCAACAACAAAAGGGTCAATTCTTCTTGATTACATTACTGAAAAACTACTTATTTGATACTAATTCTTTTTTTAAAAACTTACCGGTATAACTTTTTCTATTTTTTATTATAATCTGTCTATCTCCCTCAACAACTATATTTCCTCCTTTCTCTCCTCCTTCTGGACCCATATCAATTATATAATCCGATGATTTAATAATATCCATATTATGTTCAATTATCAAAACAGAATTGCCTTTTTCAATTAATTCATTTAATACTAATAAAAGATTTTCAATATCCTTAAAATGTAATCCGGTTGTTGGTTCATCTAATAAATATAAAGTTTTGCCCGTATCTTTTTTACTTAATTGAGCCGCCAACTTTATCCTTTGAGCTTCTCCTCCAGATAAAGTAGTAGCATATTGACCTAAAGTAATATAACCTAAACCGACATCTAATAATGATTTTAATTTATTAAAAATTTTATGATTTTTTTTAAAAAAAACACAAGCTTCATCTACCGTCATATTTAATATATCAAAAATTGATTTTCCTTTAAATCTCACCTCTAAGGTTTCTCTAGTATATCTTTTACCGTAACAAGAATCACATTCAACTTTTACATTAGGTAAAAAATCCATTTCAATTATTTTAATTCCTGCGCCTCTACAATCCTCACATCTCCCTCCTTTTACATTAAATGAAAAATTACCTGGCCTGAAACCCCTTATTTTAGATTCCAACATTTTAGAGAATAAGTTTCTTATATCGGAAAAAACACCAATATAAGTTGCTGGATTTGATCTTGGAGTTCTTCCTATAGGAGACTGGTCGACCTCAATTATTTTATCAATATTTTCAACTCCAGAAATCGAAACATATGGAAGAGGCTTTTGTCTAGAATTATTCAGTTTTTGTTTCAAAATAGGAGCTAGAGTTTTATTAATTAAAGTAGATTTTCCACTACCAGAAACACCAGTTATACATACCATTAAAGACAAAGGGAATTTTAAATTTACATTTTTCAAATTAAATCCAGAAGCACCTTGAAGGTTTATAAATCTTGCTTTATTTGTTCTTAATTTATCTGAATTGCTTATTATTTTTGATCCATTTAAATATTTTGCTGTTAACGTATCTTGTGATTTAAAAATTTTAGGATGACCTTGAGCTACGATTTTACCACCATCAATGCCAGGACCAGGACCTATATCAATAATATAATCTGAATTCAACATCATTTCTTTATCGTGTTCAACAACAATTACAGTATTGCCTATGTCTCTCAAAGATTTTAAAGAGTTAATTAGTTTATCGTTATCTTTTTGGTGTAAACCTATACTTGGCTCATCAAGAATATATAAAACATCCATTAATTGAGTTCCTATTTGAGTAGCTAATCTTATTCTTTGTGCCTCACCGCCTGATAAAGACTTTAAAGGTCTATTTAAATTTAAATATCCCAATCCAACATCTAATAAAAATTTAATTCTTTTAGTTATCTCTTTCAATATAGGTGTTGCAATAAGATCTTTATCATTTTTTAATTTCTTAGGTAATTTTTTAAACCAGTCGCTTAATTTAAAAATGCTTAATTCCGTGAGCTCAAATATATTTTTTTTATTTATAAAAAAATGTAATGATTCTTTTTTCAATCTTTTTCCTTGGCAATTGGGACATTTTTTTGTTGAAAAAAAATGTCCCATAAATGATTTCCATTTTGATGGTCCCTTGTTTTTATAATTAGTCATAAAGTTTATAATACCTTCATATTTTGTATTCCATATAGTTCCGGGGTATTTTTTTGATTTAACACCAATTTCATTTTTACTACCATACAAAATTTCGTTTATAACATCTTCAGGTATTTTTTTTATTGGAGTTGTAATATCTAATTTATTAATCTTCAATATTGATTCTATTTTTTTAAAAATCCATATATCACGATACATGCCTAAAGGAATTATTCCTCCCCTACTAATACTTAAGTTACTATCTTCTATTAAAGATTTTTTATCTATTTCTTCAACAATACCTAGCCCATTACAATTTTTACAAGCACCATATGGTGAATTAAATGAAAAATTATTTGGAGAAGGGTCCTCATAAGAAATTCCACTTTCTGGATCCATTAGTTTTTTTGAATAATATTGAATTGAGCCATTTGCATCTATTACATATAATGAATCATTCCCATTATCAAGAGCTAATTTAATTGAATGCTGAAGTCTATTATAATTAGACTTTTCAATTTTCAATTTATCAATTACAATTTCGATATCATGTATAGAATATCTGTCTAATTCCATGTTTTTTATAATATTAACTATCTCACCATCAACTCTGACTTGGGTGAAACCCATTTTTATTATTTGAAGAAACAATTCCCTATAGTTTCCTTTTCTTCCTACAACAACAGGTGATAAAATGAATAGAGATTTTTGATTATATTTATTTTTTATCAATGAATATATAGTTTCAAAATTTTGCTTAGTCATTTTTTTTCCAGAAACATGAGATATAGGATCTGAAATTCTAGCATATAATAACCTTAAAAAATCATAAATTTCTGTTAAAGTTCCAACAGTAGATCTTGGGTTTTTTGACGTGGTTTTTTGTTCGATTGAAATTACAGGTGAAAGACCATTGATTTTGTCAACATTGGGCCTCTCTATGTTTCCAATAAATGTTCTAGCGTATGCAGAAAAGCTTTCCATATATCTTCTTTGACCTTCAGCATAAATAGTATCAAAAGCTAAAGAACTTTTACCGCTACCTGAAATACCCGTAAATACTATTAGTTTATTTTTTGGAAAAACTAGATTAATATTTTTTAAATTATTTTCTCTAGCTCCTAAAATTTCTATCTTATCTTTTTTAACTGATAATCTTTTAAAATCATTATTTAAATTATTCATCTATTCAGGGAGGTATATGATATAATTTTTATTTTTTCTTAAAGTCAAACTGTTTTTTCTCAGCCAAGGATTATACCTTTTTAATTCCTTATAATTAGAGCCATTATTTAAAGACCAGTTTGTTAGATTTGGTATCGATTTATGAACTTCATATTCTTTAAGTTTTTCAGGATAATAATAATCCAGAGAATCTAAATTAAACCCATATTTTGATGGCTCTTCAAAAATTGCTTTTATTGCCAAAATTCTATAAATATACCTGGTAGTTTCATTATTAAGATATAAACTAAAAAAATCATTAACTTTTTGTGATTTTATTGAGTTTTCAATGCCCCTAATGCCTCTATTATAAGAAGCTGCTGAAGAAACCCAATTGTCAAATTTTTTATTTGCTTTTTTTAAGTATTTAACTGCAGCATAGGTAGATTTTATAGGGTCATATCTTTCATCAATTTCATTATTTACAATCAATCCATTTTCTCTAGCAGTTGCTGATAAAAACTGCCAAAAACCAACCGCTCTTTTATAAGAAATTACATTTTCTAAACCACTTTCTATGACTGGTAAATATTTAAAGTCGTCAGGAATATCATTTGATTTAAGTATTTCGGATATTTCAGGCAACCATCTTTTTGCTCTTTTAAGCAATAAAATAGTTGATGAGTGAAGATAAGAGTTCACATGAAGCTCTTTATCAAACCTTTCTCTGACATCTGGCAAATCTAATGGTATAGATTCTCCAGCAAAAGTAAATGATGAGGGAACAGAATATATTTTGACATTTTGATAGCTTTCTTTTTTCTGGGTATTATTTTGCCCATTCATTAAATCACCTTTACAACTAATTAAATAATAAGAAAGTATGATAAGAAAAACTCTAACTATATACATATAAATAAATTTTATTTTTTTTAAGTAAATCTATAATAGCTTATTGAATATTTTTAACCCTTTAAGTAAAATAATTTCCAATTCTTTTTTTACTTTATTTTTTAACATAAATAGATTTTAATGCCGAATCTAATTCAGGAAATTTAAATTTATAATTTGCTTGAATTAATTTTTTAGAAGAAACGTTTAACCCATTTATAACAAGTATTGATTGCTCTCCTAAAATAATTTTAAGAAAAAAAGATGGAACTTTAATAAAAGATGGATAGGAAAATCTATTTAGAACTTTCAATAAAGACTTAGTGAAAATCAAATTTGTAGTTCTATGAGGTGCAACAGCATTATAAGTTCCTTTTAAATTTTTATCTTCAAGTACCCTAATAATTATATTAACCAAGTCATCCTCATGAATCCAACTCATAATTTGATTCCCTGAACCTATAGGAATGCCTAGAAAGAGCTTAAATAAAGGATATAATGTTTTTAGGATTCCGCCTTGCTTAGAAAATACTAAACCAATTCTCAAAATTGCAGTTCTAACTTTAAGAGATTTAAATTTAGACATTTCTTCTTCCCATTGTTGAACTAGTTTAGATAAAAATGATTTGCCAGGTAAATAATTTTCTTCTTGTGGTTCTAAAGTATCCGACTCATAATAACCGATAGCTGAAGCAGATATAAATGATTCAGGCATAATTTTTAAATCTTTAACTTTTTGAAATAACAATTTTGTAGAATCAACTCTACTATTTAAGAGTTTTTGTTTATAAGCTTTTGTCCATATGGACCCACCCATTGATTGTCCTGTAAGATTAATTACTGAATATAGTTTTTTTATTTCAGAAATATTTAATTCTAAATTTTCTGGATTCCAGTTTATATAATGAACTCCATTTTTAATAAATGATCTTTTTCTAGTTAATACATAAATCTTATATTTTGACTTATTTAAAGAATTAACAAGTTTTGATCCTATTAAACCAGTTCCGCCAGAAATTAAAATAGATTTCATAATATTGCAATTAATTGATAATTAAAACATGCCAAAAATCTTAATACTATTCTGTTTAATTTATTCAATATTTTTGTTTAATAATAATCACAAATTAAATGCTCAAAATTTATTTTCTGAAATTAAAGATTCAAAAATTACAATAGATGATGAAAGTTATAATTCATTATTATTAGAAATTTCATTACCAAAAAAATTAGTCAAGAAAGAGTGTTTAAGTTATTTTAAAAAATTTGGTAAAGTAAATATTGATAAAAAAATAATTTTTCATGCCATTAAATCTGATAAAAACTCTAAGAAGTTGGATATAAAAACATCTATTGAAAATGAAAATAAAAAAACAATTATAAAAAGTACATCTGAAAATTATAATAATAAAAGAATGAGCATAAAAATATTATTTGAGGGCATTAAAATTGTTTTACAAAGAAAATTTTACCAAGATCATATTGTTTCATTAGAAAATAAGATAAAAAAATATGACAAAAAACAAAATAGACTGATAAGACAACAACCGAGATTATTAGAACAAAATAAAAGTCTTTTTTATAAAAAATATCAAAAAAACAAAGTCAATAAATATATATTTGAAACATCAATTGAAAAAATGTATTTAGAATTAGATAATTATAAGAAGTTAATTAAAGATCTTATCTAATAATTTTTTAGCTATTTATTTCAATTTTTTCTAAAATAGAATTTATAATTTGAGTTGTTGTTATGCCATCTGCCTCAGCTTCATAATTTAAAATGATTCGATGATTCAATACATCAACCGCAACATTTTTTATATCATCAGGTAAAACATAATCTCTTTCATTAAAAAAAGCTATTGCTTTAGATGCTAAATTCATATTTATACTAGCCCTTGGAGATGCTCCAAAATTAATATAATCAGATTCATTTTTTAAACCAATAATTTCAGGAGTTCGTGTAGCATTTACAATTGAAATAATATATTTTTCCAATGAATCAGAAATTGAAACTTTATTTATATGTCCTCTAATTGTAAGAATATCTTTTTTTGTTAAAACTCTGTTGATTTTATTATTAAAATTTAGGTTTGACATTCTTTTCATTATTTCTAATTCTTCTTCTTTTGTGGGGTAAGTAACATTGATTTTCATCATAAATCTATCTCTTTGAGCCTCGGGTAAAGGATAGGTTCCCTCCTGGTCTATAGGGTTTTGTGTTGCTAATACAAGAAAAGGATTATCCAGATTATATGAAACATCACCAATAGTTACCTGTCTTTCCTGCATTGACTCTAAAAGAGCAGATTGAACCTTAGCTGGAGAACGGTTAATTTCATCTGCTAAAATTATGTTAGAAAAAATCGGACCTTTCTTTACTTCAAATTTTGAATTTTTTTGATTAAAAATCATTGTACCTATTAGATCAGATGGTAACAAGTCTGGTGTGAACTGAATTCTATTAAAATCAAGCTTTAAAACGTTTGATAATGTTTTAACAGTTAAGGTTTTTGCTAAACCAGGAACACCCTCCAATAAAATATGTCCCTGTGTAAATAAGCCAATAAGTAACCTATCTATCATATAATCTTGACCAACAACAATTTTTCTTATTTCAGAATAAATTTTATCTATTTTTTTAAAATCAGTTTTCATTACTAAATAATTAGGCTGCTAATGAAACATTTTTTCATTTCTAAATTGTATTTTTATTGTTAAAAAAAGTTAAGAATGATTAGTCAAATAAATAAAGTTCATCAAAGTATAAAAGAAATCATTCTTAAATTAAAAGAAGATTCTATCTCAAAAAAAAGATTAGAAATTCTTAATAAAATACTAAATGAAACAAATAAATATACAATTAATAAAAACTATCCTAATATAATTTTTATTTGCACACAGAATTCAAGAAGAAGCCAATTTGCAGAAACATGGGCTCATACATTTAATTTTATATTCAAAAAAAACATAAAAATTTATTCTGGAGGAACCAGTAAAGGTAAATTAAATAGTAGAACTATAAACGTTTTAAAAACAAATGGATTTAAAGTGAAAAAAGAATCAAATAAGTATTTTCTTAATTTTTCTGAAAATTATAATTCAGTACCATTGCATTCAAAACACATCAACGAACTTTATTTAAAAGATAATTTTATAACTATTATGACATGTTCAGATGCAGATAAAAACTGTCCTGTGATATCAAATTCATTAAGTAAAATTTTACTTTCATACGAAGACCCAAAAAAATTTGATGATACGAATCAAGAAACTAATAAATACATAGAAACATCACAGCAAATTGCTTTAGAACTCTTTTATATATTCAAAAATCTAAAATGAAAAAAATTATTAAAAAATTTTATGGAATAGATACATCAAAAGTTATCCAAATAGACTCTAATGATAAAATGAACATTGGATATGGCAGCTTTAATTATAAAATAATTTCTAACAAAAAAATATTTCTTTTGAAAACATATAAACTAAATAGAAGAAACTTGAATTTTGTAAAGTCGGAAAATAAAATAATACATTTATTAAGTAAAAAAATTAAAAAAATTTTTCCTCAAATTATTTTAAATATCAATGGTGAACAATTAACAGTTATAAAAGAAGAAAAAACAATATATCGAATGCTTTCTTTTATAGAAGGTAAATTTTTGTCAGAATCAAAGCACTCTTATAAACTTTTTGCGAATTTTGGAAAAGTTTTTGGCAAAATAAATAAGGAGTTAATAAAAATTGAGGATGAAAATATTGAATCAAGAAAAATTGAATGGGATATAAAGAATCTTAATTGGAATAGTAAATATCTTGATTATATAAAAGATGTTGAAGTTAAAAAACTAGTTGAATACTTTCTACTTCAATTTAATGAAAATGTTTTGCCTAATAATTTTAATTTAAGAGAATCAATAATTCATAATGATGCAAATGATTGGAATATATTAGTTAATAAAGAGAAAATCATAGGGGTTATAGATTTTGGAGATATGGTCAAGACCTATTTAATTAATGAGGTAGCAGTTGCCTTATCTTATGCCCTTACAAAAAAAGAAAATCTGTTTAAGTGGATATCTAAATTTTTAAAAGCTTACAATAGATCAATAAAGCTAAAAAGTGTTGAAATTGATTTATTGTATTATCTCATTCCGGCAAGGCTATGTACAACAATTCTTAAATCGTCATTTCATGAAAAAGAAGATCCTAAAGATAAATATATTACGATAAGCAAAAACGGAGCAATAGGTTTGCTGAAAAAATGGATAACCATAAACCCTATTTATTTTCAAAACAACATTAAAAAAGAGCTTAAAATCCCCATAAAAAAAAGACCCTCCAATCTAGATTTAATCAAGAAAAGAAAAAAATACTTAAGTAAAGCTTATTCTATAAGTTATAAATCTCCAATTCAAATAAATAAAGCTGCATTTCAATATATGTATGATTCAATAGGAAACACCTATCTAGATGCATATAATAATGTTCCTTTAGTGGGGCATGAGCATCCCAGAATAACAAAATCAGCTCAGAAACAAATTGCAAAATTAAATACCAATACAAGATACTTGTATTCTAGCCTCACAGAATATTCTAAATTATTATTGAAAAAATTTCCAAAAAAATTTCAAAAAGTTTTTTTTGTTAATTCAGGAAGTGCCGCAAGTGACCTTGCTATAAGAATAGCTAAAACTCATACTCAAAATAAAAATATTGCTGTCTTAGAGCAAGGTTATCATGGGAATACTGCTCAAGGAATAAATATTAGTCACTACAAATACTCTGGAAAAGGTGGTTGTAAAAAGAAAAAAAATATTATTGAATTACCAATAACAAAAACTAATAATAAAAACCACATCTTTAAATCCAACTCTGAATTATTCAAAAATGCTAAAAGAAAAATAGAAGAAAAAAAATCATTATGTGCATTTATAGCTGAGCCTATAGTGGGCTGTGCAGGTCAAGTAGTTTTGCCAAAGAATTATATCAAAGAATTACACCCAACAATAAAAAAATTAGGAGGTCTTTATATTTCAGATGAAACTCAAACTGGTTTTGGGAGATTAGGAAAGTATTTCTGGGGATATGAAATGCTTGATAAAGTTCCTGATATTATAATTCTTGGCAAACCAATTGGAAATGGTCATCCTATGGCGGCAGTCATAACAACCAAAAAAATTAACAAATCATTTGAAAATGGTATGGAGTTTTTTAGTTCATTTGGAGGTAATCCTGTATCATGTGAAATTGGAAAATCAGTTCTTAAAATAATTGAAGAAGAAAAACTTCAAAAAAACGCATTAACTGTTGGTAATTACTTAACTACAAAACTAAATCAATTAAAAAATAAATATAAGATAATTCATGACATACGCGGAATGGGTCTTTTCATAGGAATTGAATTCAAAAAAATTAATGGAATTCCAGCTACCAAAGAAACCATATACATAACAAATGAATTAAAAAAACAATTTATATTGGTATCAACAGATGGTGAATATAATAATGTGATAAAGATTAAACCACCTTTATGTTTTTCAATTGCAAATGCTGATGTTCTAATAAAATCACTAGAAAAAATTATTCGAAAACTAATTTAACCTATCTGAAACTTCTTTGTTTTTTTTAACAAAAATTGCTATAATACCAGAAGATACAGCTGAGGTCAAAAACTGCCATCCAAAATTTTTAATTTGTCCTATTGGAGTAAAACTTTGGGGTATATCTTCTTCTAATTGTTCAATTGTAGCATCAATAGCTTCGCCACCAGAGCCAAAACTCTCCATCATAGAAACTGTACTTTCAATTACCAATTGACTTAATTTCTCACCAAGTTCAGGATCTATAATTTGAAAAAACACAATACCCCAGATTAACTGAAATGTTGCAGAAAATAATGAAAGAATGTATAGATAAATAAAAGAATCTTTATATGATAATATGCCTCCAATTGAATTTCTGTAATTAATTCCAAAATAAATTAGTAAGGCCACAGATATTATAAGAACCGATATTCCATACCACCATTTAACATATAAAGAAATATCAATTACATAAATTAATAATCCATAAATAATTAAAAGTGCAGTTAGTATAAGGCTATTTGTAATAATATCTGTTAGATAATTGTTCTGTTTAGATTCCATAAATAAAAATTTAGTTTAAACCAAAATTAATAAATCTCATTAAAAAAAATATAAAATTTACTTTATAAAAAAATGAATGTTAAAAAGATTGAAAAAGAATTAAATTATGGGATCACATTTTAAATTGTATTGATAATAATCAGATGAGTGAATTAAGATAATTTATTCATTCTAAACCTTCTGGCAATTTCTTCAACTTCATTGTCTATATCATCAATCTCTTTGAATACCACTCTTAATTTCTTTTCTAATGACTTTAGAGTTAATCTAGTTTCATCATTAAGTGTATCTGATTTATGTAAAATAATTAGGTTGTCAGCTGCCTTTGATATTTTTTCTTTGCTGTCATCAACAAATTGATCAAAAAGCTTGAATTTATCTGCATTTTTTTCATGCTCACTATAAATAAACCCTATAGTATTTTCACTCATAATAATAGATATTATTACTAATTTATTAATTTAATAACTTTAATTATTAATTAATTAAATAAACTTTTAAATGAAACCAATTAAAAACAACCTTCTTTACATTCTAATAATCTTTTTCATATTCTGTCAAATAAAATTGATAGCTCAATCAATTCAGTGGAATCCAAAAGAAACGGGTTACTATCAAGTAGTTGATAACGAGCTGATTTTTAAGAGCACAAATGGAGGAAAAGATATAATTGTTTTAAGCAAAAAAGATGTTTCTCTAAACAATAAAACTCCTCTCAAAATCAAAAATTATTCATTTTCAAAAGATCGAGATAAAATTTTAATTTTCACAAATACAAAAAAGGTATGGCGATATGAAACAAAAGGAGATTATTGGGTTTTTGATCTTACAAGCAAAGAGTTAAAAAAACTTGGAAATAATCTTCCAGAGTCAAGCTTAATGTTTGCAAAATTTTCGCCAGATGGAAAAAATGTAGCCTATGTAAGTAAAGAAAGATCAGAAAAAAATAGCGTTAGGAATAGTAGCACTAATGCTAATATATACATAGAAAATTTGCAAAAAAATACTATCAAAAAAATTACTAGTTCTAATAATACAAAAAAATTAATTAATGGGACTTTCGATTGGGCTTATGAAGAAGAATTTGATTGTAGAGATGGTTTTTTATTTAATGAAAATGGAACAAAAATTGCATTTTGGCAAATTGATGCTAATCAAGTTAGAGATTTTTTAATGATTAATAATACTGATTCAATTTATTCATTTAATATACCCGTTGAATACCCAAAAGTTGGCGAATTTCCTTCTCCTGCAAAAATTGGAGTTATTGATTTGACTAATGAAAATAAAATTATATGGATGAAAATTCCAGGAGCAGCTAACAATAATTATTTACCACGAATGATGTGGAGTCCTTCATCAGATGAATTGTATATACAACAACTAAACAGAAAACAAAATCATAGTAAAATATTTATTGCAAATGCATCTTCAGGATCTGTTAAATTGTTAAGAGAAGAAAAAGACAATGCCTGGGTAGACATTAGAAGTTCATGGCCAAATAATAATCAAGCTGGTTGGAAATTTATAAATACAGGAAAAAACTTCCTATACATAACTGAAAAAGATGGGTGGTCCCATATTTATAGTTTTAATATTAAAACCAAAAAAGAATATTTAGTTACAAATGGAGAATATGATGTAATTCAACCTCTAGGAATTGATGAAAAAAAAGGTATCATATATTTTATAGCTTCTCCAAAAAATGCCACTCAAAGATATCTTTATAAAACAGATATAAGTGGAAAAGGAAAATTAGAAAAAGTTACTCCAAACATTTTGAAAGGATCTAATAGTTATCAAATTAGCCCTAATGCAAATTATGCTTTCCACAGATTTTCTAATTACTTCACAAAGCCAATGGCCCAGTTAATAAACCTTCCTAATCATACAGCCATAAATAATGAAAAAATGATATCTGAAAAATTTGATCCTAACTTAAAAAATAATAGTGCTCTTAGTTTTTTTCAAATTACAACTATGGATGATGTAACTATGGATGGATGGATAATTAAACCAAAAAATATGGATCCAAAAAAAAAATACCCTGTTCTTTTTTATTTTTATAGTGAACCTGCAGGAACAACAGCAGTTGATCGATATGGTGTGGGAAAAAATAGGTTATATGATGGGGATATGCAAGAAGATGGTTATGTTTATGTGTCATTTGATGGGAGAGGAACACCTTCTCCAAAGGGAAGAAATTGGAGAAAAGCAATTTATAGAGGAATCGGAAAAGTTAATGTAAGAGATATGGGAATGGGAGCCTTGGAGGTTTTTAAAAAATATGAATTTATAGATACAAGTAGAGTTGCTGTTCATGGGTGGAGTGGTGGTGGTTCTGCAACATTAAATTGTTTGTTTCAATATCCAGAAATATTTCATACTGGAATATCTGTTGCTGCAGTAGCGTATCAACTTTCATATGATAATATTTATCAAGAAAGATACATGGGGATTCCAGAAGAAACCTATCAAGATTTTATTGATGGATCTCCTTTAACCCATGTTAAAAATTTTAAAGGGAACTTACTATATATGCATGGAACTGCCGATGATAATGTTCATTATCAAAATGCTGAATTATTGATTAATGAATTAATAAAACACAAAAAAGTTTTTTATTTCATGTCTTATCCTAATAGATCACATGGAATAAGAGAAGAAAATGCTTATCCACATGTAGCACTAATGTTTACAGATTTTCTCAGAAAATATTGTAAACCAGGTGGTATCTGATTTTGTCATTTTAATCTTGATTAAAAATATTATTAACTTTACTATCAAAATCCCAAATAATGAGTTCTATTCTTAAGCCAATAATTCTATTCTTTTTTGCAATAATTTGCAATCTTCTCTTTATAAATAATCTTTTTTCCCAAATAATGTATCCGGGACCGGTAACTCTTGGGGGCGAAGAAGATTTTTGGGTTTGGGAAACGGATAGTTGTAAATACACAATGACTCCAGATGGATCATTAAGAGCATATAGAGATAATGATAATAAAATTATAGTTCATCTTGCTCATTATGATAATTATAGATTAACTGGAACTTCTTTTGATAATCTAACAAGTGACTGTAATATTATATTATCATCCAACTGGAATACGGATCCTTCAAAGCACGACAGTCAGCATTGGTTGGGAGGAGGATATACTGAAGATGGAATTAATGTTCATGCACTA
>Ga0066836_10000789_pt1 | contig 16022 bp, 15 predicted proteins | sample ETNtaG_18_FD_71568 | JGI IMG/M metagenome (GOLD analysis project Ga0066836, IMG submission 71568) | Marine microbial and viral communities from oxygen minimum zone, Eastern Pacific Ocean - ETNP201302SV91 | ecosystem: Environmental > Aquatic > Marine > Oceanic | place: Pacific Ocean: Eastern...
CCGACTTCTAAAAAACAAACTGCATTTAGCTTATATGGTCCTACATGTGATAGTTCAGATTTCATGAAAGGTCCTTTTATATTGCCAAATAATTTAAAAGAAGGTGACTACATAGAAATTGGTCAGCTTGGTGCTTATTCATTAACCTTCAGAACTAAGTTTAATGGTTTTTATTCAGATCAAATTTTTGAAGTACAAGACAAACCAATAATGTCTATGTATGAAAGGGACAGTAGTTCTCGTTATCTTGTTGCCTAAATGAATAGCCCAAAAAATCCGAAGTTGGGTCATAATAAAAAGACCTTTTTAGAAAAACCGATTGAACACATCGATATCACTTCTTTTGATTCAAGAAAAATTATAGATTCTATGGATAAGATGTCATTTACTTCGAGAGACACAGCTAAAGCTTCTGGAATATTTAATGAAATGTTGGCTGAAAAAAATTGTACAGTTTTTCTAACTTTAGCAGGTTCAACTTCTGCTGCCGGATGTATGAAAATATATTCGGACATGATTAAATATAATATGGTCGATGTAATAGTTGCTACCGGAGCTTCAATTATTGACATGGATTTCTTTGAAGCTTTGGGATTTAAACACTATCAAGGTTCACAATTTCAAGATGATACCCAGTTAAGAGAAAATTATATAGATAGAATATATGATACATATATTGACGAAGAAGAGCTTCAAACTTGTGACAAAAAAATTTGTGAAATTGCAGATAATTTAGAACCAAGACCATATACTTCAAGAGAATTTATAAAAGAAATAGGAAGATATTTGAAAACTCATTCTAAGAAAAAAAACTCTCTGATTGAAACGGCTTATGACAACAATATTCCTATATTTTGTCCAGCTTTCACTGATTCCAGCGCAGGATTTGGCTTAGTTTTGCATCAAGAAAAAAATCCCAAAAAATGCATCACTATCGATTCTATTAGAGAATTTAGAGAGCTTACTGAAATTAAAATAAAATCTAAGTCTTCTGGACTATTTATGATTGGAGGAGGAGTTCCAAAAAATTTTGTTCAAGATACCGTAGTTTGCGCTGAACTTTTAGGAAAAAATGTTGATATGCATAAATATGCCGTGCAAATTACAGTAGCAGACACTAGAGATGGTGCCTGCAGTAGTTCTACCCTTAAAGAAGCTAGCTCCTGGGGGAAAGTTGATACTTCAAAGGAACAAATGGTTTTTGCAGAAGCAACTAGCGTTTTACCTTTAATAGCTAGCGATGCATACCATCGCAACCATTGGAAAGAAAGACAGCGAAAAAATTTTTCAAAGCTTTTCGGTTAAAAAATTGAAATATCTATCAAATAAAAAAGGATTTCTCGGTGTTGATAATAATAGTACCAGAAATAATGTTATCGTGGTTCCTTTTGGACTTGAAAAAACTGTAAGTTATGGCGGAGGAACTAAAAAAGGACCAATAGAAATAATTAAAGCATCTCATCAAGTAGAACTTTTTGATGAAGATTTACATAAAGAACCTCATAAATCTATTGGAATAAAAACTCTAAAACCGTTTCCTATTAAAAAAAATATGATTGATGCGCTCAAACAAATTGAAAACATAAATAATATTATATTAAGTAATAATAAATTTCCTTTAGTGCTGGGCGGTGAACATTCTTTAACACCTGGAGCTATAAGACCTTTTGTAAAAAAATTTGATAAAATATGTTTGTTGCACTTTGATGCGCATGCTGATTTAAGAAATAGTTACAATAATAATAAATTTTCTCATGCATCTGCTATAAGAAGATGTTTAGATTATCCAAATTTAAGTGTTGTATCTTTTGGTATAAGAAATATTTCCACTTCTGAAATCCCATTTTTAAAGAAAAATAAAAATAGAATAAAAATTTTTTGGGCTAAAGATAAAGCTCGGTGGAATTTATCTCAATTTAAAAAAATAATAAAAAATAAAAAATTATACTTAACATTTGATGTCGACGGGTTAGATTTAAGCTTAATGCCTGCTACAGGAACTCCAGAACCCGGCGGTTTATTTTGGGATGAAACAATTAATATAATTAAAATTGCAGCAAAAAATTCTAATATTGTAGGAGCGGATATTAATGAGCTATCTCCCATAAAGGGATTTGATTGTTATAATTTTCTAGCTGCTAAATTAGCTTATAAAATAGTTTCCTATATTTTTGAATATAAAAAGTTTAAATAGAAAGAAGATTTTTTACATCCCATTCAATAGTTACCATCGCACCTTTTAAAGTAGCGCTTGTTCCAAAATTAACATCAGCTTTCATTCTTTCCAAAAGTGTTTTGCCAATAAATGTACCTAGTCCTAAACCTGATTTGGCATCTATTTTCTTATCTTTGCTATGAATATAAGGTTCTCCTAAAAATTTTCTTATATCTTCTGGAAACCCTGGGCCATCATCGCAAATTTTTATTTTTATATTTTTTTTATTACTTTGTAACGTTATTTCAACTAAAGAATTGCTAAATTTTGATGCATTTCCAATAAAATTTCTTAACCCATATGTAATTTCGGCTTTTCTTTTAATAATAAGTTCGTCTTTATTATTTTCAACTTTAAAAGAAAATTCTTTATTTGAAATTTCTTTAAATGAATTTATAATTTCAATTAATAAATTCTCCAAATTTACGTTTTCAAAAAATTTATCTTTTTTCAAAGGAGTCATAGAAAGTTTCTTTAATATTTCGCCACATCTTAACGACTGACTGTGAAGTAATTGTATATCTTTTGAATATTTATTATTATTTCCTATCTCTTTTTCTAATTCTTTTGAAACTAATTTTATAGTAGATAAAGGAGTGCTCAATGAATGAGCTGCTGCAGCTGCCTGAACTCCTATGGTTTTCAGTTCGTGTTCTTTAGCCAAAACCATTTCTAGTCGATTAAGAGCTTCTGTTCTTTTCCTATTCTCTAAACCAAATCTAGCACCAAAATAACATAAAAAAATTAAGCCTATTATTATTGCTGTAGGAATTCCGTTCAAATAGTAATTTGGTACATGAAAATGCAGTTCTCCAGAACTTGGTAATGGAAAATGATAGATTGTTAATATGAACAAAAAGGCTGCAGTTATAATAGATAAATTTATAGTACTTTTTACTGATAAAAAAGTAGATGAAACTACTGCAGGTATAACAAGAAGCAATACAAAGGGATTAGTAATTCCTCCTGTAAAAAAAATAAGCAAAGCTAGCTGAGCAAGATCATAAGTTAAATATATTGCTGAACTTAGATCGCTTAATAATTTTTTTTTTTCCCTAAATTGTAAAAAAATATTAGTTATAACGCCCAAAAAAATTACAATAATGCAATATAAAAACAGAAAATCAAAATTTAGAAAAAAATAAACAAAATTTATAGCTATAAATTGACCAATAATTGCTATCCATCTTAATATAACTAATGTTTTTTTATCTAATTGAATATTGTCTGATGTTTTAAATATCTCCAATAATTTCATTAAGAAATTATATATCTAAATTTAAAACTTCTAAAGCTCCATTAATTATAAAATCTTTTCTAGGAGCAACTTCGTCACCCATTAATATTTGTATTAAATCTTGATCTTTTTTTGATTTTGCTTTTGTATTATTTGAATACCTAACTTGTAATAATGTACGTTTTTCAGGATCTAAGGTTGTTTTCCATAATTCTTCTGGGTTCATTTCTCCCAAACCTTTGAATCTTTGGATGTTTACTTTGCTTTTTTCTCTTTCTAGAAATTTATTAAACTCTTTAGTATTTTTTTTAATTGAACCTTTGCTTTTTTCTGATGATTTGATTAAAAAATTTTCTAACTCATTGTCATCTTTTATGTAATAACTTTTTCCTCCTTTTGTTATTTTATATAAAGGAGGCTGTGCTAGATAGATGTGATTTTTTTCTATAAGCTCGTTGAAAGGGTAATTATTAAACAATGTTAATAATAAAGTTCTTATATGAGAGCCGTCAACATCAGCATCTGTCATTATAACAATTTTTTCATATCTTAAATTCTCAATACTAAAATCTTTAGATCCTGTGCCAAGTGCATTAATTAAAGTTACTATTTCGTTTGAAGACATCATTTTTGAAAAAGCTTTTGTTTGTGCGTCTTGACCATTGCCATTTCTGTTTTTCGAACCGTTTGTATCAATATAAGTATTTAATATTTTTCCCCTCAATGGAAGAACTGCCTGAAATTCTCGATTTCTTCCTTGTTTTGCAGAACCTCCCGCTGAATCACCTTCGACAATAAATAATTCTGTGCCTTCAGCTTTACCTATTTGACAATCAGCAAGTTTTCCAGGTAGCCCTGATAATTCTAATGATCCTTTTCTTCTCACACCTTCTCTTGCTTTTCGGGCAACATCTCTTGCTACAGCAGCTTGAACTATTTTTAATAATACTATTTTTCTAATTCCTGGATTTTGATCAAACCAAGTTGATAATTTATCACTCACTATAGATTCTACAATAAATCTAATCTCTGATGAAACGAGTTTATCTTTTGTTTGTGAAGAAAATTTTGGATCAGGAATTTTTACTGATAAAACGCCCGTTAAACCCTCTCTGGTATCATAACCTTCAATTGTAACTTTATTCTTCTTTAATAAATTTCCATCAGCGGCGTATTTGTTAATAACTCTTGTTATAGCACTTCTGAAACCTAATAAGTGTGTTCCTCCATCTTTTTGATGAATATTGTTTGCAAAAGGCAACATGTCTTCGGAATATCCTGCGTTCCATTTTAATGAACATTCTACTTCGACATTATCTTTTACTCCAGAAATATAGATTGGTTTTTTAAATAAGCTTAGATCGTTCTTATTAACTAATGCTGATTTATTTTTATCTAAAAATTCAACAAACTCTTGAATTCCTCCATCATATTTATTTTTATATTCTTTTTCTTTTTTTCCAGTTTTATCTAACAAATGAATTGATAATCCTTTATTCAAAAAGGCAAGTTCTCTCATTCTTTTTTGTAATATTGAAGAACTAAATTTAGTATCAGAAAATACCTGTCTCGATGGAAGAAAATTTATTAAAGTACCTGTTTTGCTAGTTTTTCCTTTACCTTTTAAAGGAGATAAAGCTTTGCCATCTTTGAATTCAATAAAATATTCTTTTTTATCTCTAAATATTTTCAATGTTAGTTTTTCAGATAATGCATTAACTACTGAAACACCTACTCCATGAAGTCCCCCTGAAACTTTATATGAATCGTGATCAAACTTTCCTCCAGCATGAAGTTGTGTCATTATCACTTCAGCAGCAGATTTTTTTTCACCTTTGTGTAGATCAACTGGTATTCCTCTCCCATCATCTTCGACTGTAACAGATTGATCTGAATTAACTGTAACTTTAATATTTTTACAATATCCTGCTAATGCTTCATCTATAGAATTGTCTACAACTTCATAAACCATATGATGTAAACCTGTGCCATCGTCAGTATCACCAATGTACATTCCAGGTCTTTTCCTAACAGCATCTAAACCTTTAAGTACTTTTATAGAATCTGCGCTATATTTGATTTTATTTTCTTCTTTTTTGTTAGTCATATTTATGAAATTAGCTTCTATTTTAACATTTTTTTATTAGTAATTAAATCAGCGACAAATTAGCTTCTTAAATTAGTGTTGATATTAAATGATTACTTAATGAAAAAAAAAAAAATAATCTAATAATGCTTTTATTAAAATAAATTAGATTTTCATTGGCATAACAACATGAAAAGTGTTTTTATCCAATAAATCTTTTACCAAAACTGGAGAGCCTGGATCGTTTAATAAAATAATAATTGAATCATTTTCAATTTGTGAAGTAATATCAATTAAATATCTACTATTAAAACTTATGCTTAAATCTTCTGAGTTAAATTTTGCATTTACAATCTCTAAACCCTCGCCGCTATTAGGATTGTTAACTGATAATTGTACTGAATCTTTTGAAATATGCATTTTTAAACCCTCTTTACGATCAGAAGAAACAGTTGTTACCCTTTCTATAGAATTTTTAAACTCATTTAATTTAATTTCTAAAGTTTTATTATTATTTTTTGGAATTACCTTGTTATAATCAGGAAATCGTCCATCTATAACTTTAGAGATCAATACTCCGCCATCCATACTAAATTTAATCTTTGATTTGTTATTTGATATTTTTACTGGCTTTGTATTTTGTTCTAATAAATAAATTAATTGAAAAATAGTTTTTTTGGGCAAAATAATTGATTCTATATTAGTGTTTTGATCAATTTCTATACTGCTTGAAGAAAGCCTGTGACTGTCTGTAGAAACTCCAGATAAAAATGTTTTGTTTTCTAATTTTGTTTTGTGTAAAAAAATTCCATTAAGATAATGTCTAGTTTCATCATTAGAAATAGAAATTTTTGTTTTATTTAAAAGTTTTAATAATTTTTCTGATGCAATTTCAAAACTTTTTTCCTCACCTTTTTCTTCTGAAAGAGGAAAGTTATCTGGCGGAATACACAGTAAATTAAATTTTGAATTACCTGAAATTAATTTTAGTTTATTTGTGCTTTGCAATGTAAGTTCAATCTTTGCGTTAGATTGTAATTTTCTTAATATATCATAAAGAATGTTTGCAGAAGTCGTAGTGGAACCTTCTTTTTTTATTTCTGTTGGTGTTATTTCTTCAAAATAAATTATATCTAAATCGGTCGCAGTAATTTTTATTTTTGAGTCTTTTGCCTCTATTAGAATGTTTGATAATATTGGTAGCGTTGTTTTTTTTTCGATAATTCCGTTTGCATGACTTAATGACTTTAAAAAAATGTCTCTGTCAATTGTAAATTCCATTGTGCAAATTTAAAGTAATTTTTTTTTTAATTCTAGAACGCTTTGCCTTATCTCATTATCCTTTTTCATTAATTCATCAATTTTTTTAACCGCATGAATTACAGTAGTATGATCTCTGTTAGAAAATTTTCTTCCAATGTCGGGTAAAGAATTGGTCGTATGTTGTTTAGCAAGATACATTGCTATTTGTCTAGGTCTGGCTAATGATCTTGATCTTCTGGGTGATAATAATTCTTGAATATTTAAATTAAAATATGAAGCAACCATATTTTGGATAAGTTCGACATTTATGGACTTATTGTTAGAATTTATAAAGTCTTTTAAAATCTTTTTACATTCGTAAATATTTGGAGATTTTGTATTAATTTTACTGAAAGCTAAAATTCTATTTAATCCACCAACCATTTCTCTAATATTTGAAGTAACCTCTGTAGCTAAAAATCTAATAACTTCTTCACTCAAATCATATTCTTCTTTAAAATTTCTTTTGATTTCTTCAAATTTACTTTTCAAAATTTTAATTCTTAAATCTAAATCTGGAGGTTGAATGTCTATTACCAAACCTCCTGACATTCTTGATCTAATTCTTTCTTGTATTCTATCAAGATTCGAAGGTGGTCTATCAGAGGAAATAACTATTTGCGATCCTCTTTCAATTAACGCATTAAAAGTATGAAAAAACTCTTCTTGCATTTGCTCTTTGCCATTCACAAATTGAATATCGTCAATAATAAAAACATTTGCATTTCTAAAAAAATCTTTAAATTTAACCATTTCGTTATTTTTTATAGATTTAATAAAATGATACATAAACCTTTCAGCTGAAATAAACATAACTTTTTTTGCATTTCCAATTTCTACTCCTATAGCATTTAATAAATGAGTTTTACCCATTCCAACTGAGCTATAAATAAACAGTGGATTATAATGTGCAGATTCAATACAAACTTTTTTTGCAGCTGTATAAGCAAGTTCATTGCTTTCGCCTACTATGAAATTATCAAATCTATTATTTCCTCTAAAACGGTTATAATTTAATAATGAAGTTTCAATTGATGTAATTTTATTTTTTTTAATCGAGTTTATTTGATTTGGTTTTTCGTTACTCTCTTCGATCACGAATTCTAGTCTTTGAATGCTTTTTTTAAATGTTTTAATTACGTCCAATATTTTATCAGCATATCTAGAAACTATCCAATCTCGCACAAACCTGGTTGGTACAGATAGAACGATATAATGATTATATTCTTTTTTTAAATTGACATTTCTGATCCAGCTTTCATAAGTATCATTTCCAAAAGTCGCTTTTAATTTATCTAAAATTTCATCCCAGTTAAGATAGCTTTCTTCTTTTGCTATAAGTGCACTTGGGTTTAATTTTGGTGATATTTCTTTCATAAAAAATTTTCTTGAATGATTAGTTCTAATTTTTTTTTTACTTTCATGCAATCCTTATTAGGTTGTATTGAAAAAAAATTTTAATTTGGGTTGTATTGAAAAAAAATTTTAATTTGGGTTGTATTGAAAAAAATTAATTATAAAAAAATCTTTTCAAAAAGATGCAACTTTAAATATATTAACTACATATTGTTTTTTTTAAAAAAAAAATTCTTTATTTAGTTGCAACTAAAAAGATATTTTTGAATTATCAACTCTTAATTGACTTAGATTTATTTTTTACCAGAATTATTAATTTTTTTTGTAATTCTTGAAATTTTTCTTGACGCCGTTTTTTTTGTTATAGATCCAGTTTTTGCTATTTTCATCAATTGTGAGTGGAATTTTGGAAGAAAATTTTTTGCTTCCTTTATTTTTCCCGTATCTAGATATATCTGCATTTGCTTAATAGCATTTTTGTATTTACTTTTTCTTATTCTATTCACCAAAGCTTGCTTCTTAGTTCTTTTGGTGCGTCTTACTGCAGATTTAATATTTGGCATAAAGTGCTGAATATATATCTTTTTGGTTTATATCGGTCAACATCAATATATTGTCAAAAAAGTTCACATATGATCTATTTAAATTAAATGGAAATCAAGCATACAAATAAAAATAGAATAGTGTCTGAAGTCTTTCAAAAGGTCTTTGATAAATACGATCTAATGAACGATTTAATGTCTTTAGGTATCCATAGAATATGGAAAAAAACATTTATAAATTACTTAAACCCTCAACCAAATACTAAACTAATTGATGTTGCCTCTGGTACTGGCGATATAGCTAAATTATTTTTAAATAAGATTAATTATAAAGGTTCCGTATATTGTGTAGATGAAAATAAAGATATGCTCGAAATTAGTAAAAGAAAATTAAACAATAAAGGTAATATTAAATGGCATTGCAACAATGCAGAAAAATTGCCATTTGGAAATGATGAATTTGACTATTACACAATAAGTTTTGGTATTAGAAATGTGTCAAATATAAATAACGCACTAAAGGAAGCTTTTAGAGTTTTGAAGCCAGGTGGTAGATTGTTATGCTTAGAATTTTCTAAGGTAAAAAATGAAATATTAAATGAAGTTTATAAACTTTATTCAAAATCAATACCTAAAATTGGAAAACTAGTTGTAGGGAATTCTGAACCTTATGATTATCTTATAAATAGTATTAATGAATTTTATTCTCAGGACGAATTATTAGAATTACTAAAAAAAAATAATTTTTCAAATTCATCTTTCAGAAATATAAGCGGTGGAATTGTAGCTATTCATTCGGCCTGGAAAATATAATAATGTTCAAAAAATTATTTATTCTGTTTAAAATTGGAAGAAAACTTTCCACTTCAGGAGCTATATCTTCCATTTATGAAGTTTATAACCCTCCTGTAGGAATTAAAATTCTTTTCTTCATAATAGGTTTTAATTTTAATAATAAAAAAATTAATAACAATTTTACGCCGGAAAAAAAATTATGTGACGCTCTACAAAAAATGGGTACAACTTTTATTAAACTGGGTCAATTTTTGGCAACAAGACCAGACATAATTGGTCAAAATATTTCCAAAGAATTAGAAAAGCTTCAAGACAAATTACCTCCATTTGAAATGAATGAAGCAAAAAATACATTAAGAGAAGAGCTTGGTCATGAAAATTTTAATCAGATTAAAGATTTGTCTGAACCTGTGGCCGCAGCTTCTATTGCGCAAGTTCATTTTGCAACATTAAATAATTCTAATAAAAAGGTAGCCATAAAAATTCTGAGACCAAATATAGAAAAAATATTCAATGAAGAATTAGATGCTTTGATGCTTCTCGCTTATATGGCTCAAAATTTTATAAAAAAAACTAAAAGACTTAAATTGGTAGAAGTGGTTCAGTTGTTGAGAGAAATCACTATTGTTGAAATGGATTTAAGATTTGAAGCTGCGGCAGCAAATGAAATGTATGAGAATACAAAAAATGATATAGGTTTCAATGTTCCAAAAATTTATTGGAATCAAACCAGCAAAAGAGTCTTGTGTCTAGATAGAATAGACGGAATATCAATAAGGGAAGTTGAAAATTTAAAATCCCTAAATATTGATGTTAAGAAAGTTGCAAAAAATATAATACAACATTTCTTAAAACATGCCGTCAGAGATGGTTTTTTCCATGCTGATATGCATCAGGGAAATTTATTTGTTAATAAAAATGGAGATATTTTACCTATTGATTTTGGTATCATGGGAAGATTAGATAAAAATAACAGAAAATATTTAGCCGAAATACTTTATGGTTTTATAAAGAGAGATTATAAGAAAGTTGCTGAAATTCACATATTAGCTGGTTTGGTTTCAAAAAATGTTTCAAAAGATGAATTTGCTCAAGCATTACGTTCTATTGGAGAACCAATTTTTGGACTGTCTGCAAAAAATATATCTGGTGGTAAATTATTAGCCCAATTATTTGAGATCACTGAAAAATTTAATATGCAAACTCAAATACAGCTTTTGTTATTGCAAAAAACTATGGTTGTTGTGGAAGGAGTTTCTAGAAAATTAGATCCTGAAACTAATATATGGGACGTTTCAAAACCAGTACTTGAAAGTTGGCTGAAAGAAGCAAAAGATCCATTCAATAAGGTTGGAGAAATGATAGAAGATACTTCTGATGTAATGAAAAAAATACCAAATTTACCTAAAATATTGGAAAGGGCCAATGATATAATGGTTCTAATGGCTGAGGGTAAATTTAACCCAAATACCCTAGCATATCAAAGTTTAAAAGAAGAAGAATTAAAATTACAATTGATGCGCAACAATATATTGACAGGAGTTTTAGCTCTTGTAATTTTTGCTTTGTTAGTATTCAAATAATATATGTATGAATAATTTTCTCAAAAATAAAAAAATTATTTTAATAATAGGTGGTGGAATTGCTGCATATAAATCTCTTGATTTAATACGTTTGTTTAAAAAAGAACAATGTGAAATTAAAGTTATTTTAACAGAAGCAGGAAAAAAGTTTGTTACTCCACTATCAGCCGCATCTCTATCTGAAAATAAAGTTTATGAGGATATTTTTGATGGCAATAATGAAGCCGAAATGGATCATATATCTTTATCCAGATGGTGCGATGTAATTATATTTGCACCTATTACAGCTAACTCTATAGCAAAGTTATCATCAGGAAGAGCTGACGATTTAGCATCAACACTTATACTAGCTTCAAATAAACAAATAGTATTAGTACCAGCAATGAATGTAAGGATGTGGTTACACAAATCTACTCAAAATAATTTTAATAAATTATTAGACTATGGATATATATCTGTAGGACCAATAGCAGGTGATATGGCGTGTGGTGAATTTGGAGAAGGAAAAATGTCTTCACCAAAAGAAATATATGAATTTATAAAAGAGTATTTTTATGAAAGGGATATTGTAAAAAATAGAAATTTAAAAGCATTAGTTACTGCGGGGCCAACAAGAGAATATATAGACCCTATTAGATTTATTACAAATAAATCAAGTGGCAAACAAGGTTATGAAATTGCAAAATGTTTATCTAAATTTGGAGTGAAAACTACATTGATATCAGGACCCTCTATTTTAAAAAAACCTCAAAATGTAAAACTAATAAAAGTTGAATCTGCTGACGAAATGTTTGAAGAAACAAAAAAAACTTTACCGGTTGATATAGCTGTTTGTGCTGCAGCAGTATCTGATTTTATACCTGATAAATTTGAAACTGAAAAAATTAAAAAAGATGTAATAAATTTAAATTTAAAAAGAAATGTAGATATCTTAGAATTTTTATCAAAAAATAATTCTCAAAGACCTAAACTAGTAGTTGGTTTTTCTGCTGAAACTAACAATGTGTTAAAATTTGCAGAAAATAAAAAAAATAAAAAACATTGTGACTGGATTGTTGCAAATGATGTTTCAAACTCAAAAATTGGTTTCGATTCGGAATATAATTCAGTTTCTATAATTGACAATGATAAAATTGAAAAAATTGAAAAAAATCTAAAAACATACATTGCAAATAAAATAGCTAAAAAAATAATCAATAATTTTATTTAATAATATATAAAATTATTAAGAAAAAGATTTTTAAAGCACAAATGAGATTTAAAAAAAAACAAATAGAAAGATACTCAAGAAATATTATACTTAAAAAAGTTGGTGTTATTGGTCAAAAAAAACTTCTTAGATCTAGCATTTTAATTGTTGGAGCGGGTGGCTTAGGTTCACCAATTGCAATTTATTTAGCTGCGCTTGGAATTGGAAAAATTGGAATTGTTGACAAAGATAAAGTTGAAATATCTAACCTCAATCGACAAATAATTTTTGAGACTAAAGATATTAATAAAAATAAATCTTCAGCTGCTGCGAAGAAAATTAAAAAAATAAACCCAGATATAATAGTAAAATCTTTTAATGAAAACCTATCTATAAAAAATATAAATAAAATAGCAAAAAATTTTGATCTCATAATTGATGGGAGTGATAATTTTAAAACTCGTTTTTTAATCAATGAATATTGTCATAAAAATAGCAAAATATTAGTATCCGGTGCTATAAGTAAATTTGATGGTCAGGTATATACCTTTAATTTTTCAAATAAAAAATCTCCCTGTCTTAGGTGTTTTATGCCAAAAATGCCCAGGCATAGTGGTAGGCTTTCCGAAACAAATAATTGCGAATATGAGGGAATTTTAGGCCCTGTAGCGGGCCTAATTGGCACCATTCAAGCAAATGAAGCTATAAAAGAAATATTAGGAATCGGCAATACTTTGTGTGGTTATATACTAATAATTGATGCTCTAAAACTCACATTTAGAAAAGTTAAACTTAATAAACGTCCAAATTGTATTTGCAATGAATGAAATTAAAAAAAATTTATTAATTTTTTTAATAGCTATTTTAATTACTTTGTTTTTTTTAACAAAATCTCACTCTATTGAATTTAATAACTTTTTATGTTTAAAAAATGACGAAGTAAATTTAAGGCAAGGTCCTTCTTTTGAATATCCTATTAAGTTTGTTTATAAAAAAAAATATTTACCACTTGAAGTTCTAGATAGGTCGGATGCGTGGAGAAAAGTTAAAGATCTTGAAAAAAATTCTGGATGGATACATGTTTCACAATTATCTAAAAAAAAGACCGCAATTAATATAAACAGTAATGAATTACTTTATAAAAAACCTACAATTTATTCAAAACCTGTTGCGAAACTTGAATCCGGTAGATTAGTTTTGATAAAAAAATGTAAAAAAGAATGGTGCAAAATTAAAACTGGCAACTATAGTGGTTGGATTTTTAAAAATGCTCTATGGGGCAGAATTAAATAAAATCTTCCATTAAAGATTTTCTATTTGCATCTGTTATAGTGGTGCTGTGACTATACAAGTTATGATCTATACCAATATTGATTTTTATATTTAAATTATTAAATAATTTTATTTGTTCATTTGAAAAATGAAAATGAATAAATTGGACTGATGAAGCTTTTCCCTCTTCTGAAGTTCTATCAACATCTGTTTCTGGTGCTCCTTTAATTTTTTCGTTACCTATTTTCATGTAAACTGTTTCCTCTATTCCACCAACTTTTTCCAAAAAGTCAGCTCTAATAATTGGATTATCAATTTCAAACATTAGAGTTGCAACAAGCTCTTTACCTTTAGGTATTAAAGGATTATAAGCAACCAACTCATCTTTTAACTGTTCGTCACCACCTTTTTCTATATGTAACATTTCCTGAATTTGGCCTAACATTGTTTCATAACTTTCAAAATAAAATGTTGCGTAAGGACCAAGTGCAATTCTTCTATTTTTTTTAAATTCAACTAATTCTTTTCTAAATTGCTTTCTTTTTTCTGCATATAAATTTGGCTCCATTAAATCGCTTTTTTCAACAATTTTATTCTCTTTTGCCATAATCAAAATCTATACGCCTTTGCTAATAGTTCAATAGGGTGTAACGCTTCATCATTTTTAATATTTGTGTCGAACTCAAGTTGTTTTAGATGTTTTGCAGCTAATGGGCAGTCTGAAGCCATGTATTTATTATTTTTATTTTTAATTTGTTTTGCTGTTGGTCTTCCTACTTTTAATGCTATATCGTGAGTTTCTTTCATAACTCCAAAAGTTCCTCCATGGCCTGCACATCTTTCAACCACATCGATTTTAATATTAGGAATTAATTTAAGCATATCTCTAGCTTTAATTCCCATATTCTGCGCTCTTGCATGACAAGCGTTATGAATTGTTACGCCTCCATCAATCTCTTTAAGGCCCTCTGCTAAACCTTCTTTATTTGAAATATCAACAATATATTCATCAATATCACTTATATTTTTTGACAATCTTTTTACATTTTCATTTTTTGGTAATAGTAATGGCCATTCAAATTTTAACATTAACCCACAACTAGCTGTAAGTGTAACTACTTGATAACCTTTATCTACCCATTCTAATAACTCTTTTGATATCTTTTCTGCTTGTTCAACAACTTTTGGTAAATCTGCCTGTTCTAAAAAGGGCATGCCACAACAACCAGGGTAAGCTTCTTGAACTTCTACTCCATTCTTTTTTAAAACTTTAAGCGCAGCTACTCCAGTGCCTTTTTTATTAAAATTTACAAAACATGTTGAATAAATAACTACCTTCCTATTTTTTTTTGGTTTTTCTAGGTTTATAGAATTATTATTTCTTTTAAAATAGCTTGTAAAAGTTTCAGAATTATATTCTGGCAGTTTAACTCTCTTATCTATTCCAACTATTAATTCTAATATTTTTCTGAAAAATTTATTTTTAATATTTGACATCCAATTTATTAATCCCGAAAGTGTAATACCAATTTTAGCATTTCTATCAATCTGAGCTAATTGCTTTGTAACTGTGGAAAGTTTATTTTGTTTTTTTTGTAAAGTTCTATATCTAAGCATTAAATGAGGAAAATCTAAATTAAACTCATGAGGAGGCACATAAGGACATTTTGTCATAAAACACATATCACAAAATGTGCATGAATCTACAATTGGGCTGAATTGATTGCTTGATAAACTTTCTACATCTCCATTTTTTGACTCATCGATCATATCAAAAAGTTTTGGAAAACTATCGCAAAGATTAAAACATCTTCTACATCCGTGACAAATATCAAAAACTCTTCTCATTTCTTCATCTAGTTTTTTTTGATTAAGAAAATCTGGATGGTTAAAGTTTATTGGATGTCTTATTGGAGTTTGAGTGCTACCTTCTTTGCTCATTTTGATTTTTAATTTCTTGGTGGGGAGTATCCCCACCATAAAATTATTAGATTGTATCTAATGTTTTTTGAAATTTACCAGCGTGTGATTTTTCAGCTTTGGCTAAAGTTTCAAACCAATCTGCTATTTCTTCAAAACCTTCTTCTCTAGCTGTTTTGGCCATACCTGGATACATATCAGTGTACTCATGAGTTTCTCCAGCAACAGCTGATGCTAGATTAGCTTTAGTTTCTCCGATTGGCTTACCAGTTGCTGGATCCCCGACTTCTTCTAAAAATTCTAAATGACCGTGGGCATGTCCAGTTTCACCTTCTGCTGTTGATCTAAATACTGCAGCAACATCATTATAGCCCTCTACATCCGCTTTTTGTGCAAAATATAAATATCTACGGTTTGCTTGACTCTCGCCTGCAAAAGCAGCTTTTAGATTTCCTTCTGTTTTACTTCCTTTTAATGCCATATAATTTCTCCTTCAAAAATAGTTTATAATGATTCTAAACTATA
>Ga0066836_10000792_pt1 | contig 15997 bp, 15 predicted proteins | sample ETNtaG_18_FD_71568 | JGI IMG/M metagenome (GOLD analysis project Ga0066836, IMG submission 71568) | Marine microbial and viral communities from oxygen minimum zone, Eastern Pacific Ocean - ETNP201302SV91 | ecosystem: Environmental > Aquatic > Marine > Oceanic | place: Pacific Ocean: Eastern...
CTTAAACTATCAGAACTTGAAGAACAATTTAAAACTTTAACTAATAATTTTGAGGAAATTAATTTTAAGCTAGACAAGCTGTCAAATAGAATAACAAAAATACAAACAGACAACCAGATGCGTTTTCAAGATTTAGAACAGTCTGATTCAAATAGTGTTACTAAATCCAAAAAAAAAAAATTACCAGGCAGCGGCGAAGCGCAAGATTTTGGAGAAGTATTGGAAGCGGTGCCAGAGTCTGATATGACAGCAGCTGAACAAATTCAACAAACGCAGTCCATTGAAACTGTAGGTACAGTCATATCAGAAACTGCAGAGAGAACTGAAAAGATTCTTCCAAGCGCAACACCAGAAAAGCAATACGAATTTGCTGTAAGTTTTATAAAAGTTGGAGATTACGAAACTGCAGAATTAGCTTTACGAGAATTTGTAGACAACAATTCAAAACACCAACTTGCAGGAAATGCCCAGTACTGGTACGGCGAAACTTTTAGGGTTAGACAACTTTATCAGGATGCTGCTACAGCATATTTAGATGGTTATAAAAAATATCCAAAGAGCGGCAAGGCACCGGTAAATTTACTTAAGCTAGGCGTTATGTTAGTCCAGATCGGAGAAAAAGAACAAGGTTGCTCAATGATTGTGGGAGTAAAAGATCAATATCCAAAAGCAAGTCAATCTGTTATTCAAAAAGCAGAATATGAGAAGAAGAAATTTAATTGCAAAAAGCAAAGTTAAAATAAGTAAATTGTTAATTAAAGATTCAAAAATTCTAAAATTCTATGAGAAATTTAGATCAATAATTTTTTCAGATATAAGAAATAAAAAATTTGCAATAGCAGTATCCGGTGGTGCAGATAGTTTATGTTTAGCTTATTTTAGCAAGATGTATTCGGTTCAGTATAACAATAAAATTCATGTCTTGATTGTTGATCACAGACTTAGAAAAGAATCTAAAAAAGAGGCATTAAAAGTCCAAAATATGTTAAAAAATAAAAAAATACCAAGCAAAATTCTCAGCTGGAAAGGAAAAGTTCCAAAAAGCAATATACAGAAGAATGCAAGAGACATGAGATATTCTCTAATATCAAATTATTGTTTGAGAAAAAATGTAAAATATTTAATCACAGCTCATCACGAAGATGATCAAATAGAGAACTTTTTTATAAGACTTTTAAGAGGAAGCGGATTAACAGGCTTATCATCAATGCCAATAAAAACTAAATATAATAGTTATCTTAAAATTATTAGACCTTTTTTAAATTTTAAGAAAAAAGATTTAAAATATGCAACCTTAAGTTTTTTTAAAACTTATATTAAAGATCCAACAAATGAAGATGAAAAATTTTTACGAGTAAGAATAAGAAAGTATAGAAAAGAGATGGAAAAGGAAGGTTTAGATACTGGAAAAATTATCAAGACCGTTGATAATCTTGTGTCTGCTAATCAAGCTTTAAATTTTTACAAAAATAAAGCTTTACTTAAACACGTATCCTTTCTGAAAAAAAATAAATGTTTGATAAATAAAAAAATATTTTTAGAAGAACCAGCAGAGATCATTTTTAAATCTTTTTCTGATGTTTTGTCACTTATATCTGGCGCATATTATCCACCAAGATCAAAAAAAGTTATAAATTTAATTGATCGATTAAGATCAAATAAATTTACCAAATCAACTTTAGGGGGATGTATTGTTGAAGAAAAAGATAATTTCATTTTAGTTTCACAAGAACCTAAGATAAGTAGAGCTTCTTATCAGCTAGGAAAATAAGGATTTTATTATAATAAATAGGTAAAATGTCACTTGTTTACGTAAAAATAATGCTTATCTTAAATGTAGTATGAATTTAAAAAATTTGATGATGTGGGGACTTATAGTTCTACTAATCGTAGGACTTTTTCAGCTATTTCAAAATCCAAAAAAAGCTGTGGTATCAGACAAGATGCCTTTCTCTGAATTTTTAAAAAATATTGACGATGGAAGAGTTGTTCAAGTCAATATTCAAGGGAATGATATTGAAGGTGTATTGTCAGACGGAACTGCTTTTATTACTTACGCTCCCAACGATCCAAATTTAGTAGAGAAGCTAACTTCAAAAGGAGTGAGCATAACAGCTTCACCGACAGAAGATAAAATGCCATCAATGTTGGGAATTCTTTTATCGTGGTTTCCAATGCTTTTACTTATTGGTGTTTGGGTATTTTTCATGCGCCAAATGCAGGGTGGCAAAGGTGGAGCTATGGGCTTTGGAAAATCAAAAGCAAAATTATTGTCAGAAGCCAGAGGAAAAGTAACATTTAATGATGTTGCTGGTATTGATGAAGCCAAAGAAGAAGTTGAGGAGATTATAGAATTCTTAAAAGATCCAAGAAAGTTTAGAAGGCTTGGTGGAAAAATTCCAAAAGGTGCACTTTTAATTGGGCCACCAGGAACAGGTAAAACATTACTTGCCAGAGCCATTGCTGGTGAAGCTAATGTACCTTTTTTTACAATTTCTGGATCAGATTTTGTTGAAATGTTTGTTGGCGTTGGAGCTTCAAGAGTTAGAGATATGATGGAACAAGGAAAAAAGAACGCCCCTTGTATAATATTTATAGATGAGATTGATGCTGTAGGAAGAAGCAGAGGAGCTGGACTTGGAGGAGGAAACGACGAAAGGGAACAAACTCTAAATCAATTACTTGTAGAAATGGATGGCTTCGATACAAACGAAGGAGTGATAATTATTGCAGCAACTAACAGACCAGATGTATTAGACCCAGCTTTGTTAAGACCCGGAAGATTTGACAGACAGGTTGTTGTTCCAAATCCAGATATTATTGGAAGAGAAGCTATTTTAAAAGTTCACATTAAAAAAATTAATATCGGACCAGATGTGAAATTAAGAACCATAGCTAGAGGTACTCCAGGATTTTCGGGTGCCGATTTAGCAAATTTATGCAATGAATCTGCTTTATTGGCTGCAAGAAAAAACAAAAGAATTGTAACGATGATAGATATCGAAGAAGCTAAAGATAAGGTTATGATGGGAGCCGAGAGAAGATCAATGGTTATGACCGAGGATGATAAAAAACTGACAGCATATCATGAGGGAGGTCATGCAATTGTTGCTCTTAATGAAAAAGCTTCAGATCCAATTCATAAAGCTACGATCATACCTAGAGGAAGAGCTTTAGGTGTAGTTTGGACCTTACCTGAAAGAGACAAATATTCTCACACAAGAGAATACATGGAGGCAAATATATCAAAAGCTATGGGTGGTAGAGTTGCGGAAGAAATGATTTTTGGTCATGAAAAAGTAACTTCAGGCGCATCTTCTGATATTCAAATGGCTACTAAACTAGCAAAAGATATGGTTACTAAGTATGGAATGAGCAATGAATTAGGACCATTGTCTTACGGCGCTAACGAAGATGAAATTTTTCTAGGAAGACAAATCACAAGACAAGAACATATGTCAGAGGAAACAGCTAAAAAGGTAGATTTAGAAGTCAAAAAAATTGTTGATGCAGGCTATCAAAGAGCAAAAAAAATTCTTACTGAAAAAAAAGATGATTTGCATAAATTAGCTAAAGCATTACTTGTTTACGAGACTTTAAGTGGTGAAGAAATTAAAGATCTTATATTTAAAAATATTCAACCAAAAAGATCAACTGAAGATGATAGTAAAAATAAAGAAGAATCCTCAGCTTTGGGATCTCTAGGTTTAAAACCAAAGCCCGCACATTAATTTTTAATGAGAAAGTATTACACAAGACCGTGTAATTTCTACTATGGAAATTACGCGAAGAGACTTATCAATAAGAAAAAAGCTTTATGTTTAGCTGGCAATCAAAATATAGCTTTTGATCAATTAGAAATTTTTGAAAGAAATAAAAAAAGATTAACACGAAGTTACATATGTTCAATTAATGAAACAAAATCATTAAACAAAGAAATGAAATTAACGGTTAATGCAGACTTAAAGCAAATAACCTCAAAAAGAAAAAGTATACACGGACTTAGATTTGACAATCCTCAAATAATGGGAGTTCTCAATATAACACCAGACAGTTTTTCTGACGGAGGCTTATTTTTTGATCAATCAAAAGCTTACGACCAAGCCAATTTAATGATAAACAGTGGTGCTAAAATTATTGATATCGGAGGAGAATCAACTAGACCAGGTTCGAAAATAATTAATGAACAAGATGAATGGGAGAGGATAAAAAACACAATCATTAAATTAAGGGCAGAATTTCCAAAGATCTTTTTGTCTTTAGATACGAGAAAGCCATATGTAATGAATAAAGGTATAGGATGTGGAATAAATATTATTAATGATGTGTCAGGTCTAAAATTTGATAAAAAATCTTTTGATATAATTAATTCAAAAAATATCCCTTTTGTTTTACATCACATGCAAGGTACCCCAGACACCATGCAAAATAATCCTAAGTATGACGATGCTTTGTTAGATATTTTTGATTTTTTTGAAAAAAAAATTAATTTTTGTTTAGAAAAAAAATACAAAAAAGAATTTATAATATTAGATCCCGGTATTGGTTTTGGTAAGAATATAGATCACAATTTAAGAATTATATCTAAAATTTCAACATTCCATAGCTTGGGGTGCCCTATATTAATTGGAACTTCAAGAAAAAGATTTATAGAACATATCGTAACAAAATTTGATACTGCTGACCGTACAGGAGGCACATTATCCTCAGTGTTATATGGACTTTTACAGGGAGTTCAGTTATTTAGAGTTCACAACGTTAAGGAAATTAACCAAGGAATATTGGTTTTTAATAGGATTTTAAATACAAATTAATTCATGAGTAATAAATATTTTGGAACAGACGGTATTAGAGGTACCGTTAATCGAGGAAATATTACTGGAGAAAAATTCTTTAAATTTGGCTTGGCAGCTGCAACTTATTTTAAAAATCAAAAAAAAACTAAGCAAGTCGCTATAATAGCCAAAGATACAAGATTGTCAGGTTATACTTTAGAGCCAGCCTTGGTATCAGGCTTAACATCAGGAGGAATGCATATTTTTACTTTAGGACCTTTGCCAACTAATGGGCTAGCAATGTTGACGAAATCAATGAAAGCAAACATGGGTATAATGATTACCGCATCTCATAACCCATATTACGATAATGGTCTTAAACTTTTTGGTCCTGATGGCATGAAACTATCTGATAAAATAGAAAAAAAGATTGAAAAATTAATAGATGCAAAAAGCACAAGACAACTTACTAACCCAAAACTATTAGGTAGAGTAAAAAGACTCGAAGATGGAAATGATAGATATATTAAAATATTAAGAAAAAACTTTCCTAAAAATTTCAATTTGAAGAAAATAAAAATAGTTTTAGATTGTGCTAATGGGGCAGGATATAAGGCTGCTCCAAAGTTACTCAAAGATTTAGGGGCAAGAATTATTTCAATAGGAGTAAGGCCAAACGGGTTAAATATTAATGAAAAATGTGGATCAACTTATCCATCAAAAATTCAGCAAGCAGTAAAAAAGTATAAAGCAAACGCAGGAATAGCTTTCGATGGTGATGCTGACAGGATCATTATGTGTGATGAAAACGGTAAAATTGTTGATGGTGATCAAATTATCTCAATGCTTGCTAGAAGGTGGAAATCAAAGAAAATTTTAAAAGGGGGTGTAATCGGAACCCTAATGTCGAATTATGGATTAGAAATTTTTTTAAGACAAGAAAAAATAAGATTTTTTAGATCTAACGTAGGAGACAGATATGTTAAAGAAAAAATGAAAAAAATGAATTTTAATCTTGGGGGTGAACAGTCGGGACATATAATTCTTGGAAAATACGCAACTACTGGAGATGGTTTAATGGTTGCTTTAGAGGTTCTTTTTTCTTTAAGAAAAGGAAATAAAGCCAGCGAGTTACTCAACGTATTCAAGCCTTTACCACAAATATTAGAAAATGTAATAGTGAAAGATAAAAATGTTATCAATAATAGCAAATGCAAAAAAGCAATTACAAAGGCAAATAAACTAATGAGTGGAAACGGGAGATTGTTAATAAGAAAATCAGGCACAGAACCAAAAATAAGAATTATGGGAGAGTCTCATAACAAAAACTTAATTTTAAGATGTATAAAAATAATTAAACGATCAATAAAATAAAATTGAAACCTAAATCTAAAATTTTGATAATAGCGGGATCAGACTCTTCTGGAGGCGCAGGAATTCAAGCTGATATAAAGACGGTTACTGCTTTAGGAGGTTATGCAATGACAGCAGTTACAGCCGTTACGGTCCAAAACACAACAGGAGTAAGTTCTGTAGTTCCCATAGACCCTCAAGTGATTAGAAAACAAATTTTATTTACATGCAAAGATATAAAACCAAACGGAATAAAAATTGGTATGCTCCATTCATCCCATGTTATCAAATCTGTTACAAGCACATTGGCAAAAGTTAATACGTCGAAGATTATTTTGGATCCTGTTATGGTTGCAAAAGGTGGGGCTAGATTAATCAATCAATCAGCAATTAAAACATTAAAAGATAAATTAATTAAAAAGGTTTACTTGATAACACCCAATATTCCCGAAGCTGAGATTTTGACAAAAATAAAAATAAAAAACCTTGAAGACATGATTCGTGCTGCCAATATTTTGCTTAAATTGGGAGCTAAAAATGTTTTGGTTAAAGGAGGCCACAGAAATACTAAACATATGATAGATGTTTTGATGAACAGAAAGGAAATTAAAATTTTTAAAAATAAAAGAATCAAAACTAAAAATACTCATGGAACGGGGTGCACTTTATCAAGCGCAATTGCAACTTTTTTATCATGTGGAAAACCTTTAAAGAAATCCTGTGAGTTAGGAATTAAATATGTTAACCAGGCAATAGGATCTAATCTTAAGTATGGAAAAGGACATGGTCCTATAAACCATTTAAATTCAATATTGATAGATAAAAAGTTTAGATAATGAAAAATGTAGTTGTTGTTGGTTCGCAATGGGGTGATGAAGGCAAAGGAAAGATTGTTGACTGGCTTTCAAGCGAAGCGGATATAGTTGTTCGTTTTCAAGGCGGTCATAATGCTGGTCATACATTAGTCATAGATGGAGTTACTTATAAACTTAGATTGTTACCATCTGGAATAGTTAGAAAGAATAAAATTTCAATAATTGGAAATGGTGTTGTTGTAGATCCTTGGGCGCTACTTGATGAAATCAAAGAAATAAAATCAAAAGGTGTAAACGTTGATGAAAATAATTTGATCCTTTCTGAATCTGCTAATCTTATTCTTCCTTTTCATAAAGAGATGGATGAAATAAGAGAAGATGCTGCTGGTAAAGCTAAAATCGGAACAACAAGAAGAGGAATTGGACCTGCTTACGAGGATAAAGTTGGAAGAAGATCAGTTAGAGTAATGGATTTAATTTCTGAGAAAAATTTGGATCATAGGCTAGAAAGTGCTCTTGCTCATCATAACGCAATAAGGAAAGGTTTAGGAAAAAACATCTTTAAAAAAGATCAATTAAAAAAAGATTTATTAAAAATAGGTCCAGAAATATTAAAATTTTCAAAACCTGTATGGAAAATATTAGATGGATATAAATTAAAACAAAAAAAAATATTATTTGAAGGTGCTCAAGGTATTTTACTTGATGTAGATCATGGCACGTATCCTTTTGTTACTTCTTCTAATACTGTAGCTTCATCTGCAGCAACCGGATCAGGATGTGGACCAAATATAATAAATTATGTTTTAGGAATAACCAAAGCTTATACCACTAGAGTTGGAGAAGGACCTTTTCCAACTGAGCTGAATGATAAAATTGGAGAATTATTAGGTGTAAAGGGGAAAGAGTTTGGTACTGTGACCAGCAGAAAAAGAAGATGTGGTTGGCTCGATGGAGTTCTTGTAAGACAGAGTGCAAAAATTTCTGGAATTAATGGAATAGCACTTACAAAGTTAGATGTTTTAGATGAATTAAATGAAATTAAAATGTGCGTTAAATATGAAATTAATGGAAAAGAAATAGATTATTTGCCTGCAGCCGGAGACGATCAATTGAAAGTTAAACCTATTTATAAAACATTTCCTGGTTGGAAAAAATCGACTAAAGGAACAAGAAATTTAGAAGATCTACCAGATAATGCTAAAAAATATATTCATGCTATAGAAGATTTTGTAGGCGTTAATATTTCAAGTATTTCAACAAGTCCTGAAAGAGAAGATACAATTCTTTTAGAAAACCCCTTTAAGTAAATTAGTTTTTTGGAAGTAAATTATTTGATTTTGCGGCATTAAGCATTGCTTTTTGAAGTTTTTCAAAAGCTTTTGTTTCAATCTGCCTAATTCTCTCTCTACTAATTTTATATTTTTTGCTCAAATCTTCTAGAGTAGCTATATTTTCAGATAATTTTCGCGCTACTAAAATTTCCTTTTCTCGTTGATTCAAGATACTCATAGAATTATTCATTAATTTTTTTCTTTGATTAAATTCTTGTTCGTGGGATAGCTTTAATTCTTGGTCAATTTTATCATCAACTAGCCAATCTTGCCATTCTCCGCCATCTTCATCTTTAATTGTATCGTTAAGTGATTTTTCCTTACCAAACAGTCTTCGATTCATTGAAACAACTTCTTCTTTTTTAACATTTAATCTTTTTGATATTTCATCAACATGTTTTGCATTTAAGTCACCCATATTATTTGCAGACAATTGATTTTTTATTTTTTTTAAATTAAAAAAAAGTTTTTTTTGAGCTGTGGTAGTTCCTATTTTAACTAAACTCCAGGATCTTAAGACATATTCTTGAATTGATGCCTTTATCCACCACATTGCGTACGTAGCCAATCTAAACCCTTTTTCAGGCTCAAATTTTCTAACAGCTTGCATTAAACCAATATTTCCCTCGGATACTATCTCACTTACTGGCAATCCATAACCTCTATAACCCATAGCGATTTTTGCCACCAATCTTAAATGACTCGTTACTAATTTTTGTGCAGATTTTAGATCTCCTCTATCTCTCCAACTTTTAGCTAACATATATTCTTCCTCTGCACTTAGCATAGGAAACTTTTTAATTTGTGTTAGATAATTACTTAAACTTCCTTCTTGTAGTATAGATGGCAAGTTTGAATTTAATGTTTTTGTGCTCATAACTTAAAGGATTATGTATTATTAAATTAAGGCAAATACAAGGTGCCTATAAACTAGCTTTATCTAGGCTTTTAATCAATATATCAAAATCTTTTGGTCTTTTTGCTTCAAAAAAAATATCCTTTTTTGTTGTTGGGTGTATAAAACCCAAACTCTTTGCATGCAAAGCCTGTCTATTAAAATTATTTATTTTTTTTTCAATGTTTAAATTTATTTTTTTGAATTTTTTTTTGGATTTGCCATAAGATTTATCTCCCAATATTGAATTGCCCTTAAAATTCATGTGAACTCTTATTTGGTGTGTTCTTCCCGTTTCCAATTTACATTCTACAAGGCTAATTTTTGGTAGGTCTAAATTTTGAAAAATTTTTAAGGTTTTGTAATTTGTTATTGATATTTTCCCTTTTTCTTTTCTAACGGCCATTAACTGTCTATTTTTAACACTTCTCGATATTCTTTCAGTTATTCTTCCTTTTTGTGGTTTCAAAGAACCCCAAATTAAAGCTTCATAAGTTCTTTTAACTGTATGATTTTTAAATTGCTGTGACAAAGCGATATGCGCAAGATCATTTTTTGCAACAACTATTACTCCACTAGTATCCTTATCAATTCTATGAACTATACCTGGTCTTAATTTTCCACCTATACTTGAAAGTTTATCTTTATATTTGAACAATAATCCATTTACAATTGTTTTTTCGTAGTTACCAGCTCCGGGATGAATAACAACGCCAGGTGATTTATTAATAACTATTACATCGTTGTCATCGTACAAAATATCCAAAGATATTTTGTTTGGCCTAATCGATGTTTCTTTTGGGGGCGGAAAATTTACTATTATATTGTCATTTTTTTTTATTTTCTTTGAAGAATTGACAATTATAATATTATTTAATTTTACGTGACTATCACGAATCAGAGCTTGAATCCTAGTTCTACTTAGATCTTTTATTTCTGATTGTAAAAATTTGTCAATTCTATATCCGTCAAAATTCATCGGGACAATTATATTAGATATATCTTTTTTCATTATTTGTATTATATACTGTATATAGATTGTATTTAAGGGCCATTAGCTCAATTGGATAGAGCGCGACGCTTCGGACGTTGAGGTTGTGGGTTCAAGTCCTACATGGCCCTCCAAAAACTATTCACCCATGTTAATTAGCGTTCCTTTTTTTCTTGCTCCGGCAAAGGCTAAATAGAAAATAATAATAGCACTTACAAAATAAAATAAATTTAATAATAGTGCAGTTATAATATTTTTGTAATTTACTGCACTATTTACCAAAATAGATCTTGCTTCTTCAAATATATAAACCAACGGTAAACCCTTAGCTAATATTTGCAACCAATCTGGTAAAATCGATAATGGATAATAAACGCATCCCAGTGGAGCTAAAAGAAAAAGTGATGACCATGCTGTATTTTCAAAGGCGGGTCCAAATCTCAAAAGTCCAGAGGTAACTAGCAAGCCTAAGGTCGTTCCAAAAAGATATAAACTCAAAAAAAGTAAAAACAGCGGAGGTCCCATTTTTAACAAAGAAACTCCAAATAGTGGACTCATAAGTATTATTGCTGGAATTATTCCAATTAACGTTCTTAATAAAGCCGTAGATGTCAATGCAGTTATGATTTCGCTTAGTTTTAATGGGGAAACAAATAAGTTAGTAAAATTTCTGCTCCAAATTTCTTCTAAAAATAACATATTAAAACTTATGCTCGATCGAAATAGAAAATCGTAGAGTATTGCACAACTCAAAATAACACCAATAGTATTATTATAATAATCGCTATACATTGTGAAAAACTGTGAAATAAAACCCCAAAGAATTATTTGAATTGTTGGCCAATAAATTAAATCCAAAATTCTTGGAAAAGAACCTTTAATCAAGTAGAGGTGGCGAATGGATAATGCGTAAATTCTGTGAAATTTCATATTATTCTCTAACTATCTTTAAAAAAGTTTCTTCTAAATTTTCTCTTCCATGCTTATCTATTAGACTGTCACATGTACCTTTATCTATTATTTTACCGTTTTTCATCATCATTACTTCATTACAAAGCCTTTCCACTTCGTTCATGTTGTGTGAAGCCAATAAAATAGTTGCATTTTTTTTTGATGCAAAACTTTCAATGTAACTTCTAATATAATCTCCTACATCAGGGTCTAAACTTGCCGTAGGTTCATCTAAAAGGAGTATTTCAGGATCATTAATTAATGCTTTAGCAAGAGAGACTCTATTTTTTTGTCCAGAAGAGAGCTCACCAGTTTTTCTTTTTCCAAATTCTAACAAATTTAACTGCTTCATAAGATCTGAAATTTTGTCTTGTAAATTAATAACACCATACATTTTTCCATAAACTTTAAGATTTTCCTCAACAGTAAGTTTTTTTGGAAGTTCAACATATGGTGAAATAAAATTTACTTTTTCTAGTATTTTAGTTCTATTATATTCGCTCTCAATATTTTGATCATTAATAAAAACGGAACCAGAAGTGGGTTGTATTAATCCTAACATCATACCTATTGTAGTTGTCTTGCCACAACCATTTGGCCCTAGAAGCCCAATTATTGAACCTTTATTAATTTTAAAGCTTATATCTGTAACTGCCAAAATATTATTGTACCGCTTGTTTAAATTTTTTATTTCAATTGTCATTTATTTGATATTTGACGCTTTTATTAATCTATCATTTATTGCGTAACCAATTTCTGTATTAGGAATTTTTACAACTGCTATAGATTTAAAGTTCATCTTTTTTATTTTTCTCATAGTTTTATATAAATTATTTCCTGCTTCTTTCAAGTTACCACTTTTACTCAGGTTAAAATGATTTTTTTTAGATTTGAATTTTTTACCAAAACCAATTAATGCTTGATTTTTTTTGGCATAACTCTTGTTCATTTCAACTGGTATTCCTGGAGAGTAGTGTAATTTTAATTGTCCAGGTGCTTTAATTTTTTTTGAATTTTTTTGAATTTTAATTTTTTTTTTTAAAATTTTCTCAATTTTTTTGATAGTAATGCTACCCGGTCTTAAAATTGAAGGCTTTGCTGTTAGATCAATTATAGTAGATTCAAGACCAATTTTAGATTCTCCTCCATCTATTATGAATTTAATTTTATTTCCAAACTCTTCAAAAACATCTTTAGCAGAAGTGGAGCTAAGCTTTGAAGAAATATTTGCGCTTGGCGCAGCAAGTGGAAATTTTAAAATACTAAGCAAATCTCTAGCTACTTTGTGCTTTGGAACTCTTACAGCTATAGTTTTTTTTCCTGCTGTTGCTAACTTAGAGATTTTTGATTTTTTATTTTTTTTCAGTATAAAAGTAATCGGACCAGGACAAAGCGCAGCGTAAAGTTTTTTAAAATCATTATTTAAAACTACATCTTTTTTTAAATCATTTAGATTTTTAAAGTGAATTATTAGAGGATTAAAAGTAGGTCTTTTTTTTAGTTTAAAAATTTTTTTAACTGATTTATTGGAATAAGCATTTCCTGCTAGCCCGTACACAGTTTCAGTCGGCAAACCTATAACATTATTGTTTTCTATGTTTTTTTTTGCTTTTTTTAAATTATTTAAAATAGGTTTATATATATTTAAATAGATATTTTTCATAAATTAATTAGTATATGGATATAGTATGAAATCGAAAAATATTCCAGCAGATATAAGATCAAAGTCAATAAAAGAGGCACAAAATGATATTAACGAAATTATTGTAAAGCTAGAAAGTAAAGATATAAAGCTGGAAGATTCAATAGAACAATACAATAGAATGATGCAATTAAACTATCATATTCAGGAATTATTCAAGAAAAAGACCATGGAAATTAGAAAGTTGTCCCACGTAAAGCTAAAAAAAAACAAAAAAAGATAATATGCTAACCTTTTCTAAAAATCTAAATGTCATTGCGAATAATACCAACTCTTATTTAAAAAAATTTTTTTTAGAACAAAAAAATAGATCTTATTTATTAAAACCTATGAAATATGGGATTTTTTCGGGTGGCAAAAGACTTAGATCAGCAATCGTAGTAAACACAGGAAAAATTTATGACATTGATTATAAAACATTAATTATTATTGGCTCAGCTATAGAATGCATACATTCATATTCATTAATGCATGACGATCTACCATCAATGGATAATGATGAATTAAGAAGAGGCAAGCTATCTGCGCACAAAAAATTTAACGAATTTACAGCAATATTAGCTGGAAATTCTTTGCTAACTCTAGCGTTTGAAATTTTATCAGGCAAAGATTTAACAATACCTCAAAAATATAAAAATAGACTGATAAAAACTTTATCTATTTGCTCAGGGCATTCCGGTTTAGCAGGGGGTCAATATTTTGATTTAACTTTTGAAAATAAAAAAATTTCTAAAAATAATATAATAAATATGCAAAAGAAAAAAACAGGTGAGTTGTTTGGTTTTTGTTGCGAGAGCATTGCTATTATTAAAGGAGAAAATTCTATCAAGAGAAAAAAATTGAAAGAAATAGGCATTAATATTGGTCTACTATTTCAAACAGTAGATGATTTAATAGATTACAAAGGGGACAGTGAAGTAGTGGGAAAACCAACAAAAAGTGACAAAAAAAAAGGAAAGGCTACGTTGGTAAATTTGTTAGGTTATAAAGAAACAATAAATTTTGCAAAAAAACTTAAAAAAAAATTAGATTTGCAAATTAAAAAATTTGGTAAAAAATCTAATGATTTATTAGATTCTGTAGAATTTATAATAGAAAGAGAATTTTAACTTTAACCACACTGCGCTTTGTTTAATAAATAATGATCTAATAATACACACGACATCATAGCCTCACCAATTGGCACAGCTCTAATTCCTACACAAGGATCATGTCTACCTTTTACAGATATTTTTGTATTCTTTCCTTTTTTATCAATAGTTTCTCTACTACTTAAAATTGAGGACGTAGGCTTTACTGCAAAAGAAGCAATAATTTCTTGACCAGAAGATATGCCACCTAGTATTCCTCCTGCATTGTTAGATTTAAATTTTGTATTACCTTTAGAACGTCTAATTTCATCTGAATTTTCTTCACCACTTAAAAAAGCTGCGCTCATTCCAGCTCCAATATTTACACCTTTGACAGCATTAATGCTCATCAAAGCACTTGCTAAATCAGAATCTAGTTTAGAATATATGGGAGCACCCAAACCCGCAGGTATTCCAGAAGCTCTTAATTCAATTATTGCACCACACGAAGAACCCGCTTTTCTTACGGCAAGTAAATATTTTTCCCAAAGTTTAACAGATTTATTATCTGGGCAAAAAAATGGATTTTTTCTTATCTCTTTTTCATTCCAATTAATTTTATTACAACCTAGTAGACCAAGCTGAATAACCCCACCAACAACCTTAAATTTTTTTCCAATTAATTTAGTTAATGCAATTTTTGCAATTGCACCCGCAGCTACTCTACAAGCCGTTTCTCTAGCTGACTGTCTTCCTCCTCCTCTGTAGTCTCTTATTCCATATTTTAAAAAATAAGTATAATCCGCGTGTCCAGGTCTGAATTTATTTTTGATAGTTTCATAATCTCTAGATTTTGCATCTTTATTATAAATGATCATGGAAATAGGTGTGCCTAAAGTTTTACCTTCAAAGACACCTGACAAGATGTCTACTTTGTCAAACTCTTTCCTTTGTGATGTAAATTTAGACTTTCCTGGTCGTCTTCTATCTAGGTCTACTTGTATATCTTTTTTAGACAGAGCGATATTTGGTGGGCAACCATCCACAACACATCCAATTGCCGGGCCATGAGATTCTCCCCATGTGGTAAAACGAAATATCTTTCCAAAAGTATTAAATGACATTAGATTGTATTATATAGAATATTTTGACTATTTTATGAATCAAAAAAATTCATTAGGCCTGGACTCGTGTTTTATGGATCTAAATGATCCTATAGAACTGTTTAAAATATGGATGGCAGAGGCTGAAAAAAAGGAAATAAATGATCCAAATGCGCTAGCTTTGGCTACATCCAGCGACTCACATCAACCTAGCGTGAGAATGATTCTATTGAAAGGATTAAACCAAAAAGGATTTGTTTTTTATACCAATTTAAACAGTCCAAAGAGTCTTGATTTAAAAAAAAATCCCAAAGCGTCCATGTGTTTTCATTGGAAAAGTTTACAAAGACAAATAAGAATTTGTGGAAGCGTCACCAAGGTTTCAGATAAAGAAGCTGATATTTATTTTAACAGCAGACCATATGAAAGCAGAATTGGTGCTTGGGCATCGGATCAATCGAATGTAATGCAACAAAGATCAGAACTAATTAAAAAAATTGAAGATTATAAAAGTAAGTATAAAGATGAAAAAAAATTACCAAGACCAAAGCATTGGTCAGGCTGGTGCTTAAGTCCATCTTCTATGGAATTTTGGTTAGGTGATGAGCACAGAATTCACGAAAGGCTCAGATATAAAAAAATTTCAAATATTTGGAAAAAAGAAATTCTTTATCCTTAAAAGGATCTATTTAGACTAAATTCAGTTAAATTTTGTAAAACTTTTTTTTCTTCACTATGTTGAAATATTCCAAGAGCATCACACGAAACATTAACAAAATACTCAGCTCTTTTAAAACTCGCTTCGACTGCTTTATATTTATTTATTAAAGCTAAAGTTTCACTAAAATCATCTTCATTTCTCTTTTTTTTTTTAAAAATTTCTTTAAGGAAACTTCTTTCTTCTTCGTTTCCTCTTTGAAAAATTATTATTAAAGGTAATGTAGTTTTTCCTTCGTAAAAATCTTTACCAATTTCTTTTCCAAAAATTTTTTTTGAAGAAAAGTAATC
>Ga0066836_10000796_pt1 | contig 15943 bp, 17 predicted proteins | sample ETNtaG_18_FD_71568 | JGI IMG/M metagenome (GOLD analysis project Ga0066836, IMG submission 71568) | Marine microbial and viral communities from oxygen minimum zone, Eastern Pacific Ocean - ETNP201302SV91 | ecosystem: Environmental > Aquatic > Marine > Oceanic | place: Pacific Ocean: Eastern...
TTATTAATGGAAATGTGTCAAATTTCCCTTTTATCTCAAAAAACTCAAGTTATTGCGTAAAATATTTTTAAATTTTAAGAAAAAAATATATTTAATATCACTCCAAATAATCCTAAGCCAAAAACTCCAAAAAATATTAATGCCATAGTTACAGCATAAACAAATTTATCTTCTTTGGTCATTTTATGATCTTCACTCATTTTTTTCTCTCCACAATTTTATATACTATATATAATTTATATCAAGTTATCATTAAATCAGTATAATTTTTTTCTTTTGTTTTTAACTGATTAAATAATTTCATAAGGTTATTTTTACTTAATATATTTCGATTATTTTCTCCATGCAAATTATAAAAATATCTATAATTTTTAAATAATTCACTGAAATTTTTTATCCAATTTTTATCTAATAATAATGGAGAAAATTCGATGACAATTGGAATTTTTTTTTTCATTGTTCTTTTTCCTCCTTTTATAATATATGGTTCGTATCCTTGAGTATCCATAAATATTAGAGTATTTTTTTTATTAAGTTTTGAAGTATAATTATCCAATTGGTCACTGACTACTTTTTCTATTTTTAGACTTTTGTGTTTATTTTGTTTTTTCACAATTCTATTATCTCCAAGATTACCTCTTATATTTAAAGATAGATTCAAAATGGTTTTTTTATCAGACAGTGCAAGATTATAAGCTTTTATTTTATTTTCCAATTTATTTAAATATATATTTGCCATCAATAGTCTAAAATGTTTTTTTGCTGGTTCAAAAACAATTGCTGATTCAAACAAATTATCTTTGACAGATTTTATGCATATTGAGCCAATATTAGCACCAATATTAATTAAAGTTTTTTTTTTATGATTTTTATTTAACAACGTTAAAGCTTTTTTCATTATTTTAAAATCAAATGAAAAATCAATAAATAGTTTTTTTGAAATTGTGTCGTGTGTATGAACTAAGAATTTTTCATTATTTTTATTTAAAAAAAGCACATCATTTTTTTCAGATGTATTATAAATAGCACTTTGTATACTTTTTTGTAGTAAAATATTTTTTTTATTTCTTTTTTCAAAATTATGAAATTTTTTTAATATTGATTCAATGTTTCTATATATTTTATTCTTTAACATTATCTAAATCATTTTCGACCATGTTAATTACCAAATCATCAAATGATATTTTAGGTTCCCAATTTAAAATTTTTTTTGCTTTTGAGTAGTCTGCTAAAAGAGTATCAACTTCTGCTGGTCTAATTAATTTTTTGTCTAAAGATATGTGATCTTTATAATTCAGACCAACATGAGCAAATGCTTTTCTAGCAAAATCTTCAACTGTATGTTGTTCGCCCGTGCCGATTACATAGTCTCCTCCGCTTTCCTGTTGCAGCATTAGCCACATTGCATTAACGTAATCTTTGGCATGTCCCCAGTCTCTTTTAGATTTAATATTTCCAAGTTTAATTTCTTTTAAAAAACCTTTTTTTATTCGAGCTACTCCATTAGAAATTTTCCTTGTTACAAATTCAAATCCACGTCTAGGTGACTCATGATTAAAAAGTATACCGTTTGATGCGTGAAGATCATATGCCTCTCGATAGTTTTGCATCAGATGAAAGCCTGTGACTTTAGATATTGCATAAGATGATCTTGGATGAAATGGTGTATTTTCATTTTGCTTGCTCTCTTTAACTTTTCCAAACATTTCTGAAGAAGCAGCAAAATATATTTTTATTTTTTTTTCAGTAAATTCTTTTACCGCAGATAAAATATAATGTGTTCCGTTTATATTCATGCTAAAGGTAGAAAATTCATCTTCAAAAGAATAACCGATGTAACTTTGTGCTCCTAGATGATATATTTCATCAGGTTTTATTTTTCGAACAATATTAAATATACGAGCATAACTTTCTAAAGAACCAGAATGTAAAGTTATATCTTTTAAAATTTTTCTAATTCTCCAAAGTCTCTGTTTTTCTTCTTCTAAAGCTACTCTTCTAACAATTCCGTGAACTTCATATCCTTTGCTTAATAATAATTCAGCAAGATAGGATCCGTCTTGTCCTGTAATTCCTGTTATTAGTGCTACTTTTGACATAAAAATTTTAAAAATTATATTAAACTAGATATTTTATTTGTTTAATACAACAGTTTTTTTTAATTATATTTTAAAATCTGAATCCTTGCTATCATTTAAAAATTTTTTTACCGTATCTAGAGTTAATTCTTTATAAGTTTTTCCAAATTTTGAAATTTTTTCAATTATCCCCGGAGGCATAGTTATTATTGAACATCCAGAATTTTTTGCCTGCAAATAATTATATGCTTCTCGTGTGCTTGCCCAAAGAATTTCTACATTTTTCATTTTTTTTGTTAATTGCACACTTTTATTAATTATAGGTAATGGATCTTTTCCAACATCACCCATTCTTCCAGAAAAAATAGAAATAATAGTTTTTGAATTTTTGTTTATATTTTTAATTATTTTCTTTACTTGCTCCACTGTATAAACGGCTGTTATATTAAGTTTAATACCCTTTTTGCTAAGCACACTAATCACTTTTCCTGAAAATAAACCTTTTGAATTTACAACTGGAATTTTTACATAAACATTTTTTCCCCAAGAATTTATAATAAAAGCCTGATGTAACATTTCTTTAGGAGTGTCTGCAAAAACCTCAAGTGAAATAGGTTTTTTTTTACAAACCTTTAGTAATTTTATAGAATAATTTTTATAGTTTTTCGCTCCTGATAATTTCATTAGGCTAGGATTTGTTGTAAAACCACTTACTAAAGAATTATTATTAAGCTTTTTTATAGTTTTAAAATCTGCGCTATCACAAAAAATTTTGGTTTTCATTTTTTTAGAATACAATTAATTAAGATTTTTTACTATCTCCTCAGTCATTTTTTTAGCATCTGCAAAAAGCATTAATGTATTATCTCTATAAAATAACTCATTATCAACACCTGCATAGCCTGGAGACAAACTTCTTTTAACAAATAAAACAGATTTACATTTTTCAACATCTAAAACTGGCATTCCATAAATAGGACTTTGCGGATCAACTTTTGCTGCAGGATTTGTTACATCATTGGCTCCTATAATAAAAGCTACGTCGGTATTTGCAAAATCATTATTAATTTCATCTAGTTCAAAAACCTCATCATATGGAACATTAGCTTCTGCTAACAAAACATTCATATGTCCCGGCATCCTTCCAGCTACTGGATGAACTGCATATTTAACTGTAATTCCATTTTTCTTAAGAACATCCACCATCTCTCTTAAGGCGTGTTGAGCTTGAGCAACTGCCATTCCGTAGCCTGGTACAATAATAACTGAAGAAGCATTTTTCATTAGAAATGCTGCATCTTCTGCGTTACCACTTTTAACATTTTTATGATCTTTTTCCTTAGACAAAGATGGTTGTCCAGTTGCTCCAAATCCTCCTAGTATTACATTAAAAAATGATCGGTTCATTCCTTTGCACATTATGTATGACAAAATAGCTCCTGAAGATCCAACTAAAGCTCCGGTAATAATTAATGCTGTATTCTCTAAAGTAAAACCAATTCCAGCTGCTGCCCAGCCTGAGTATGAATTTAACATTGATATTACAACTGGCATATCTGCACCACCAATTGGTATAATTAATAAAAGTCCTAATAAAAAAGATATTTCTATTATTCTCCAAAAAATACTGTCTGACTGTGTTTTACAAAGGTAAAAAATTAATACTATAATTGATAAACCTAATAGTAAGTTAATATAGTGTTGTCCTTTGAAAATAATTGGTGCTCCTGACATTATTCCTCGAAGTTTTAAAAAGGCTATTACTGATCCTGAAAAAGTAATAGCACCTATTGCAGCACCTATTGACATTTCAATTAAACTGGAAATTTTAATATCTCCTGGTGAACCAAGATTAAAAGCTTCCGGTTCTAAAAAAGCTGATATAGCAACAAAAACAGCTGCTAAACCAACAAGGCTGTGAAAACCAGCAACCAGTTCCGGCATAGCAGTCATTGGTATCTTGTAAGCTATAAAAGCTCCTATTAATCCTCCAATCAATAAAAAAATTAATACATAAATTAAACCAGTAGAAAAGTTTCCTGTGGATAAAAAAGTTACACTAATTGCAATTAACATTCCTAGAATTCCAAATAAATTTCCTTTTCTAGAAGTTGCTGGAGATGATAAGCCTCTTAAAGCTAAAATAAATAATACCCCTGAAATTAAATAAAATATTGCTGATAAATTTTCTGACATATTTATTTATCTTTTTTTTTTTTCTTGTACATTTGAAGCATTCTTTGAGTAACCAGAAAGCCTCCAAAAATATTAATTGCTGCTAGGGTTATTGCCAAAAAACCAAAAATGCTTGAAGTATTAAAAATATTTTCTGAATCTCCTGATAGTCCAGCAATTATAGCACCCACTATAATCACTGATGAAATTGCATTTGTTACTGACATTAATGGTGTATGCAGTGAAGGTGTAACACTCCAAACCACATAATATCCAATAAAAATTGACAGAATAAATATGCTTAATCTAAATATAAAAGGATCTATTTCCATAATCTTATTTAATTAATGTTTTATTTATTATCTCATCCTTTAAATTAATATTAATTTTTTTATTTTCTTTATCATAAAGGTTTAAAACAAAGTTATATAAATTTTTTGCATATAAATTAGAAGCTGAAATTGGTAATTTATTAAGAATATTTCCTTCACCTATTATTTGAATACCATTTTTATTTATAATTTTATCAATTTCTGTAAAAGCTGCATTGCCTCCTTGAGCGGCTGCCAAATCATAAATTAATGATCCCGCTTTCATATCGTGAATCATGTTTTCCTTAATTATCAAAGGTGCTTTTTTTCCTGGAACTAAAGCTGTACAGATTACAATATCAATTTTCTTTAATATTGTACTTAAAAGTTCTTCTTGTTTTTTTTTAAAGTCTTCTGAAACTTCTTTTGCATAGCCCCCCGCAGTTTCTAAATTTTCATTACTTTCAACTGTTAGAAATTTTCCTCCCAAACTTTCTACTTGTTCTTTTGAAGCTGTTCTTACGTCTGTAGCATAAACAATTGCACCCATTCTTTTTGCAGTAGCAATTGCTTGCAGTCCAGCAACACCCGCACCTATGACTAAAACTTTTGCAGGAGGAATGGTTCCGGCTGCAGTCATCATCATTGGTATAGCTTTTTCAAATTTAGAGAATGATTCTATTACCGCTTTATAACCAGCTAAGTTTGCTTGCGAGGAAAGAACATCCATAGACTGAGCTCGAGTAATTCTTGGTAATAAGTTAAGAGAAAAAATTTTAACATCTTTTTTAATTAATAAGTCAATTATATTTTTATTAACATTGGGATCAAACTGCCCTATTAAAATAGATTTACTTTTTATTAAGTTGGCCTCATCTAATGACGGCCAATTAACCTTTAAAATTATATCTGATTTTTCAAAAACTTCTTTTTTAGTTTGATATAGATTAGCTTCACAGCTTTTATATTCATCATCAGAAAAATCTAAGTGTTTTCCATAACTTTTTTCAAGATTTATGGAAAATTCCAAGTTAACAAATTTTTTAATTATATCTGGGGTTATAGAAATTCTTTTTTCTGAAGTAAGATCTTCTTTAACAGATCCTATAATTTGCATTATCTCTGTCTGACTTTAAATTTTGGATTTTTTTTATTTATTATATATATACGCCCTCTTCTTCGAACGAGCTTTGAGTTCAAATCTCTTTTTTTGTGTGACTTTAAAGAACTTACTACTTTCATATTACAATAAATTTAGAGTTATATGCCGGCAACGTCCTACTCTTCCATGTCTTAAGACAAAGTACCATTGGCGCAGAAAGGCTTGACTTCCGAGTTCGGAATGGGATCGGGTATGGCCCTTTCGCAATAATCACCGGCAGATAGGGTATATATTTATTATACTTTTTTGTAAATAGTTAAATTTAACCACCAGTAAGGTGATCTGTAGCAACAATGTTATTTTTTTTATCACAAATATATAAATGTCCACGAAGATTGTCATAGAAGCTTTCAATTTGAACAATTCCTTTGTCAAATTTTCCCGCTTTATCTAAATCGAGCAAATCATTTAAGTTTAATGTAATCATGGGTTGTTCCAACTTATCACTATTTTAAAGTATTTTCTAATAGCTGGTGGGGAATGTTGGTAACGCTCCAACTGCCTCTGCAATGTCAATGCAGCACTCTACTTTTGAGCTAATCCCCCTTTATGTGATTTATAGTTTTTACTAAACCTTCTTCAATTTGAGTAAAATTTTTTTTCTTTAAATTTAAAAAACTCATTAACTTATTAAATGTACCAAAAGATTTTTTTGGATCATGTTTATCAAGCTTTTGTCTTATAAGCTTAGGTTCAATACAAATGGTTTTTTTTATCAAATTATATAAAAAGTCAATTTTTATAGATCTTCCGGATCCTAGATTGAAGTTTTCACAAATTATTTTTTTTTGTATTTTCGTCATGGTTTTTTCCATAATCTTTGTAACATCTTCTACATATACAAAATCTCTAGTCTGGTATCCTCCATTAATAGTTATTGGTAAATTATTTAACATCCTTGTTATAAAAATTGGTACTACAGCTGAGTAAGGATCTTTTGCAGTTTGACCTGGACCATATACATTAAAAAATCTTAATCCAACCGAAGATGTTTTAAAAATTTTATTTGATATTTTTGCATAATTTTCAATTGTTAATTTATCTTGTGCATATGGAGAAAGTATAGAAAACTTTTCTATATGATCATTTCCTAAAGCAAGATTCCCATATACAGCTGAGGAAGATGCATAAACAATAGGTGCAGCATACTTTTTAGATAATTCAAAAACTTTAATTGAACTTAATAGATTATTTGAACTACTTTTATAAAACTCTTTTAATGAAAAAGGCACGGAAGCCTGTGCAGCTAAATGAAAAATTCCTTTAATTTTTTTTGTATTTAGTTTTTTAATATTTTGTATTTTTTTTTTAATTATTTTATGTCTTAAACCCTTCGGTAAATTTTTTATATTCCCTTTTGAGAGATCATCAACCAAGATTAAATCATAATTTTTGTACAAGCTTTTAACTAAACATGAACCAATGAAACCTGCACATCCTGTAATTAAATATTTGCCTTTTTTCATATAATCACTATATCATTTGAGTATAAATTTTTAATTAAAGATTCCATATTTAAGAATTCTATAAGTTAATAATTTCAGAAATTTCTTTTATCATGCTCTTCTTAGTTGGAAGATTATTTGCTGCCATTTTTTTCTGAATTTCATTATAATTATCCATTATATACTTTGTTGTTTCTGAAAATGACTCAATATCTCTTTTTGAAACAAAAATACCCACTTTATTTCTGACTATATATTCAATTTCTTCGAATATAATCACTGGTCTTTTTCGTGATAAAGACTCATCTAATACATAGGGAGTTGCTTCTGTAAATGAGGGAAGTATCATTATGTTGTGTTTGTCATAAATATTTATAAGTGTATCTGTGTCAGCAACATAGCCTAATAATTTAATACTTTTATTTAATATATTTTGTTTATCTGAATTTCCAATAATAGAAAACTCTGAATCAAATTTTAATTTATTAAACATTTCTATAAAATCAAAAATACCTTTTTCCGCGCTCATTCTCCCAACATAGAAAAACCTAGGTTTATCTAATGGTGCATTCTCAGAGGGTGCTGTCCATTTTTCATCTAGCCTAGATATATAAACAACATGTTTTTTTTTATTAAAAAGTCTTTCATGACAAACGATAACTTCTGATTTAAAAGTTATAATTGTGAACATTAAATGATAAATCCACACAAACCATCTGCCTAAAATATATTTATATTCTTCGTATCCATTGCTAAATAAATATATGAAAGGTGTTTTTCTAAATAAAAATAAAATGATAAATGCTAAAAAAGTAAAAGGTGTTATAGATACTAATAAATATTTCGTATTTTTTTCTTTAAAAGTTTTAAAAATAAAATAAAAAAGATTAAAAATATTTGATGTTATTTTAATATTTTTTAAGTTAACCTTTTGTTGTCCTTTTTTTGTAGAACGTCTGGCAATATATTGAATTTTAAAGTAATTATTTAATTCTTCTGGTAAAATTTTTAAATTAACATTATCACAATAAAAAGAATCATTTTGTCTAAAAATTTTTTCATTATTTATAATCACTAAATTTTTATTTTTCATTCGATGTGCATTAATTTGTTTTTTTTATAAGCAGCTTTATAAGAGAAAATATAAAATAAAATAAATATTATAGAATAGTATTTGCAAAAAAAACCATTTTTCATCATTAAAATAGCTGGGATAATTAATATTGTATAAATAGAATTAATAATTATTGATACTTGATAATTGCTTTTTAATTTATTGTTATTTTTTTTAAATAAAATTTTATACAACAGCATGTGTAAATGTTTTTTATCAGGATTTATTGGAGATTGTTTTTCTTTAATTAATTTTCTAAAAAAAGAAAAAAACACTTCAAAAAATAAGTAAAATAATATTATACAAAAATAAAAGGGAGATATTTCTGGATTTGCAATGCTAGTTTTAATAACTGTTATAGCAATAAAGGATCCTAATAAATAAGACCCACTGTCACCCAGGAATATTTTTGCTTTAGGAAAATTAAAAATTAAGAATGTTATTAATATTATTATAAAAAATAATATTAAGTGAGCTAAGTTATTATTTTCAGCAAAATAATTAATAAAAAATAAATTTAATAATATAATAATTGAATGTATTCCTAAAAGCCCGTTGTAGCCATCAACCAAATTGGCTCCATTTATTATAAATAAAAAACACAAACAAATAAAAAATAAAGAAAAAATTTTTGAGTTTTTAATCCAGTTATTTAGGAAATCAATACCAGTTTTTTCTAAATAAAAATTATTATATTTAATTAAAACTAATAGAAATATAAACATTAATAACAATCTTATTCTTGCTTTAATATTTATTTTCAAATCATCTCCTAAACCTAAAATAAAAAAAAATGAGCAGAATGAAAAATATTCAATATAGGATATATTTTTGAAATATAAAAAATTAATACAAACAATTAAAAAAGAAATATATATGCACAATCCTCCACTAGTAGATACAGAATATTCGTGGAAAGCTTGCGGTTTACTAAATTGACTATCTACTAATAATTCAGGGTTATATTTTTTTATTTCTACTATAAAAAATTTATAAAAATATAAACCAAAACCTATTATGACTAAAATTAAAACTATATTATTTAAATCCATATTTTTTTATTGAATTAATTGAAATAGATATTATTGAGATTAAATTTTCTATAAAATTAAATTTATTGTATTTTTTATTTACGTGCCAAAGCCAAAATATATTTTTGAATCTTTTGCTAGAGCGAGATTCTTCCAAAATTCTATAATAAGCTAAATTTTCATCAAGTTTTTTTGCAGTAATATTATTTTTCATTAGTTGGCATTTAAATAGGTAATCTTCCATTATCTTTATTTTTTTAAATCTTATAGTTTGTAAAACTGATCTTCTAATTATCATTGTAGTTGTATTTATAGAAGAGTTTTTTGTGAATGTATTAAAGTTAAAACTATCCTTTAAATTAGTTTTTTTTTTAAATTTTTTTTTTAAATTTTTCTCAAAGAAAGGAATATAGTCAGTATATGTGAAATCTAGCTTATTTTTTTCCATAAATGGAATTTGTTTTTCTAGCTTGTTGAGTGTCCAAATATCATCGGAATCTATAAAAGATATATACTTTGATTTTGAAAGTCTCATTCCATAATTTCTACAAAAAGAAGGTCCCATATTTTTAGATAATTTAATTCTTCTAATATTTTGTAAATTTGAAAATTGTTCAATAATAGACCATGAATTATCTTTTGAACAATCATCTATAATATATAAATACCAATTTTTATAAGATTGTTTTATTATTGAGTTAATAGCCTCTTCTAAAAATTCATTTTTATTATAGTTGGGCAAAATAATATCTACATAAGGTTGATTTTTTTCATTCATATCGATGTAAAAACTTTCTTATTAAAACATTCGTAAAAATTATTTGTATGGGCAAAATAATCAGTTTATATCTTGGAAGTATAGAAACCGTAGAAAAAATAAAAGTATAAGCAAAAAATACCAGTATAAGGTAATTTAAATTATGAGATTTTTTATTAGATAAAATCATACCAATTAAAGATAAAACTCCAATGAAAAGCACAGGTATATAGTGAAGGGGATTATAATAGTTTGGGTCTTTAGAGTTAAAATCAATTAAAATATAAGAAATAAACTTTTTAAGAAAAAATATGAAATGTTCTTTGGGTTCTTCTTTTATATTTTCTATAGCCTTTTTAAAAAAAATTTTATCAAAATTAAATCTTAAAAACTTATCTCTAGGCACATTATCTAAAATTACTCGAAAATCTTCTTCAACAATTTCAGCTCCAGCAATTAATGAATTATTCATTGCATAGGGATGATTGCCTTTCCAAATATTATAACCAAAGGATTTCATCATTGTAAACTTTTCAAAAATTAACATATTTCTAATTAAATATGGTGAAACTGTAAAAGTAGATATCAAAATAATTAATAAAATTTTTTTAATATTTATCTTTAAATAAAATAAATAAAAAATAGTTAAAATCAAAATTGCATAAAATTCACCTCTCAAAAGTATAAGCAGACCTCCCAAGAATGAAAAAAGAAATATTGATAGAAAATTTTTTTTTTCTACCAACTTAAAGAAGAAATAAAAAAATAATATTAACAAGAAAACTTGCAAAGTTATAGATGATATTTGGCTACTTCCATAAAGATATAAAGGGAAAAAAGAAAACAGCATTGAGCTAAATATGCTTAACTTGCTAGAGAAAAAAAATTTATTTATTTTATAAAAAAATATAACTGATATAGAAGAAAGTATTATCTGAGTTAGTAAAATTAAAATTATATAACTTTGTTCACTTAATTGAAAAAAGGTAAAAAAATAAAGATAGTAAATATAAAGTGGTGGCATCCATAGGTTGGGTAATAAAAAATTGTTTGGTAAACAAATTTTTGTATGAAAATAAGCAAATTCGCAGTTTTTCCAACCTAATTTTTTATATTCAATTAAATTTTCAACTAAAATTTTCCACTCATAATCTAAACTATTATCTCCATATATTATGAGAGTTGGAATTCTAATTAAAAATGAAATTAAAAAAATAAAAATTAAAGTGTAAATTTCTTTATTATTGCTAAAACCAAATTTATTAGAAATCATCTTAAATATAATTGCTACCTAATGTTTTTTTTAAACCTTTTTCTAAATTAAATTCTGGAATAAATCCAAGTTTTTTGATTTTTTTAATATCAGGAGTTCTTATCTTTGTACTTCCTTTAGTTAAGGTTCCTCTTTTTATCAAAATTTTTTTTTTGAATATTTTTGATAATTTGTATGCTAAATCTTTAATTTTAATTTTTTCAGATGTGCCAATATTGTAAACATTTAAATGTTTTCCTCGATTTAAGATTAAATTAAACGCTTTTATAAAGTCATCTACATAAATAAAAGATCTTATTTCATTTCCTGTTCCTTGTATTTTGAAATTTTTTCCTTTTAGTGATTTAAATCTTTTAATAAACTCTGGAACAACATGTTCATTCCCCATATTTGCTCCATAAACATTATGAGGCCTAAAAATAATAAGTTTTTTAAAATATTTTTTTCCATAATGAATCCCTACGAGCTCAGATAGTATTTTTCCACCTCCATATGAATACCGTGGATTAAAAATATCTGGAATTTTTAATGACTCATTTTCATTTGTAGGGACTCTTTCTGGTGTTTGGTAAACTTCTGAACTTGATGCTAGATAAAGTTCTTTAATTTTATTTTTTATGCAACACTCTACAACATTAATAATTCCTTTTATTGCTACGTCTAAAACTAATATAGGATTGCTATAAAAATACTTTGTTCCATTGACGTATGCTAAATGAATTACTGCATCTGTATTTTTTAAAGCTAAATTTAAGGATTTTTTATTTCTTATATCTCCCCTAATAAATTTCACCTTATTCTTAAAATTTTTAATTTTTTTAGGGCTACCACGAAAGTTATTGTCAAAAATTTTAACATTATATTTTTTTTTAATTAATAGTTTGCAAATATTAGAACCAATAAAACCCGTTCCTCCAGTTATTAAAAAAGTTTTTTTTTTCATTAATACTTTTGTGTAAGACCCCAAATATCTATTAAAATCTTACCTTTTCCAATTTTTATATTTTTATATGCTTTATGTGGGGTTGCAATTATTATTATATCAGATTTTTTAATTAATATTTTTTTATCTATATTTTCTTTACCATTATAATATTCATCTGATTGTAAAGTTTTTATCTTCTGCAATTTAAGATTTTTTAATAATTTAATAGACAATGAATCTCTTATATCGTCATTTTCAGCTTTAAATGATAAGCCTAGAACACCAACAACTTTTTTTCTTAGATTATATTTCTCTTTCAAATTTTGAATAATAAATTTTGGTAAACTTTCATTAATATTCATAGCTGAATTAAACAATGGAAACTTATGATTATAGAATGATGAAAGTTGCATAGTATCCTTTAATAAACATGGTCCTGCTGTGAAACCTGCCAAAGGTATATCTTCGTTTCTCTTATAATTATCTCTCATAAGATTTCTTATTCTAAAAAAATCTAAACCTTCTTTTTTACAAATTAAATAAAATTGGTTAGCAATAGAAAAATTTATATATCTATAAGCATTAGAAAAAAGTTTAATTAATTCGGCTTCAATAATTTCTGTATAAATAATTTTTTTACAAATTTTATTAAAAATTTTACCAGATTCTATTTTTGATTTTTTATTTTTTCCTGAAACAATTTGAGAAAGCTTTGGAAGTTCTATTAAAGATTTGCCTTGAGCTATTCTTTCTGGACAATAACTTAAATTTTTACATTTTGTTTTTATAATATTATAAATCTTATTGCATATCCCTGGATAAATTGAACTTCTAATAATAATTAAATGATCTTTATCTAAGTAATTTTTAAGATCATAAAAAAAATTAATAAATTGTTTTAGGTTTGGTTTAAACTTATTATTAATAGGTGTGCCTATACAAACTATAATATACTTACATTTTTTTACATTAGCCAATTTATTAGTGGCATAGATTTTTTTTTTAAGAATCATTTTTTTTAATAAATCTGCACATCCTTCTTCTATAAATGGAATTTTACCTTTATTAATCTTTTGTATATTTTTTGTATTTTTATCAATTAGTGTAACTTTGTAGCCTTTTGAACTAAGCGCTAAACCTAAGGGAGTTCCAACATGACCGGCTCCACCAATAATACAAACATTATTTCTATTAATCATCTTGCTACAAATTGTATTAACAAAAATTACTTTTTATTCCAATATATTTCGTTAATATTAATTTATTATGAGAAATAAGATTTTAAAACGCTGTCGTATTTGCTTTTCTAAGAAATTAGTGACTTATCTCGATCTTGGAAAACAACCTTTTTCGAATTCCTTCTTAAATTTTCAAGATATAAAAAAAGAAAAGAAATTTCCTCTAGCTGTTGTCCTTTGTAAAAACTGTGGGCTAAGCCAACTATCGATAATCCCCAATACTAAATTCATATTTAGTAAATATGATTATCTTTCATCGTCTTCTAAAGCTTTATCAAATCATTATAAAGCTCTAGTTGAAAAACTAATAAAAATTTATAACGTAAAATCGAATGATCATATATTAGATATAGGTTGTAACGATGGAATATTATTAAATCATTATCCGAAAAGCTTTAATAATATTATAGGAATTGAGCCTTCTGATGCCTCTAAGCATATAAAACAGAAAAGAATCAAATTAATTAAAAAATTTTTTAATTACAAAACTTCAAATGAATATTTAAAAAAATATAAAGAGCCAAAAATAATAACAATAACAAATGTTTTAGCTCAAATAGATAATTTGAATGATTTAGCTAAAGCTTTGAGCAATATAATAAATAATAATAGTTTAATTGTTATAGAATTTCCCTATCTGCCACATATGATAAATAAAGGTTTATTTGATTTAATATATCATGAACATTTATCTTACTTTTCACTAACTTCATTAAAAAATCTATTTGAAAAATTTAATATAAAAATTATTAATTTTGAAAAACTAAATATTGGTGCATCTGGTCCAGCAATAAGACTTTTCTTATCTAAAAAGAAATCGTCGTATATTCAAAGTAATAAAGTTGAAAAACAAATTAAATATGAAAGAAATTGGGGTATAAAAAAAGTTTATAAGTATAAAATATTTAATAAAATAGTTTATAAAAAAATTAATAAAATTAAAAAAATTATAAGTCTAAAGTATAATAAAAATTATAAAATAGGTTGTTTTACTGCTTCGTCTAAAGGAAATACTTTATTAAACTGCCTAAATCTAAATAAAAATATAATTAAATTTGCTTCTGAAAATAATATAAGAAAAATAGGAAAATATACTCCAGGATCTCATATTAAAATTATAAGTGATAAAGAATTTATCAAAAAGAAAATTGATTATGCTATTTTACTTTCTTGGAATTACAAAAAATTTTTTGTTACTAAATCATCTTTTGCAAAAAAAGGTGGAAAATTTATCATTCCCCTCCCTAACCCTCATGTAGAATAAAATATGAATAAACTCGATATAATAATTCCAGTATATAATGAAGATGAAGGTTTTGTTAATCTTCTGAAGTTGTTGGAAAAAAATATATCAACTGATTTCAGAATTTTAATTTGTTATGATAATGAATCTGACGGTACATTGAAGTATATAAAAAATAAAAAAATAATTAGTAATGAAATCATATTAATAAAAAATTCTAAACAAGGTCCAAACTCAGCAATAATTGATGGAATAAATGCATCAAAATCTGAAATAATCTTAGTGTATATGGCTGATGATTTTGAAAATATTAAACTGATAGATGGTATGGTTAAAATTATTGAAGGGGGAAACGATCTTGTGATACCAAGTCGATTTATTTCTGGAGGGAAAATGCTAGGCGCTGTTAAAACAAAAGAAATAGTTACAAGAATTGGATCTTATTTAATTTATTATATAGCAAGAATACCTTTTAAAGATTGCACAAATGCTTTTAAGATGTTCTCGATTAATCTAAAAGATAAAATTAAACTGAAATCGACAACTGGTTTTACTTTTGCTTTAGAATTAGTTGTTAAATCTTATTTTTTAAATTTAAAAATTGTTGAGATTCCAAGCACTTGGATTGAAATTAAAAATAGAAAAAGTAATTTTAAAATATTAAAATGGATTCCCTACTATATTTATTGGCTGATCTACGCTACTACGGGTAATTACATATTAAAAATAAAAAAAATCTTTAAAATTATATGATTTAAATAATTTTTTGATTATCTTGAAATTCTAAAATTTTTTTATGACTAACTATGATAGATGCAATTAATATTAAATATGTTGCATTTGTTGTAGAAAATATGCTGCCAGTACTTCTAAGTGGAAATGCCTCTATAATTAAACTTATCGTAGCTACAAATAAGATTAAATTTTCCTTACTATTTACATTTAAAGATCTGTAATTTCTAAATATAAAAAATATAAACATAAAACTCATTACTATAATGTTCAATAACCCGACGATTCCAGTATCAGTTAAAATTTCAAGGTAATAATTATGAGGGTGATTTGAACACAATCTATTTGATTTATGAATTAAGAGTTTTTTACAATCTTCTCTGAAAGACTTGATTCCGTTACCAAATATTTTATTTTTTTCCCAAATATTAATTGCAGTTAAGTATACTTTGGTGTGAC
>Ga0066836_10000797_pt1 | contig 15942 bp, 12 predicted proteins | sample ETNtaG_18_FD_71568 | JGI IMG/M metagenome (GOLD analysis project Ga0066836, IMG submission 71568) | Marine microbial and viral communities from oxygen minimum zone, Eastern Pacific Ocean - ETNP201302SV91 | ecosystem: Environmental > Aquatic > Marine > Oceanic | place: Pacific Ocean: Eastern...
GAAATGCATACAGTATTGGGCAGATGAACATTGTAAATATTGTGAATACGGCGGTATCATACCATTTTTATCGGAGATATTCAACGAGCACATGGAATCGCCTCAATCAGGTGAGGAATATGAAGAAATGGCAATGATTCTTTTTGCACCAGATTTGTCAGCCCCTCCGCCAGTATCGTGGAATTGGCCACGTTGAATGGGTCTACCCGAATACCCATTGAAACGGATTGTGAATTTTACCAAGGAGTGGTGAGAACGATGAGCCAAATCCACATTGCAATCAATGTGGTGCTCGTTGCAACAAATACCCTGGCTCGCCATAGAAGTTTGTCTCTTCCCAGAGAAATCCATGCGTGAGCAATTCGTCCAAGGACGAAAAGCGAGGCCATTGCGAGAGCGATTTCATCGACAACATCCATCACCATGTAAGCGAGACATGCGGCATAGAATAGGGTCGGTATCTCGAACATATTCTCAAAATGGGAATCTGATTGCTGGACATAGCGTGGTGGCTTTTCACCTTCTTTGGTCTTGAAATAACGCCAATTGAAACCTTCACGAACCGATTTATCACGATTGAGCCTCATTTTTATTCCGACCCAAGCGGTAAGAAGCACTAGAGTAAACATTGGAAGTAGCATCAGTTCCTTATCCATAGCCCGTATTTGGGCATTCGCCATTTGAACCAATCTATTACCATGGATATTTCAAATTCCATAATATGCCATCATTGATAATCACTTGAATTGCAAGCATTAACGATCCTAAAACCGGCCAAATCGAATGGGATGCTATACCTTGCTGGTGTGCGCTCCACGCAAATAAGCCAAGAAGGATATTTCCTAAACAAACGAGCCAAAGGTTTCCGATGACAAGCCACTGTGTCCAATTGCCATCGGTTCGAATATGTAGTGCTGTTAATTCCAACCAGAACATGGATGGAATCGTGACCAGAAGGAATGCAAGCATCAGCCGGGCATGCCCTCCACTATTGCCCTCTCCCCAGGGCCATTGCACAGTTTCAACAACAGCAGAGTCCCATCGGTATAGGAAGAACCACCACATGATTAGGAACCCAGTAGCGGCGATAAACATACACATCACGTTGAGGGTTCGCCATGATTCAGGAATACCTCCCCACAAATCATTGGGATTTTCCATTCTAGACAACCCAAAAGCATAGGATGCTAGAACCAGCGGCCCTGTGATGTATAGCGCTAGACGTATATTCTCTCTAGTAATCTCCATGTTTAACCCTCACGCGAGTGAAGAATAGTCGACTTCAGCCTTTTCGATTTCGATTTCATCGACATCCATTTGAGCCAACTGGAGTTTACCCGAAAGTTCATCGTTAACTGCATGCCAATACGAGTATGCTTCGATAACCCAGATTCCTGATTCACGAGTACCGTTACCGCTGCCTTTCACTCCACCAAATGGTAGGTGTGCTTCTGCCCCGGTGGTCGAGTTGTTAATCCCGGTCATTCCAGCTTTGATACCAATCTTGAATCGGTATGCTTCGAGGCGGTCGTTGGTATAAATTGATGATGAGAGGCCATATGGTGAAGCGTTTGCAAGATGTAGGGCATGGTCGAAGTCATTTGCTTTGACAATGGTAATTGCTGGTCCGAATAATTCCTCATGGAAGCAATTCATGTCCTCGGTGACATCTGCATAGACGTGAGGCCACATGTAGATGCCATCTTCTGGAGTACCCTGGAAATTGGTAGGGGTATTACCGGATTCTATGCGTCCCTGACCCCACAATTTGTTGGCGCCATCAGATTCTACCATCTCGAGAGAAGATAGGAAGTCACGTGCGTATTTTTCAGATAGCATTGGTCCGTAGAGAACACCTTCGTGGCGCGAGGAATCTCCAATAATTGTCGCCTCGACCTTTGCCATTAATTTGGTCATGAATTCATCATAGATGTCTTGGTGAAGAATCAGGTTTCCAAGGCTAGTACAACGCTGTCCAGCGGTACCGAATCCACCCCAGTAAGCACCTTCGACAGCATTGTCGATATCTGCTGAAGGCATTACCACTTGCGGGTTCTTTCCACCTAATTCTAGTGAACAAGAGACCAGGTTTCGTCCACAGACTTCACCAATTGCCTTGCCTACAGCAGTGCTACCAGTGAAGGAGATCTTGTTGATTAGGCCCTCGTCGACTGCATCGACAATTGCCTGTCCTGCACCGCTTCCTTTGCCGTGAACTAGATTCACAACTCCATCAGGCAGTCCAGCCTGATGCATAATGCGGGCTAAAGCAAGTGATAGTAGAGGTGCGTCCTGCGGGCTTTTCCAAACACAGGTATTTCCGCAGATGAGTGCAGGTATCATTTTCCAGAATGGAACTGCAGCAGGGAAGTTGCAAGCATTGATGATTCCACAGACACCGAGAGGGCGGCGGTAGGTGAACAATTCCTTGTCAGGTAGTTCAGAGTTGACGGTTTGGCCGTATAGGCGGCGTCCTTCTGATTGGAAGAATAGACATGTGTCAATAGCTTCCTGTACTGAACCAGCGCTCTCTTTGAGCGTCTTCCCAATCTCACGGGTTTCTAGTGCGACAATCGCATCCTTGTTTTCCATTAGTAGGCGGCCCATATTGCCAATGATCTGTCCTCTGGTTGGAGGTGGCGTAGCAGCCCAACCAGTGAATGCAGCACGAGCTGCAGCGATGGCCTCATGGATATCGTCACGAGTAGAAAGAGGGAACTCCCCCAGTTCGTCAGCAAGTAGTCCAGGATTTCTACTTGTGAAAGTATTACCATCACTTGCCAATTTCATTTGGCCATTGATGATATTGAATCCTCTTACCTTTGGTAGGTTGTCAGGATTGCTGCTTTCCATAAACTCAAGGCCGGTCTCTAGTACATGTGCCATGACTGTCCGTTATGCATTCCTCACATCAATGCACCGCTTGAACAGGTTGTCTAATGCATCCCCTTTTAGAGGGGCAGTGAAAAGGCGAGTTTGTTCCCGGAGGGGTGCAACATGGCTGATGACGACTCCAATTCTATCTCCCTTCGAGTTTCGAAAGCGATTCCAAGCGATGTCGGCCACGGCCGTGCGCGCATTAGTGGGGAGAGTGGCCTTGAACTAAAGCCAGGCGATATTATCGAGATAAAAGGCGAGAATAGAACCACGGCTGCAATATATTGGCGTAGCCGTCCCGAGGATACAAAAATGGATATCATCAGAGTAGATGGTATCATTCGCAAAAATGCTGGAGTAAGTCTTGGTGACCGAGTAACAGTAACCAAAGTAGATGCAAAGATTTGCACTAAATTGGTGCTTTCTCCTGTTATGGCAAATAAGCAGAAGGTCAAGTTTGGGCCCGGAATAGAAGGATTTGCTCGTCGTGGTCTAAACAAGAGGCCAGTTGTCGCAGGGGACCGAATTTTTATTCCCGGAATGACCCTCTTTGCCGAAGCACTTCCTTTCGCTGTGATTCAAACGACACCTAAGGGAATTGTGCAGGTAAATTCCGATACTGACATTGTCATCAAGGACGAAGCTATCGATGATGAAGATGCAGGCCAATCACAAGGAATAACTTACGAGGACATTGGTGGCATCGGTAACCAATTATTGAAAGTTAGAGAAATGATAGAACTTCCATTAAAACATCCTGAATTATTCCGTCGTTTAGGAATAGATCCGCCGAAAGGAGTCCTACTACACGGGCCACCAGGTACTGGAAAGACTATGATTGCGAAGGCAGTAGCAACCGAAACTAATGCCCATTTCACTTCCATTAATGGACCTGAAATTATCTCAAAATATTATGGTGAATCCGAGAAGCAACTTCGTGAAATATTCGATGAGGCTGCAACCAATGCTCCGGCAATCGTCTTCATTGACGAAATAGATTCGATATGTCCAAAGCGCGAGGATGTTAGTGGAGAAGTTGAACGTCGAGTTGTCGCTCAGATGCTCACTCTGATGGATGGAATGAAAGGGCGAGACAATGTCATTGTCATAGGAGCGACCAATCGTAGAGATGCAATGGATCCCGCATTAAGGAGACCGGGACGATTCGATAGAGAAATCGAGATTGGAGTTCCCGACCGTAATGGCCGCCAAGAGATTCTTGAGGTCCACATCCGCCAAATGCCAATTGCTGATGATTTTGATATGGAATGGGTATTGGAGAATACCTACGGATTTGTAGGAGCTGATTTGGCTGCTTTGGTAAGAGAGAGCGCAATGAAGGCTTTGCGCCGATACCTGCCAGAAATCGATCTTGAAGAAGAAACAATTCCTCCAGAAGTTCTTGAGAAGATGGAAGTCAATATGAATGATTTCCAACAGGCGATTCACGAAGTTGAACCAAGTGCACTTCGTGAAATTTATGTTGAGATTCCAGATACTTCTTGGGATAGTGTCGGTGGATTAAAGGAAATCAAAGACCGTCTTAAAGAGAGTGTTGAATGGCCATTAACCAAGCCAGAACTCTTTGAACACTTTGGAATTAAACCACCACGAGGAATCGTACTATTTGGTGCACCAGGAACTGGAAAGACCCTGCTGGCGAAAGCAATTGCTAATGAAGCAAAAGCCAATTTCATTTCAATCAAGGGACCTGAATTAATCTCGAAATGGGTGGGAGAATCCGAACGGGCAATCCGCGAGATTTTCAAGAAGGCAACACAATCCAATCCGAGTATCATCTTCCTCGATGAGTTTGAGTCAATTGCTAGCATGCGTTCCTCGAATTCTTCCACAGGTGGTTCAGATGTTGCAAATCGGGTGGTAAACCAATTATTAGCGAGTATGGATGGTGTTGAGAATATGGATGGCGTGATTATCGTTGCTGCAACAAATCGGCCAGAGATGATTGACCCTGCATTATTGCGCAGTGGTCGTTTCGAAAGAGTCCTACACGTACCGCCACCAGACAAGGAAGCGCGCGAAACAATCATGGCAATTCACACCGCAGACATGCCATTGTCCAAGTTTTCATTCAAGGATATCCTAGGTAACATGGATGGCTTCACAGGTGCAGATATTGAATCGGTCTGTAGAGAGGCTGCATTGATCGCAATGCGAGCGAACAAAAAGAAGGTCACAAAAGGGCACTTTGAGGAAGCGATATCTCGTGTACGTCCAACGGTTACTCCGGAAATGCTAGAGTACTACAACAAAATGGAAGAACGCCTTGTTTCAGGCCTTTCTAACATCAAAAGAACAAGAGATTCTGGCTTTGGAATGGAGTCGATGTAGTACTAACTCGTAGCCGGTTGTTTCAAGGCTTTGATACGCCCCCCTGTAAAGGGGGGCGAAGACGAATGGCGAGTTTTGGTACTGAATTTCTGACTCGTCAGGTTGTTGACAACAACGGTGAACTCTTCGGCCATCTCGAAGACATTGTTATCGATGTGCGCTCCGGTCAGATTATCGAATTAATTGTTGATGTCGCGAATGATATCGACACTTCCAAATTACCGTGGCCTATGGTTAACGGAATGTGCAAAGTTCCGATGGATGAAGTATCTCAAATGGCCGGTAGAATCCACTTGAGGCGGTGAGCATTTTCATATCATCATTGCGACACCTTCTAAACCGAAAGTAAAGCGTCCATGTCTGAAATTCGTACTAGAGGTGAGTAAATGGAGGGGCCGGGTCGCATTAATCGGAAGAGAGTCGCATTGCAGGCGGCATTCTGGTTTGTCCTAGTAATCTTGCTCTCAACAGTCATCTCGAATGTCATTAATGTCGGTAATACAACTGGGCAGTCCGCTTATGGAGATGACTGGAATGATATGTCTGCATTCAAGAAAGATATCAATGATATGGGAGTCGAAACCAAATCACTTGTCTCATCACCATTGCTTCTTGCAGATATTGAAGATCCCAGTAATACCACCTTTATCGTCGCAGGAGTGGAAAGGGATACAATTTCCTTACCTCAGTTTTCAAGCGAAGGTTTCCTTACCTTTGCAAGCGAGGACGGATACACTCCTTCAGAGGTTGATGCAATCAGGGAATTTGTAATCGCTGGCGGCGATGTATTGGTCATGGATGACTTTGGTTACTCTTCTTCAATCGCCGAGGCTTTCGGAGTTCGATTCAAGGGCGTCCAACTTTACGATACTGTCTATGTAACCGAATTGGATTACAATTACATCTGGATGTGTGTGCAAGAGGCTCCATGTGGGATGGACGGGGTTGTACTTGACCCTAATACTGTAACACAACATAATCGATGGAGCGGCAATGATGGAGGCGCTCACCCTTGTCAAGAATTCAATGGAACTATTGTAGCTCTATCCGACGCAGGTGTTTGTGAACAACATTGGAAAGACGGTACAATCCAATACGATGCAAGTTACCAAATGTTGCTCAACAAGATTACAGGGATTGATTTGATTCCTGGGAACTCTGGCTTCCCAACAACTGAGATTCGTTCAGTGACTTCGGCCGAGGCGACCATCGATGTCAATGGCGATGGAGAAATCTGGGTCGGCGAAGAGCAAACCAGTGAAACTCCAGACCTTTGGGGGCAATTCAATCTCTCAATCGAAGTATGCGCTAGCCAGGATTGCAATCCAAAAGATGGTGGCCGAATTACTTTCATTGGCGATGGTAGTGCACTGATTAACGCAATTTACGATTATGAAGGGTATAATGAAGGGGACTACCACACAAGTGGAGAGCCTAACAAAACCATTCCAGACAATGATAACCGCAAGTGGGCATTGGACTACATTAGCGATTCCTTGATGGACCCGGAATCCAATGAACTCCCTGAAATGGCACCAAATGCTCTTGTTATCTTCGACGAGAGTAGACACATCCAACCAAGTGTTGCAAGCGAATCCTACAATACCGTCTATTTCCTATTGGTATATTTCACCGGTGAAGGTTTGGCTATGCTACTACTTTTCCTTATTCTTTTCATCACATTTGAGGGAGTCCTTCTCAAGAAGAAAGATCCCGAACCGTGGCGTCACGTTTTCAGTATCATTTACTATGGATTTGGTGATGCTAATCGATATGCGTACTATGCTAAGGGTAACAAAATCAAGCAGGTTTTCCTATCAAAGGTACGCAATCAAAACGGACTAACCCGTGAGGAATTCGATTCCTTACCAGCCAGAGAATTGCAGGGTATGATTAACGACCCTGTATTGGTAAAATTCGTCTTTGAAAATAGAAAGTATTCACTTGAACAGACCGTTGCTATCGTGAAGCGCATTAAGGTCTGGGGGAGGACATGAGGTGAACTAAGATGTGGACACGAAAAGCTGCATTCACCTTCTCCGGAGGCATTGCGTTGATTCTTATCGGCATGATGATTTCCAACCACCAGATGATGATTCTAGGAATAGCATTCATCGCATTCATTGTAGTCAACTCTTGGGTAAGTGGCCACGGAGATGTAGAGGTTCAGAGAACTTTGTCCGCAGATAATCTGTACAAAGGCGATGACCTCTACGTGGAATTATTGGTAACTAATCGTTCCAAGCGTCGTACTCAACAAGTCGAAGTCTATGACAACATTCCACACGAAATGAAATTGAGGAGTGGCCTCAATCAGATGCGTCTTAATTTAGCGCCGGGCGAGAGCGCACGAGTCCGCTATGTGTTGCGTTGCCCTCTACGAGGACACTATTCGATAGGTCCGGTTTCACTGCGTTATCGAAACACATTCAATCTCAGTGTTGATGAGATGTTTGTCGACCATCATTCTGATATCATTATCTTCCCTCAAATTCGGGATGTCGAAGAGGCATTCATCCGAAGTCGCACAGCAAAGATGTACACCGGTGCAACGACTTTGCGAACTCCCGGTCCGGGAACAGAATTCTACTCCTTGCGAGAATATGTCCCTGGTGATCCATTCAAGAACATCAATTGGAAAGCGTTTGCGCGCACAGGTGAACTGATGATTAACGAGAAATGTCGTGATGCAGTTACCGACTTATACATCATTCTCGATAGTAGAGACATTGCACGAATTGGTACTGTATTGAAGAATCCATTGGAGATGGGAACTGTTGCTGCTGCAAGCCTTGCGAGTTTCTTCATCAAACGACGTGATTCAGTATCACTTACAATTTATGATGAGAAGCTATCCTTCTTACCACCGGATACTGGCGATAAGCAATATTTCAAGATTCTAAGTTCTCTTGCTGGAGTCGCTCCACAAGGCACAATGCCTCTCCAAGCAGTAACAAATAGCCTAGCAGCGAGGTTCAGTAGAGGCAGTCCAGTATTCATAATTTCGAGTTGCGAAGGTGATGGGACAGTACCAGCGGCGGTTAGAGACCTTGTTGGACGTGGACATGAAGTTACAGTTCTCTCTCCTTCAAGTATTGATTTCGAACGCCTCGTGAGCCGCATCCCAAGGATGTCGTATGAGGTGTTGAAACTTGAGAGGCAGAATCGATTGACAAGCCTTGCCGGATTCGGTAGTTCAGTAATCGATTGGATGCCAGATATGGATCTGTCACAGGCTTTGTTACAGGTGAAGGGATTCTGAGGTGATGATGAATGGCAGATGAAGTCTCACCACAAGCAGAGGGTGCAAGGTCTCTGCACCTCAGAGTTTTGAGAAAACAGTGGCAAATCGTTACACTCCAAGTCCTCGCTACTCTCGCATTAGTGTGGATGTACATGGAAATTGTCTCAACCTATGTTGTAGGCAGTATTGATCACACCCAATTATTTGCTCAGATAGAATCTTTGATTGGAACTGAACTTCCTTTGGCGGATTGGATGACAGGAGCCGAGAGAGAAGGCCTCGCTCGTTTCTATGTACCAATTTCTATTGGTATAGGCCTTGGTGGAATGATGGCATTACTAGCATTCCAAACGCCAAAGATACAGCAGAGAGTGAAATTAGGATTCATTATCACAATGATTATTTTACTCGCAGGTCGATTCATAATGGGGTATATGTGGCAATTAATCACCAGTGGATGGACAGCGCCTGGTAATGATGTTCTTCGCACATTAGAATGGCCGTTATTGATGATGCTTTCAATGATAATTTTGGCATTCTATCTCTTGCCGATTATTACTGGTATCAAAGGAATATGGGGGCTCTCACGCCGTGGTGTTGCATGGGCTATCGGATTCTCACTTCTTTTCCTCGGAATACACGCTATTCTCACCTTCCCGCTAATCAAGGCACAACTCGGCTCTTATGGTGAACAGTTGACTTCTCTTGAGATAATTGTTTCAGAACCAACGATTGGTCTATTCGGATTTGCTTTGGTTACTACCCAACAATTTTCATTGATTCTAATCGCATGTCTCATGATGATTTTCCAAGAATCAGCATTTGGAGTAATACGCCATCTAGAATATGCGTATCGACTTCCCGAATCATGCAAGAGAGATCCGGAGTATGTTGCCCAAATGGACAATGTTCTGAATGGGCATTTGCGCCACACTGGAGTCTTCTTGTCCTTGACAGTAATCGCTACTATGATCGCATTAGGATTCCACGCAGTTCTTCTTGATATGGTAAGTGGAATCACCGGCAGTCAATGGGCAGCACAAGTTGGTGAATCAATTGAACTCACCTTAACATATGGATTGGTTATTTCTGCATTACTCTTCCTTGGAGTGATGGCGTTATTGAGGTTCATTGTACCTTGGCAACGCGTTTGGGGATTAGTTGAAGCCTCTTTCACTCGAAGTGAATAATCACTTTGTGTGGAAGGATTGTAGAACTCTTCCTGTAGCTTCAGTCAGTAGTAGAACTGCAACTGGTAGTCCACAAAACCAAGATGAGTAGAGTGCATACCCTGAGATATAATCCTCAAGTAAGACTGCAGTGAAACCCGAAACAATTACTAAACCCAAGAATACTAATTTTTCCAGCCACAAAGGGTAGACATCAACCATTAAAATCAACTCAAAGATCTATTCCATCGAGTTCATCTTCCAAAGCGCTCAACGCAACTTCACCTACAGATTCCACTACAGGCTCACTCCTTCGAACCCATCGTGCATCGAGTCGCGCAAGTTCTTCTTCGAGTGCGGCACGTTCATCATCATCTGAAGGAGGTGTGCTGATTTCAGCATCAACAATATTTGAGGTTACAACTTCATCATCATTCGATGGAGAAGGTAATTCCTCCCATTCCTCCCCGATATCAGACTCCTCAATTGCGATTGCCTTTTCTTGATCAATCAATTCACCAGCAAGTTGCTCAATTACTTCTTCATCCACTGGAACCCTCTCACCTGACGGGAGGTTGTCCCGCTCAAATGGCAGCATTCCATCTCGCTTGAAATCCCATAATGCGCCTCGAACTTCACCTTTGACAAAACCACTTGCATCCAGTTGTGTCATCAACTCGTCAAGAGCGGTAGTAGTAGATTCGAGACGAACAGCAGAACCTGCATCTCTCATGTCGGATTCGAGATGGATGTCATCTAGTGCCTTCTGTATTAGCGAGCGAGTCTCGCGTGCAAGCACAGGTAAAGACTCAGGTCTACGGCAATTTGCAATTAATGCCTGAACCTGCTCCGAAGGCGCTCCCAACTTTTCCAATTGTTCGAGAACATTTCGAATTCGTCGCAACATTGTAACTGATCTATCGTAATCCTCGAGAAGATTCTCGAGATCCAGAACCAAATTTGATACAGTATCTCCTAATTGATGTTCAAGTCTTTGTTGTACAGACCATCGTGCTAAACCTCGTACCGCTCCTGCAGTGGCAGGTACTTGTCGTTCAAGCAGTGACATGACTTCATTGGATAATAGATTACGAGGTGTTGATGCAACATGGTCAACGGTCGCTTGAATGACTTGAAGAGACCTCTCAACAGCACGGTCTAGTAGTGAAACTGAATACCCAAGTGCACGTGCTTGTTCTAGTCTTTCAAGTACTGGACCAAGGCCATCAAATTGAGTGCCATCTTCAAGCAGAGCTTGTGCTAGAGGCTCTTGGGAAAGTCTTGCTCTAAGTGCTTCTGCTTCGCTAATATCTGCCAATGCGTCCTCGTGTGCTGAAGCAAGTGCTTCCGCATGATCGAGCAGATTGGAAAGGTCAGCCTCAGCCTGGCCTCTTCGGGCCCCAAGGTCGCCGAGTTCTTTGAGTACCTGCCGTCGCTCATCCATCAGTTCACGCATTTCAGCCTGAATCATAGCGGTACGATTTTCCTGTTCAGTAAGTCTAGAACGGTCTTCATGTGTTCTATTTCGAGCAGTTTTCGCTTCAGCTTCGATTTGGCGAAGCGAAAGTTGAGCATCATTGATTTTGCTTTCCAAATCGGCTAGGTCGCCTTGAGCACGGCGGTGCCTATCCCTTGTTGCTTCGACCTGTTCCTCAATCATTCGTTGGCGGCGTTGGTCATCATCAATACGGGAGCGAATGCTCGCCAATGTGGTAGAATGTGAATCGATATCACTCGAAAGTGCAGCTTCTTTTGTAGACATATCTTCAATCATCGCTGATAATTCAGCACTAGCCTTTGAATCACCGAGAGCCTTTGCTAATTCACCCGCTCTTTCGGATAGTTGGTGTTCGAGTTCATTGACTCTCTTTGCAAGTCGGTCCGAGCGAGCCTCTGCAGACTCACTCGCTGCTTGAGCAGCAGAAAGGTCGAGTTGAATTTGATCTAGAGTTGAATTTGATGCGGCAATATTAGCCTGAATATCTGCGGATTGTCTATTCGCTTCTTTAGCAGTGACTTTAGCAGCCTGTTCAGAATTCTTTGAAGCCTCAAGAGCCACATTTGTTGCCGCTAAATCGCCTTCAAGTTCAGCGACTTTGTATTCCGCTTTTTCCAATTTTCGTCGAAGACCGTCATCGATAGGTGCTGCACCTTTCTCAATCTTAGAAAGGCCCTCGCTAACACTAGCAGTAGAAATTGTGAACATAGCCTTCGCTCGTTCTTTACGTAATTCTGCAATTCCTATTTCAAATCCGAATAATTGGCCACAAGTTTGCTTGAGTAGAGCCTGTCTTGATTCCGACCTAGTACGTATGGTGGCAAGCAATTCACAAAATTCACCAAGTGAAAATTCTGAAACATTTCCAGATTCAGTACCGATGATTGTTCCCACCGGTAATCGATGAAGAGCAAGAACCCGTTTTGATTCGGTCAGGTCATTCATCGCTGCATTGAGGCTATGTCCTTTCGGGGCTTGAATTCCAACAGGGATTCCTTTTGCAAGTGCGACGCGAATGGCTTTGCCTGACTTTCCTGCAGAAAGATGACCAGTTACCCCATCATCCATTGCAGATTGTAGCATTGAGACAACGGCATCGGTTCCACCCCTACCTTCTCGTACGATATGGCCCTCAGAGAGTTTCTCACCAGCGGAACCCATCGCTCCAATTTCTCCATCCATTATAGCCGATATTTGGTTGATTAATCGAGAATGGTCAACATCTGCTTCTGTCCAGATTGCCAATGCTACATCTCCAGCTTCCGCAAGTAGTAGCGAGCCATCTCCAGTGTGCAAGGTCCAATGGCCTGAACCTTCGAGTCCAAGGTCGCTAGCCATTGCTTTACGACCAGCTAAAGTTTCTCCAACTTGAGAGGCGAGTGTTTCAGCCGAAGAAGGCAAATCTCCCGCATCGTCAATCAGCATTCCTTGATCAACTGCAATACCTCCACGGACTTCTACCCGGTCTGCAAGTTTGGAAAGAACGGTTGAAAGGTCTCGAGCAAGGAGACGTTCCAACGAGTCACCAGAGCCCAATAGTCCACGAATATCGGCCGTGTGTTCAAATGCTTCAGGAATAATTTCAGCAACGGCTCCAAGCGCCTTCTGAGTCCATTCCCTTACATTGTGATGATGAGTGTCATTCTCGAGTAATTCTAGTCGCGCTTTTGCTTCAGAACCGCATAGTAGCGTTTTGCCCTTTGTTGGCTCAGCAAGCCATCCGACAATTCTTCCCGCCCTTACAATTCTATGTCCAGACGGCGTTGCACGTCGACCGAGGTAGGTCGAAATACATCCGTGTTCAAAGGACATAATTGAGCCATCACTCAAATCCAATTCATCTTGGACAGGCATTCCATATGGTAGATCGAACATGTTTTCACCTTAGCTTATTGCGTGCAGCATTTCTAGATCGTTCTCAATGGCATGTCGCCATCTTGCAATCCGCTTTCCTTTACCGGAGATGACGACGTATTCATCCTCGTCAATTCTCGATAGCAATAGGTGGTCATCGCCTTCGAACCAGAGTTCAAGGCCATCACTAACACCTGTTGCCGCTTCAATATTTGAGAGGGCCAGAATCAATTTATTGGCCAACTCAAGATCCGGTACCCTGTTGCGTTTTCCGACCGCTGCGACCAGGCCATCATGTCTTGAGACAAGGTAGGACTGATTCGCTCCCGGAAGGGCGCAAAATCGGGCAAGGATACGTTGTAGCATGCGCGCTCAAATGGGTTCAGCCCGAATGGGGCTTCAAGAAGTTTGGGCTTACACTCCGCCCGTAGGGCGTTTTGGCGAGTAGTTTCATTTCGCCAACTGGATTGTTTGTAAACTCGATGGTTCACTGTGAAATTCCAATTGGAAATTCGAAAATTCAATTGAAATGCCCAACCGTTGGTCTCAAGCCCAGAACCCCGAGGAGGGGTCATGGCCGGACAATTCGAGGTCCCCTCGTGTGACAAATGCCGTAATCCGGCAATTCACCACCAGGTTTACTCGGGTAGAATGATGTGTGGCGCACATCTTTCTGATAGTATTCGCAAGAAATTTTCGAAGGCTATTCGCGAGCAATTGATTATCCCTCATGGAGAGGATATTACCCTACTAGTTGCAATTTCAGGAGGAAAAGATTCGGCCGTCCTTCTCGAAAGAATTCATGATGTATTTGGCCGACACCGAAATGTCACGATTATTGGCGGATGTGTCGATGAAGGAATCGAAGGATATAGGCCTCCTTCATTGGAATGCGCTCGTAAATTATGCGAGGATCTTGGTGTGCAATTCGAAACGGTAAGTTACCCAGAATTAGGATTCAAAGAAATGGATGAAGTTGTGGGCAAATTAGATTCGCTCGATGAAAAAAAAGCCCCCTGTTCATATTGCGGGGTATTTCGCAGGCAAGGAATAAATCATCTAGCAAAGAGAGTGGGTGCAGATTTCATTGCCCTTGGACATAATCTCGATGATATGGCTCAAACCATTATGATGAATTTGCAAAATGGCGACCTTGAGAGAACACTAAGATTAGCGCCTCATACAAATTTCCCAATCGATGGAATGGCGCCCCGAATCGTGCCATTGCGTTGGATTCCAGAGCAGGAAATACATCTTTATGCAATTCATAAGGGCTTACCGATTCATCATGAGGAATGCCCGCATGGAGAAGGTGCCCTTCGGTTCCGTCATCGTGAAACCATTGCGATGATGGAATCAGATGTCCCAGGGACAAGGCATGGATTACTTCGTATGGCTGATGATGTGAAAGCATTGCACATCAAGGCAAAGGGCGACAGACCAGTTACTCCAAGCGCTTGTATTGAATGTGGAGAAATGTGTAGCGGAGAAACTTGTAAGGCATGTGAAATGCGGGCGCAACTATCCTAAATTCTGCGTCTTAATTTCTCCATAAATCCATCTGCTAATCCAAGTGCTTCCAGTGCCTCATCGATTCTTCCAGCGCTGTGAGCCTCAATGGCGAGTGCGATTGCCTCTTCAGCAGAGTGCCTTTCATCATCGTCGACCTTGATAGAACCAGCTTCGCATTGATTGCGAAGTACTCGCCATTCATCTTGAACAAATTCAAGCAATTCACCGGCTTCATCACTATCTTTGCCCACTTTGTCGAGATCCTTTGTCAAACGTTCGAGTAATGTTGCGGCATGTGTCCATTGAAGATTATCTGCGGCGTCTTCAATTTCACTCAGCCTTTCATCCCAATCTGTAGCATCTTCCCTTTCTTGCCAACGGGAGATGAGATGGACTTTCTGGCGTAGGGCGCGGCGAACATCATCCATCGCCTCTCTTTCCGCATTTATCTCACGAACCACACCATCTGCTAGTCCTTTAGCCGATGAGTTATCGCCTGTATCGAGGGCATCTTTTGCTTTGGTGAGTCTCTCTTCAAGTTCATGTTTGTCAATTCCATCTACTCCTTTGAGTTGACGTGTTGCCTCGATTAGTGCCTCTTCAGCAACTTCTCCAGCGGCTTCTGATGCCGAAAGTTGGTCGGGAATTACGATTGCAAATTCGAAAGCCTTCTTTGGTTGTTCAGCAGCGAGTTTCTTCTTTGCATCGAGTAATAATTCAGGTAAATCATTTGGTGGATTTTTTTCTTCACCTAGTAATCTAGAAGCTGTAGTGATTGCTTTCTCGGCCTTTTCCCACCATTCAACAATTTCACCAGCTCTTTTCTTTGCTTGTCGATAGAGCGCTTCCCCTTCTCGTAGAGAACCGAGGTCTACTTCTCTCTCAGCCATATCGAAAGCCTTGCGTGGGCGCTTTACTATCGGTGCGATATCCTCTGCATTTTCAACCGAAGACAGAGCATCAGCCCTAATGGCTTCAACATCATCCGCTAAGGAAAGTGACCTTTCGATATCCTCTTCTGCTTCATCGAGTAATCGATTTCCATACTCTGGGTCACGATGTCCTTCTTCGCGTGCAGTCATTACCAAACTCGCAGCCTGATCAACCGCAGCACCGGAACTCTTCAGTTCTAGCATCCTTAGTTCAAGAGCATTGAGCCTAGTATCGAATCCCTTTCGTTCTCGACGGTCCCCATCTTCTCCAAACCAATCCTTGAGTACCAATAATAGCGCAATACCACATAATGCAATTTGAGAATAACCAACTTTACCTGGCTCCATTCCTGCACTTGTAATTGATGCGGCAAGCACAACACCCAGGAATCCCATTACAGCTCTGAAGCGCATTACATCTAGGCCACCGCTCAAGATTCCTCGGCCCCAGTAGAATAGACAACTTGCAACTACCAGTAAGAAGATTCCACCTACCAATTGGTC
>Ga0066836_10000798_pt1 | contig 15938 bp, 10 predicted proteins | sample ETNtaG_18_FD_71568 | JGI IMG/M metagenome (GOLD analysis project Ga0066836, IMG submission 71568) | Marine microbial and viral communities from oxygen minimum zone, Eastern Pacific Ocean - ETNP201302SV91 | ecosystem: Environmental > Aquatic > Marine > Oceanic | place: Pacific Ocean: Eastern...
TCAGAAAGGGAAGCACAACGTCATGCAGTAATCAATCATAATCCCTTTTTGGGACGCGTTATGATAGATGATTTGTCGGTATTTGAAAACGGTGAGCCACAACCTGTATTCAATTTCCCTTGGACTTTAGGTGAAACTTGGGAGTTCGATTTACTTGGTGAGAGTTGGGAAGCAGAGACTACAGGTTCGATTGATGGAATGACTGTAGTAAAGGCAGAAAGTGATTCCGGACACAGTATCGAATACCATTTTGATGGCTCTCATGGTTTCCTTGACTTTTTCGAGTGGACTGACCAAGATGGGGGATTACAATTTAGGATGTCATTAACAGAAACAGGTAGCAATTACCATGGCGAAGTTTGGTTTATACGCGCTAAAGACCTTAAAAATAGAATCTTTGAGGGTCCAATCGACGGTCAAGCTACAGATACATTCATCGATAGCGGCCACCCATCAGGAATCGATTTTGACTACTATGTGTTTTTCATAGATGCATCTTTGATGCAAGGCGGCAGTGGCACTCTGTCTGTAAAGGACCACGCCGGAAATAGTATTCTAACAAGAACCTATACTCCAGGGACTCAGTCTCAAGAGTTAGCTACCATAATGAGTAGAACAGATGAGTACACTTTGGAAGTGACCTTGACCGGTCAAAGTCAGATTCACTTTATCATCGCTGGTGGTATCGAGAATTATTGGACTCTCTGAAGTGATCTAATGCCTACTCTGGTAATGTTGCATGGTATGACTGGAACAGCGGCTATGATGCATGACTTCGCTCAAAGTATACTTCCTGATAATTGGAGCCTGATTACTCCCCAAGCCTCTTTTTCTCATCCGCAAAGAGGATTTACTTGGTGGAGGTATGAAAATGAGGATGAACCCGGTAGGCGTTCATTAACCGCCACCGAACTGATAGATGTAGATACATCCCTATTGAAATTGGTTGAATCTATGCCTGATGATGATTTGGTATTAGGTGGTTTTTCTCAAGGTGGAGCAATGGCTATGGAAATGCTGCAATTCTCATTAGCATCTCGAGTAAAAGGGATAATAGCCATCGCAACAAGAGTTGTCCGTCCGATGGAATTACGAATGCGACTCCAAGAACTTCCAGTTGGAAATCTTCTGTGGATGCATGGAGAAAAAGACCATCGTGTTAGGTTCGAGGCCGGCCAAGAAATTCTTTCTGTTTTTGAGGGTTCAGGATGGTCTTCTGTGAAGATTTCACATTCTAAAGGCCACATGATTCCAATTGAATTTCACAAACAAATTCAAAAATGGTTAGAAGATTTAGTTTAATTTTTCAATTGGATTTTTAATTTTTCAATTGAAGTTTAATTTATTTTTATCTTTAAGGGGAGGAGCAATAAGCAAAAGCCTTCAGCAATATCTTATGGTGAAAGCAAAAGCTCCGGTAAGGATTGATTTAGCTGGAGGTTGGAGTGACGCTCCACCGTTCTGTGAACAGGTTGGGGGCGATGTGGTTAACATTGCAATCAACAAATTTGCAGAAGCTGAAGTAATCATTGATACGACAGGAAAACTGTCCGCATCATACTCTTGTGAGATTCCTGTTGGTTCTGGATTAGGGACTACTGGGGCGATTAATGTAGCACTAATGGCAGTGATTAAAGGTCAAGATAATAGTGAGGAATTAGCATATCAATTTGAAAAGGTGCTGGGTAATCACGGTGGACGTCAAGATCAATGGGCTGCAAGATATGGCGGTATTCAGCATTTGAAGTTCATTGGAGATTCAGTAGAGCGTCTCCCTTTATTCCCTCCGCTATCGTTTAACCGTTGGTTGGAAAAGCATTTGATTTTGGCAGATACGGGGGTTAGACATTGCTCTGGAGATTTACATAGCGAGGTATGGGCTCGGTATGAAGAAGTATTACCTCACCTAATGGAGATTCGACAAACAGGGCGCGATATGGCTGAGGCAGTTCAACGTGATGACAGGCATACGCTATGTGGTGTAATGAAACGATATACTGAAGCGGTTGGGAGGCTTAATCCAGAATTAAATGAGCCATATTTAATTCTCAATGATATGCCAGAAGTACTAGCATGGAAAGGCATGGGTGCTGCTGCTGGAGGCTTTGTAGGAATCATCTCGCGTGACCCTGAAACTACCAAAAATACGATTCCATGGGAGGTCATGGATTGGTCGATCGATAATGACGGTCTTACCATTACCGATGAGTGAGAGGTTGAAAAAGGACTACAGGATGGTGAAATCATGGGGCGAGTATTAGATGATGCTGCAAATGCGGGTACTGATTTTTTACTTTACACAGGTAACTTTTGTGGTTATTGTACCGCTGCTAAGCGTTTGTTTAATGCTAAAGGGTTGACATTCACCGAGATAAATTTCGATGAAGTGGCAGGCTCTAGAAGTGAGGTAGTTGCAGAAACAGGTCACCGCACTGTACCTGTAATCATCGACCTGCGAGGCGAGCAACCGATGTATATCGGTGGCTTTGATGAGACTAACAGATATCTGCGCTAGTGTGTACCGGCGTAATCTTATGCTGAAACCTCTTGGAGTAATTATGGAATTAAGAACCCTAGTTGCTCAAGATATTCCATTCATATGGCAAATTAACTACGAGGGTTTGCCAGGTACTGGAGAAGTCACAGAGGATGAGATCGCTGAATTGATGTCGATTTCTGAAATATCTTTAGGTATATTTGATGAAAACAAATTACTCGGATTCGTGCTTTGTCTATTGCCAAAGACTAGATATGGCAGCCTAAACTATGCTTGGTTTAACCAGAATTACACCGATTTTATTTACGTAGACCGGGTTGCAGTCTCGCAAAACCAACGTAACAGAAATATCGGTACTCAATTGTATCAAGAGGTCATTAATTATGCGGAGCAAAACAACTGCCCTATCGCAGCTGAAGTAAGTCTTGATCCACCAAATCCTGGTTCTATGAGATTTCATGAAAGACATGGTTTTGTTGAGGTCGGTATTCTTCATCACGCTACGAAGTCTGTAACAATGATGATCCGGGAATGAACTGACAAACGAGGAACTGCGTTATAAGAAATTAATTACCCATTACGCCCATTTATCATCTTCATTAGACTCATTTTTTCGAACCCGAATAAATGCCAGTAGCAGTAGCGTAATAATGACCAATATTCCAATTTGAATTATTGTAGCAGATGCAAAGGATGTTGATACTTCATCCGTGTCTGATGCTTCTTCCTCTTCGTCATTTTGCTGAATGTTTTGGTCCTGTTCACCTTCTACATCTACAGTGAACTGGAACGAACTACTATTGGAATTACCCGATGCATCAGCACTTTTTACAATCAAATCCCATTCTCCATTATTGAGAATCTCTGTTACATAATCGTGGTTTTTCTTGGTTGCAAAATTATCTGAATAGATAAGATCACCATTTAGATAAACCTCTTCAGTGGAGCTTTCAGAAGTGTACCAGGTGATTCTTGCTCGTCCATCTTCCAGTACTTCGACTGCCAAATTGAGTAATTCTGGTTCAGTTTCATCAATCACATCACTTGTGGTGAAGGAGAGTATGACCGTCTCTGTATCATTAGCTTTGACAAAGACCCAATATGTTGTGTTTACTTCAAGATCTGTAAGGGTAAATGCATGGTCTGTACCGGATTCAGTCCAATAAGTGGTGCTAGGGTCATTTGGTTCTTGTTCGCTATTGTCAAATTGAATCGAAGTACTATCTGCTACAGTAGTGGACCATGTGATGACTGCTGATGTTGCTGCGATTGTATCAACAGTTGCTCCAAATATCTGCTGAGGTACTTCTGGAATTTCAAAACCGGTTAACTGAGCATATCTGTGAGCATCGACATCATATGATGAAAGCATAGTTTCTTGCCCATCACCATCTAGAATTATGTCGATGATATTTGGGTCGTAATCAATACCATCATCCAAAGCAGGGTCTGAACCACCGCCGAGTGTCCAGGTGGAAGGTGTCGTATCAACATCTCTCCATTTTCCTGTACCAAATCCATCTTGGCTGCCGATGACTATGATATAGCGGTAATTGGGGATGTCATCACCAATTACACCTTTACTAACAGTGAATGTAATCGTCTTTGATTCAACATCTCCAGAAACATCAATGCCGCGTGATGAAGTGCTTCCTGTAGATGACTGGACTGCCATTACTGCTCCAGGCTCTCCAGTTCCACTGATGGCAACTTCCCAAGCCCAGTCTGCGTGTATTTCTGCATTGGCTCCTGAAAGCATTTCTGTAGAGCCATAGGAGGTATTTCCTTGGTCGACATAAATTTGCACAATTTGATGACTGAATCCGTTCGAAAGACTCCAGATATCAGTCATCTCTTCCATCTCAAGAATAAATTGAGCATTCCAAGCGCTTTGACGCACAGTTATCTTGTTCGCATCCCATAATCCACCATCATTTGGTGTATCAAAATCACTGGATAAAGGATATGTGTAGTCTCCATCTCCTGTTTCGTCTCCGATTGTATCATTCAATTCTAGTAATGTCACCCATTGTTCTAAGTCTGGCAGGATTAATTCTGCAGGAGCAGGTGGCGCAATTTCCATATCGACTCCATCTCCATAAGATAGAGAGGCTGCCCAAGATGAAACAACTTTCACTCGAGTGGTATAACGTGGAGCCAAACCAATTTCAGACCATGGTATCTCAAACTCATATACGTCTTGTGCAGCACAATTTCCTAAAGAAGAACTTCCAGACAAAACCCATTGCTCTTGTTCTCCCGATTTGCCTTTGGCTGTGAATAAGTTCCACTTCGCCTTTCCATCATCGCGTAATGTATCAAAATCAAACGCTACCATGTATTTGGCTGGGAATCCAAGAATCTGATTGCCGTAATATGTTCTGAAATTGGTTTCAACTTCGTTAAAGTTTACTGCATTTGGTTGCATGAAATATACCGCTAAATCCGGTGTATCATTGTTTGAGTCACGATCATATTGCTCTAACATCTCAGGAGTCTCTGTATCTATCCGCAAAAATATGTTACTTGAATCATAGCCAACATAAAACCCGTCGATATCAAAATCACCTCCATCGACAGGTGCGCCATATTTGGCTGCTCCATCCCATTCACCGGGTAGTGCAATACCATCAATCATCGGCTCTATAATGCCTCCATAGGGGCTCTCTGGAGTTGCAGCACCTGTCCAGAGGTCGAGTAGATATGGAGGTAGGTCTAGATTCACTGCACGATAAATATTCGACAAGTGAACTTTGAACAGTGTATCCCAATTTTCATCATATCCGCTATCTTGGTCTAGGCCATACCACCAATACCAATCGCTTCCTTCTGCAATGTAGAGTGATTCCCAAGCAGTAGGTAATCCAGTGTGGTTTGGATTATTTGATTCAAAATCGACTAAAGCCTTTCTTGCTTCGACGATTCTCTGCCATGCTAGACTTTCCTCTTCTTCTCCAGCCCATGTTCTCAGTGTACCATCAATCCAAGAGCCAGTACCTATTTCTTGAATAGCAGGAAGAGTGGTTTCCTTTTCCAAAAACTCAGTAGGAGTAGTTGTGAGAATTGTTGGATGTGTTGCCAATCTTGAATACCATTCTTGCATAAAAGGTCGTGCGTTATCTTGATGTTGGAATTCCGACATAAACATCCAATTCTCACCATCAAGAGCCACTGTCAAAAGATGTTCAGATGGGTCTTCACCAGCATCTAGTAACTGTTGCCTAACATTGTCCAAGTAGGATATGAAATCTGTAACGGCTGCTTCAGGAGTCATAGTTCCATACTGGAACGCTATCCGGTCAGAGATTACTCGGTCACGGAAAATAACTGCAACTTCTCCACCATCGTCCCCCGTTGCAACCCATGGTGTTGCCAAATTGGTCACATCTTCAACATCTATCAAATTTCCAGACATATCAGTTGATTGTTTGAGCAGTTCCTCATCGGTAACCATCCATTGAATTCCTACATTGGAAACCGGTTCAACCATAGCAGGAGAAACCGCTTGTTCACTAGGCCACATTCCAGTAGGCCTGAATCCTAACTCATCTTCAAACAGATTCATACCCGTGACTAAGTGATTTTCAACATCCTCAGGCCAAGCATCTTTGTTGACTCTTATTCCATCTTCCATTGTCCATCCATCCATCATCAATAATGGCATAATAGGGTGGTAGTAAGGGGTAGTAGTAAGCTCAATTTGACCTTGAGCAGCAAGTTCACTATACATGGGGAGAACATTTGCCATATGTTGGTGCTGTGAATCGATAACATACATCAAATCGTCATGTGTGTATTGTCCGTTTTGCATGAATAGATCAATCAATCCTTGATCTAGATGACTTGAGTTATAATCTCCTTGAACGTAGTCAGGAGAAAATTGGTAAAGATACCATAGTACCTGTAAATCCAGGAAATCTTGCGGTGCAAGTAATTCATCATCCATTATTGTATTCGGCTTCAAATTGTGCAACGTCATATCATGCAATTCTGCATAGCGAGAACTTGACGGATATAGCCACGATTGGCTATGGTCTGTTTGTGAAACATTGTATATCCAGCCACTATTCCAGAATGATTGAAATTGCATTGTATGTAATTCCAAGTCAGTTGCATTTGGATAGCTACCTTCAGGCCATGGCCGCTTAGCAATATCTGTGTGGTCATCAAGAGTTTCATTTCGATTATAATCGAGCAATTGTTCGATGAATGAAGGGACGAGATTGTATGTTACCTTTGTACCAGTGTCCGCTAATATTCCTGGTGAATCGACATATTCTGTCATAGAATGAACTCTAACCCAGGGCATCTCATAGGTATTGGTCAATTTATTTTTGTAATATGGTTGATGTTGATGGAAAATAATTGCTAGATTTAATGCATCAGTGACCTTTTCTACACCACCGGTGTCGATGATAGGTAGAGATGAGGGAGTGGTGCTATTATTCACATTTTCAACATGCCAGGCATGTGTGAACGTCTCCGCACCATTTGAATTCGCAGGGTTTTCTGTTGGGAATGAAGTCCATACGTTACCTTCATCTTGCCACTGTGCATAAGCCATGAATTGGAAGGTAGTTGGCGAACCTAGTGCAGTCCATGGAATTGCTAGTTCAGTGATTTTATTATCGCTCCATCCAACATAAGCATCGACAATTGTTTCTTGGTCTTGCCACGAAGTGCCATCAAAACTCATTATACTGTTATATGATGAATCTTCTAGAACAAATCCATAGTCAGCAGCAAAGGGTAAAGTATGTGCGTAATTCCAATTTTTACTCAAAACCGAACCACCTAAACTTGTGTTGAAATAAATGAATAAATCAGCGCCTTCGACTGTTGAAGACCAATCGGTACCATTCCAAGCAAAATATAGGTTTTCAGCATCCCAAGTAGCCATTAGTCTGACCGAGTTTGAATCTATTTGAAGGGTAGATTCAGTCTCAGACCATTGTGATAGGTCACCATCAATAATCATAGTTTCAGGCGTTACTGCAGAACTTAATCCAGACATAGCCTGAAGAAAAATCAACATAGTTAGCGTAAACGCCTTGATTCGCATCAACCATCCGTGGTATGATATATTCAAAGGGTTTCTTCTTTCTCGATATATCATGGGAAAGAGTCGAGGGGTCTTGTGTCATTTGACCTCATTGCCGATTACCAATCTCGAAAGTGCGAAAAAATTCGTTACACTGCTATCAAAAAATAAGATTGGATTCTGGCAAATGTTGCCTATCACTCCACCCGATTCTCATGGTTCTCCTTATGCCTCACCATCTGCCTTTGCAGGATGGAGTGAATTGATGAAAAAATCTGAAACCGCCTTACATGATGAAGATTCTTTTTGGCTTGATGATTGGGCGTTATACTGTGCCATAAAATCACATCATCAAAATCTTCCATGGACACAATGGCCAATCGAGCTTAGGGATAGAGATCCTAGTGCTTTACAACAATGGCGAAATAAAATCGAATTCACTTCTGAATTACAAGCGCAAAGTAATTTCCAAGCAGCATGGAATGACTTTAGACATTTTGCTAGCGAAAAAGAAGTTTCTTTAATTGGCGATTTACCAATTTTTGTGGCACATGATTCCGCTGACGTATGGGCTCATAGAGAATTATTCCAGCTAGATGAAAACGGCCTTCCTTCCTATGTTGCGGGGGTTCCACCGGATTATTTCAGTGAAGATGGGCAAAAATGGGGTACTGTGCTATATGATTGGGATGCGCATAGGAAAGAAAACTGGCAGTGGTGGAAAAATAGATTTGCAAGGATGTTGAGATTATTTGATGTTGTAAGGATCGATCATTTCCGTGGTTTTCACTCTGCATGGGCGATTCCTCCGCAAGATGATAACGCAAAAAATGGGAGTTGGCAGCCTGGTCCAAAAGATGAGCTCATTCAGGTTTTGATCAAAGTTGCAAATTCTGAGCAACAGATAATTGCAGAAGACCTTGGAATCATTCCAAAAGAAGTCACAGAAATGAGAATTAGAAATAATCTCAATGGAATGGCTGTACTACAATTTGGTTTCGATGGTGAATTGAAGTCCAATCCTCATCACCCAAAAAATATCACTAAACAGCAGGTTGTCTATACCGGAACCCATGATAACGATACCACTTTGGGATGGTGGAATCATTCTGATGACAAAAGAAAGGACCGGATTAAACAGTCATTAAAACCAGGTGAAGAAATTGTTTCAGGTTGTATTAGGCTTGCTTTGGATTGCGAATCTAATCTTGCAATAATCCCATTACAAGATATTTTGCGATTGGATTCTGATTCAAGAATGAACACTCCTGGCACTTCAATAAATAATTGGAATTGGAAATTTTCTTGGGATAATTTACTCAGTGAGCAACTTCAATGGTTTGGGTCATTATGATAACCCGTCTCAAGTCACCGACTTTTACATGGGGGTCGTGGGGTACTTCACTGCTGAAATTGGACTTTGGTCTGATTTACATACTTATTCTGGCGGATTGGGAGTCTTAGCCGGAGACCATGTAAAATCAGCAGCGGACGCAGAAACAAATCTAGTTGCAATCTCTCTACTGTACAGAGAAGGATATGGAAAGCAACATCTTGATGATAGCGGTAATCAATCTGAAAGTTTTGCAGCGATAGACCCTAAAGAACATATGACTGACACAGGTCATGTTCTGTCACTTCCTCTAGATGGAGGAATCCTTCATTCTAGAGTTTGGAAGGTTGATGTTATTGGTCAAAGTGGCTTCACAGTTCCAGTCTATTTCCTTGATACAAAACATCCTGATAATTCACAAGAACATCAAAACCTCAGCGCTCGCCTTTATGGTGGAGATGATGGTGTAAGAATAAGACAAGAGTATCTTTTGGGAGTTGGAGGCATACGTCTTCTTTCGCTTCTAGGTATAGAACTCAGCGGCCTACATCTCAATGAGGGTCATTGCACATTTGCTCTACTTGAGATGCTGAGGATGGGTTTTACTCGAGAAGATTTAGCTAAGCGCACACTATTCACTACTCACACCCCGGTTCCTGCAGGGCATGACAGGTTTGATTGGGAGAGTGTAAAATCGGTTATTGGAAATCTTCTTCCAGAGGATTCTGTAGAGTTGGTAAAGAGAGCAGGAGACCCAGAAAACGGAGAAAGATGTTCTATGTCTCATCTAGCATTCGCATTGTCAGGTTCGGTAAATGCAGTCTCACATTTGAATGCAAAGGTTGCATCTAGTATGTTTGCCGACCAAGCTGTAGAGCCAATTACCAATGGGATACACCATTTGACTTGGACGGGCTCAGCATTATCTGAATTATTTGATGAATATCTTCCAGGATGGAGAGTAGACCCTCTACTCTTGCAATCTGCCAACAGTATCCCCGATGAGGCATTGATTAATTCTAGGAATCAGGCAAGGAGTGAACTTCGTACTCTTGTAAGGGAAAGTACTGGAGTCGAACTTGATGAAAAACGATTGACAATCGGTTTTGCTCGAAGGTTTGCGACTTACAAGAGAGCTAACTTGGTCTTTAGCGATCTTGAACGTCTGCGTGAAATTGGGGCTAAGAGGATACAATTCGTGTTTGCAGGTAAAGCACATCCACGTGACCAAGGTGGTAAGGCATTAATCAAATCGATATTTTCCTCGGCTAAAGATTTGGCAGAAGATATCCCGGTTGCCTTCTTAGAAGATTATTCCATGGCAAGCGGATTAGCGATGACTAGCGGTGTAGATATTTGGCTTAATAATCCGATTAGGCCGATGGAAGCATCTGGGACATCTGGTATGAAGGCCGCTATGAATGGTGTGCCAAACTGCAGCATTCTAGATGGATGGTGGCCAGAAGGTTGCGAGCATGGCGTAAATGGTTGGGCAATAGGTAATGCAGAAGATGATAGCAACGATACTAAAGATGCACAATACGTACTGGATGTACTCGAGAAAGAAGTGTTACCGGCTTGGGATCAAGGTTCAAAAAAATGGTGTAATTTGATGCGAGCATCTATCGCTACATCTGCAAGATTTACCGGAGTTAGAATGATCAATGATTATCATCGTTTTTACGATTCATTTGAATAAAGGCCACCAATGTTACTAAAGCAACTATGGCTAAGATATTTCTAGTCCAAATAAGAGTATTAGATTCAGTGGATTCTGCCTCGGTTTCTATCGATTCATTATCTTTTGAATCGGTTTGATTATTTTCAATAACCGTTTGATTATGTTCTAATGTCGAGTTTTGTGAATCGTCATCTGTAGCATTGATAATTTCATCGTTTGTTGAATTATCATCACTGTTATTTTCACCGTCAACTGAAGTTGAATTATCGGTTAAGTTCCCCGATTCATTTTCTGTTGAATTTTCTGTTTCATTTCCGGTTGTATTTCCTATTTCATCTTCAATATCTAGAGATTTGGCAACGATTGTTACTGAATTAGCAGAGATTGCTAGAGCATTGTCAAAGAGGGTTGCATCTCCAAAAATCACATCATCATAATCTGATTCTAATTGGGCTACTTCTCCCCGATTCAAGATTACGAGAAGGCTGTTTACCTCATCACTCATCTCGAATGCCAAAAGGTCTTGTTCAACATGGAATGTAGAATAATGCCCTCTGCGTAACACCTCATTTTCCAGCCGAATATTAGCTAAACTTTGTGTAAAGTTCTGCAATTGAATTTGCTGTGAAGAAAGGTTGCTTGGCAATAGGTCTCCAACCATTCTACGATTATCTGGGTCAGCACCACCGTGTTGACCAAATTCATCCCCCATGTATATCATCGGTGCTCCGGGGGTGGTTAGTAACCATGCAATACCTTGTTCTGCATTATGATATGATTGAGAAGAAGGGGTATTTGGCAGATTTTGCTCCTCCCATTGATTCCATTGAGTTCCATCACCTTCGATTCGAGATAGATAGCGAGATGAATCGTGGCTCCCTAAATATGGGACCATAACCGCGCCCTCTACATACTGGTCTTGGCTCCTATTTGTCCAATAGTCAAGGTGATGATAATCCATCTCTCCTGTGGTGAAAACATTGTCAACCACCGCATGATAAAGCACGAAATCAGCTTGACCATCTAGGGAATTCTCTCCTATGTAGCGATTGATAGTTTCGTATTGTTCAGCATTTTCTTCCAATGAATGTCCAGACCAGCCCATAGCGGTCTCACCTTTGAGGTAGAAATCATTCCCAGTCGCCTCAAATCTCTCATTGATTCTAGTTGCTAAGTTACTTATTGCATGGTCATCAACATGCTTGACAGCATCAACTCTTAAGCCATCCAAGTCAAAGGTTTCAGCCCACCATAATGCATCAGAAATCATCTGTTCGCTAGCATTTCGATTCTTCCAATCAAGGTCAGGCATATAATCCATGAAAAGACAATCCAATCGTCTTTCAGTCCAATCGCATTCCGAAGTACCACATATACATCCTTGATTGAACCATTCAGGGTGTTCTTGCGCATAGACATGGTCTTCATGCACATGGTTTATCACAAAATCTGCCATCACTCTAATGCCTGCTTCATGTGCTGTATCTATCATCTGCTCAAGGTCATGTTCAGTTCCAAATCGGGGGTCGATTTGTCGAGGCTCTATCGGCCAATAACCATGATACCCTGAAACTTGATGTAGACCGTCAGCGGCGATATATGAACCATTAGGATTGGTATTGAATGGTGAAATCCATAGAACATTTACGCCCATGTCATTGAAGTATCCCGAATCGATCATTTGGGTTATTCCCTCCAGGTCACCACCCATCCAATCGGCTTCTGATTCTGCACCGGTAGAAGGTCCGTCATTGCTAGTATTTCCATTAACGAATCTATCTGTCATCACCATGTAAATTAGTGCGTCATCCCAAATGAAATCTGCATTGGGTCCAGTCCAAAATACCGCAAGTGATTCTTTTCCATCAGCGTTCAGGATAATATTGTGCTTGCCATCTGGTAGAGTGGTTAAATCCAATTCCCACGCCTCGCCAGTCTGAGTGAAAGTATAGTTTGAGTTTGGATTTTCTATACTTGAAACCACTAACTTATCTCCTATAATTTGATGAGAAAGTTGAGCAATTTCTCCTACCCTGATTACCGAATTTTCAATACCATCACAATATCCGCGATAGTTGTTGCCTGGATCGAAAATATACTCTCCATCGACAATGAATTTGTAGCAATATAGGCCATCAGATAGTTGCACTGAGGTTGACCAAACCCCCCCTGATTCAGTCATTGTTGTATTGTTATCCCAATCCCATTCTCCAATCAATTCAACACTTGTGGCATTCCCATGCCATGAAAAAACCACTCCTTCTTCTGAATCGGCTTCTACGATTGGGATACTCATCGCCAATAGTAGAGTTACCAGAAATAGGGCGCGACGCATATAGATCAATCCTTGAATAATTTCTCTGCGGTTTCTCTAATATCATTAAGATGTTTCACTAAGAAACCTTCAACAAACTCATTGGCAGGATTGTGGTATGCTTCCATAGGTGGGCAATGTTGCTGTAGTATGCCATTATCAAGAATTGCAATTCTATCAGCCAGTGTCATAGCCTCAATTTGGTCGTGAGTAACATAGATTGTTGTGCAACCTAATTCATCATGTAATCGCCTAATCTCTGCCCTCATTTGGTGGCGCAATTCAGCATCAAGATTTGATAATGGTTCATCCATCAAGAGCACTTTAGGTCTTCTAACCAATGCTCGACCTAAGGCCACTCTTTGCCTCTGTCCACCGCTCAGTTCCTTTGGTTTCTTGTCAAGGTGCTCCAATAATTCAAGCATACCTGCTGCTTCTTGTACGCGTGATTTGATTTCATCGGCACCAATTTTTTGCTCACCTTTAGCCATCCTAAGACCGAATGAAAGATTTTCTGCAATGGTCATATGTGGGTATAACGCGTAGGACTGGAATACCATTCCAAGCCCTCGGGCTCCAGGAGGTAGGTGATTTACCTTCATGCCATCGATTTGAATTTCGCCTTCACTTACTTCTTCAAGTCCAGCAAGCATTCGTAGAGTGGTTGATTTTCCACAGCCAGACGGCCCTAGTAAAACAAGGAATTCACCATCTTTAACATCGAGATTTAATCCTTTAACAGCCTCAAATCCATCATCATATATTTTCGTCACATTTCTATAATCTACCTGTACCACTTAATCACCCCTTCACTCCACCCGCAGAAAGTCCCTCTATCAGGAACTTCTGGAAGAATAAGAATAGTAACGCAACTGGAAGGCTAACCAGTATACTAGCTGCTGCAAAATCACCCCATGCTTGGCCGGTTGAAGAGATTAGAGAGGCAAGACCAACTGGGAGAGTGTACATGTCATTTGAGGTATTGAATGTCAATGCGAGTAAAAATTCATTCCATGCTGCAAGGAAACTGAATAGTGCTGTAACTGCAACCGCTGGTAAGGAGAGTGGCAAAACCACTTTTGTAAATACTTGGAATTGATTACAACCATCTAGCACCGCAGCCTCTTCTAATTCTCGAGGAATAGTATCAAAGAAACCTTTGAGCATCCAAACACATAGAGGTAATGCTGTTACACAATATGCCAATATCAATCCGAGATGTGAATTCAAAAGTCCTAGAGATTTCATAACAAGGAAATATGGTACAAGGATGATTATCCCCGGGAACATTTGAACCAATAGGAATGAAAACATAGAAACATCTCTTCCACTGAATTTGTATCTGCTAAATGCATATCCTGCTGGTATTGCTATAACCAAGCCAAGAAGACATGTTCCGATACTGACCACCAATGAATTGAACATCCACGTCCAAAACGAATCTCCACTCAGAATTTTGCTAAAGTGCTCGCCAGAAAACGAGTCGCCAAAATTTCCTCCCAGGGCATTGCCGGGTGAAACTGCAATATCAAAAATCCAGATTAGAGGTAGTAAGGCAATTGCTACAAAGTGAATCAAGATAATATGAGTTGATAGTTTGTTGTGGTTTTTTGTTAATGTAAAGTTACGAAGAAGTCCATATTCTATCGCAGAAGTTGATAATTCGCGAGAAGTCCAAACTGTTACAGGTTTACTTGACAACCAAATTAACGACATTGAACCGGGTATGATCAACCATGCCTGCATCCATATGCTAAACAGAGTAATCGGAGAAGAGATTAGACGGAAAAGACCGATTCACAGTACAATTGCTCCGATTAGCAACGAAATATCTCTGCGTGACCTTTGCCTGGGTCCGGGAAGGAAATTACGCAATAGTGATAGTGCAATACAGCCCCCGAATCCTAATAACAAATTGAGATTATCACCTCGCAATACATCAACGGTTAGTAATAGCATATTAGCGATCACCGCGGCTACAATCCATTTTTTCATCGTCATTACTTCTGCCGGTATATACCAGGAGCGCATCACATTTTCACTTGTCATTATGCAGCCTCCGTAGCATTTGTTTTCTTCATGTAATTCCAAGAGAATGCTAACAACATCATGAAGATAATTACTGACCATGCTGCTGCAACGCCATATGCACCATCTCTAAATGCAACATCATAGACATAAGTTATCAAAATATCAGTTTGTCCTGGCTCTCCAAAGTATAAATTTGGCCCACCATCAGTCATTAGATAAATCACATTAAACATATTGAATGTCCATATGAATCCCAATAATGAAAGTGGCACTATAGCGCTTTTTAGATTAGGTAAGGTCAGATGACGGAATTTATCCCATTCAGTAACACCATCAACTTCTGCAGCCTCATACATGTCTTGAGGTAATGCCTGCAATGCACCACTTATCGACATCATCATGAATGGCACTCCTAACCAAATATTAACTAAAATTACAATGATTTGAGCGCCGGTAGGGTCTGAAAGGAAATCAATATCAGTTCCAAGAAGATCATTGATTAATCCATCTGGTTGAAACATCCCTTTCCATACCAATACAGAAATGTAAGAAGGAACCGCCCATGGAAGAAGTAGTAAGGTTCGATATGCTGTTTTGCCACGGATATTTCCCTTCTGTAAAAGCAATGCTAGAAATAGTCCGATTCCTATGTGAGCAGAAACATTGACTATCGTCCAAATCAAAGTAAATATCGTGACTCTGATAAATCCAGATGCTGAAATTACTTCCCAGAAATTAGCCAAACCAATGAATGTCTGCTCGCCCAAGTGAGTTTGGTCAGCATCGGTAAAAGATAACCAAAATCCGTAAATCACCGGATAGAAGGTCAGTATTGCCAATGCAAGCATTGCAGGAGCGATATAGAGATGAGCCAATCTTGAATTGGTTTTTCCAAGTTTATTATCGCGCCATCGGCCATAACTAAGTAGGGCGATCAATGAAACAACAATTGCTCCAATCGCAAACATTACCGCAGAAGTATCTCCTGCTTTTGGGCGTTGGTCTTCCACATTTGTACTGGCTTGAATCGAATAGATTGAT
>Ga0066836_10000799_pt1 | contig 15938 bp, 17 predicted proteins | sample ETNtaG_18_FD_71568 | JGI IMG/M metagenome (GOLD analysis project Ga0066836, IMG submission 71568) | Marine microbial and viral communities from oxygen minimum zone, Eastern Pacific Ocean - ETNP201302SV91 | ecosystem: Environmental > Aquatic > Marine > Oceanic | place: Pacific Ocean: Eastern...
CCTGCAGCAAATATTGGTGTCCATGCCATTTGAATTGACCAGATAATAATTCCAACTACTCCAAACAAAATGATATTGGTAACAAAAAGAAGCAAGATGCCCAAGTTATTTCTTCCTGTATATAATTTTTCTTCAATCCAGTCAGTTGGGCAATTTTGAGAGTATTTATCTATTGTTTCTTTGTTATTTTTTTCTTCATGATATAAATCTGCACCCTTTAACATCACAGTTGCTATTCCATAAAATGCTGGACTATGAGGGTCTTCGATTGTTTCAACTTTAGCATGGTGTTTTCTATGAATAGCTACCCAATCGGCAGTTCTCATAGACGTTGTAAGCCATAGCCAAAATCTAAAAAAATGTGAGAGTATTGGCCTAATTTCAATGGCAGAATGACAAACTCCCCTATGTAAATACAGCGTTATACATACAATAGTTATATGCGTTACAACAAGTGTATATATGACATACTCAAGCCATGTAAATTCTATTAGTCCGTTTATTAATATATCTATCATTTTTGTTATAATTCAGAATAACCTAAATAATATGATAAATTGAAAAATATGTCTAATAATATATAAATTATGCCTGAACTGCCTGAAGTAGAGACCGTTTGTAATGCTATAAGAAAAAGCATTAAAACAAATAAAATTAAAGAGTTTGTAATAATAAACCCCAAGCTTAGATGGAATATTGATACAAATATTAAAAAATTATTATCCAAGGTAAATATAAAAAAAATATATAGAAGGGGTAAGTATATAATCTTTGATTTTAATCATGGCAGTCTTATTATTCACCTTGGAATGACAGGGGTTATAAAATTTCTAAAAAATAGACATAAAGTAAATAAACATGATCATTATGAAATAAAATTCCAAGATAACACTATTCTTAGATATAATGATGTGCGGAAATTTGGTTCTATTCATTGGGCAGAAAATATTGAAGATAACTTTTTAATTAAAAAGTTAGGAGTAGAGCCATTGTCTGATAATTTTAATTATGAATATATAAAAAAAATATCAAAAAAAAGAAATGTAGTTATAAAAAATATAATTATGGATCAAAGGATAGTTGTTGGAATTGGCAACATTTATGCTTCTGAAGCATTATATATGTCAAAAATAAAACCCAATAAAAATTGTAAATTATTATCAACTGATAAGTTTAAAAATCTAGTAAAATCGATTAAAAAAGTTTTGCAAAAATCTATTAAAGCAGGTGGAACAAGCATCAAAGATTTTCAAAGTATTGATGGATCTCCAGGTTATTTTAAACAAAAATTATTAATTTATGGATTAGAAAAATGCGCATGTGGGAAGAAGATAAAAAATATACGAATAAGTGGGAGGTCTTCTTTTTATTGTAGCAATTGTCAAAAATAATTATTTAATTTTTTTGTATATAGCATCAGCCACATTCTTGTCTACAAATTTATCTATACTTCCTTTATGTTTAGCAATATCTTTAATTATGCTAGAAGATAAAAAACCAAATTCTTCTGCTGGGCTCATGAATACACTTTCTATATCAGGATTCATTGACCTATTCATGCTAGCTAATTGTACTTCGTATTCAAAATCTGATATGGCTCTCAAACCTCTTAATATTACAGTTGCTGAATGTTCTTGAGCGAAATCTACTAATAGTTTATTTAATGGGAAAACTTCTATTTTATCTTCATTAGAAAAAATATTCTTAATAAACCCCACTCTTTCATCTATGCTAAATAACGTATTTTTTTGCGGGTTTTCAGCAACAACAATTAAAATTTTATCAAATAATTTACAACCTCTTTTGACCAAGTCAGAGTGGCCATTGGTAATGGGGTCAAATGTTCCTGGATATACTGCTATAAGCGCCATATTCTACCTCTTCATAGCGATTGTATAACTAACATCGCCTATACTCAAATCTTTTAAAATATTATGTGTGTCTGATATTAAGTTTATAAGTTCTTGATTATGCTTTTTCTTATTTTGTTCAATATATATGTATTTAGTTGTACTTAAAAGATTGTTTTTTTTAAGTTTATTTATTACCAGTTTTAAAAGATTTGCATTATAAGGAGGATCTATAAAAATTATATTATAACCCAAGTGGTCGAATCTATCTAAAAATATTATTGCATCCTCAGAAAATATTTCATAATTATTAATATTTAATTTTTTAAACTCTAAAATAATTTTTTTACAAATTTTTTTATTTTTTTCAACGAGGATCGCCTTTCCAATTCCTCTTGAAATAGCTTCAGCAGATAAAATTCCACTTCCAGAAAATAAATCTAAAGAAATCATTTTATTATTTATTTTTATCATATTAAAAATTGTTTCTCTAATATAAGATTTAGTAGGTTTAAGTAAATCATTGCTAGAAAATGATAAATGCCTAGATCTCATATCTCCGGCAGTGATTTTAAGTTTATAATCTTTCAATCAATGATCTCCAACGGTAACTATAAGATTATTGTCAAACATAATGCTAGAATTAAGAGATTGTCTAATAGAGTGTATAGTTACGTTACTAATACCATTGATATAGTTTTCAAAATAATTTTCAGGCATATCATATTTATTAATTGCAGAGAGATTTTCTAACATTTTCTTATTTGTATCAAATCGTAAATTAAAACTTCTCAATAACCCTATTTTAGCAAATCCAACGCTACTTCTAGATATATTGAAATTTCTAAATCTTATAATTTGATTTTTTAATATCTCTATAGCTTTATTAGTATTTTTATTTTCTGTTTGCATACTTATTTTAAGTACCCCAAAATCATTATATGGCATTAAATAACTATAAACAGAATATGCCAAACCTTTTTTTTCTCTAATTTCTTTCATAAGCATAGAGCCAAATCCACTTCCACCAAAAATATAATTGGCCACTAAAATATTATAAAAATTTTTATCAAGACGTGTAATTGAAGGCGCATATATTGCTATATGAGTTTGTTTACTTTCATGCGGAATATTAATTAATTGTCTACGTTTTTTATAATTTAGTATAAATTTTTCTTTATCGACATATCTGCCTTGTGGTATACCTTTAAAAATATTAGATATTAAATTTGCAGAATAATTTTCATTTATATCACCAACTATATTTATTTCAATAGATTTTTGATTAATTATCAAATCTAAATGATCTCTTAATTCTTCAATATTTAAATCTTCAATATTTTTTTTGTATCCTAGAATAGGATGTGCATAACCAGTATTTGTGAAAAATATTTCATTTGCTTTATTTTGTATTATTGACGTGGGGTTTAGTTTGCTTTTGTTTATAGTATTAAGCACCTTATCTTTATTATCATCTATCAAACTTTGGGTTATATGATTGTGTTTAAGTAATATATTAAGTTTTTTTGACACATAATCTATATTTTCAGGCGTACTAATTAATCTAACTGATATATGGCTTGAATCCCTACTAACATCTGAGTTATATATAGCACCAATTCTCTCAAAATGATTTATGAGTTTAATGTTATCTACTTTTTGCTTATGTAGTAAATTAACTGCAAAATTTGTTATTCCTTTTCTTGACTTATCATCTCTGCTGCCATATTTTATGCCAAGTCTTATGTCTATTATTGGTAATGAATTCTCTTCTATAAGTAAATAATCAGCATTATCTTTTATAAATTTTATATTTGGGTATGCGTAAGAGTCATATTGATATATAAAAAAAACTAATATAGAGGTAAAAATGAATTTTATCATAATGGTTTAATTATAGAGGTTAACATATGATCTTCTGATATATATTTTTTTGCAACATTGATTAAATCTTGTTCAGTAATACTTTCAATATCAACAATATATTGGTCAAGTAACTGCCAATTAAAACCTTTTGTTTCTAACGTTCCTACTTGCATTGCTTGATAAAAAATAGAATCAAATTTATATATATTGTGTGCTATTAATCTTGATTTAGTATATTTCAATTCATTATCTTTAAGGCCTTTCTCAATAAAATTATTAAATTCTTTTATTATTGATGTCTTTAATTCGTCAACACTCACATTTTTTCTAGGAGAGCCTCCTATAGAAACCAAATTATTCTCTTTTGAATAAGTGTCGTATGAAATAAATGTATTGAACGCAATCTGTTTATCAACCAAATTTGTTGAAAATCTAGAAGAATAAGAACCATCCATTAACTCAAGTAATATTTCTAATGCATAAGATTCCTTTCTATTAATATTTGTAAAAGGTTCTTTATTAAAAGAAAGAATTAAAATAGGGTCTGATACATTATCTTTTAAAATTATATCTTCATATGATATTTGAATATTACTTTTTTTTGAAAAATTTTGAATGCTTCTTTTTTCAATTTTTCCATAATATTTTTGTATTAATTGTTTTATTTCTTCTTTATTAAAAGATCCAGCGATAATAAGTGTTGCGTTATTTGGAGTATAATAATTGGAATACCATTTTCTTAAATCCTCAACTGTAATCGCATTAATATCATCCATTGTTCCAACTATAGGTATTCCATATCCATTAAAACCAAAAAATTGAAGTCCTATTTTCTCAAATAATTTTGAAGTAGGATTATCTTCTGTCCTCAACCTTCTTTCTTCTTTTACAACCTCTCTTTCGCTTTTTAAATCATTTTTTGATAAGTTTAAATTAGTCATCCTATCAGATTCGAATTTAAGACATAATTCTATATAATCTTTATGCACCTTCTGATAATAGCCGGTAAAATCTTTTCCAGTAAAAGCATTTTCTGTTCCTCCTATTTTTTTAATTTCTCTTGAAAATTCTCCTGGTTTTGTGTTTTTGGTTCCTTTAAACATCATATGTTCTAAAACATGCGATATTCCTGTAACACCTTCGTATTCATAACTAGAGCCCACTTTGTACCATATGCTAGACATGACAGTTGAGCTTCTATCATCATTAATCAATATGATTTTGAGTCCATTATTAAGTTGATATTGTTCTATTCGATCATTGAAATTTATACCAGAAATGGCTATATCTGATATCAGAATACTTATGGATAGTGTCAGTGTATATTTCAGCGTTTTCACCACATGAATTATATAGCAAATGTTATAATTAAAAAAATAGTCATTTTTTATAAAATTATTTATTAGCGGATAAAATTTACCTAAAATATTGATTATTATAAGAAAATAATGTCATTTAAGGCCTTGAATCCTTAAAATAAGACACTATAATTAGCTTGTAGGAGCATATGTTATGAGTAATGAATTAGTAGGACATTTGCCAATTGATATATCAAAAGGTCTTGAAACAACAGACTCCCTTGAGCTATACCTTAATGAGTTAAGGAAAACACCTCTCCTATCTCAACAAGAAGAAAAAAAACTATTTGAAAATCTTCATAAATCAGATGATATAGAAGCTGCAAAAAAACTAGTTATGGCTCACCTAAGATTTGTAGTGCATGTTGCTAAGACTTATAGAGGTTATGGATTACCGTTACTTGATCTAATTCAAGAAGGAAATATTGGGTTAATGAAAGCCGTGAAAAGATTTGATCCAAATAGAAATGTAAGATTACTATCATTTGCAATTTATTGGATAAGAGCTGAAATACATGAGTTTGTCTTAAAAAATTGGAGAATTGTTAAAATAGCTACTACAAAAGCTCAACGAAAATTATTTTTTAAACTAAAAAGTAAAAAAACTACATCTTCATGGTTAACAAAAAGAGAAACTGATGATATAGCAAAAGAATTGGATGTAAAATCAGAAACGGTTACTCTTATGGAATCAAGATTGTCAGGGCTAGATGTATCTTTTGATCCATCAGATGACAATGAAATGTCACCTTCTACATATTTAACAGATGATAGTGCTGATCCTTTGTTAAAATTAGAATATGAAACAGACAGTAATACTGATTCGAGAAAATTAGAGATTGCCATGTCTAAGCTTGACAGCCGAAGCAAAGATGTAATTAAGCAACGTTATTTAAATGAAGATAAAAGTACGTTAGAAGAGCTTTCAAAAAAATATAATGTTTCTATAGAAAGGATTAGACAAATAGAAAATAAATCATTAGGTCTTTTGAAAGATTCTATGCTGCTTGCTTAAACTCAATATAAGTTTAAATACCAAAAATGATCAACCAAAAGTAAAGCAAATAATATTGCTAAATAAGTAATAGAGTACCTAAATAACTGTATAGCTCTTGTGTCTGATTTTGACCTCATAAGTATGTAAGAATCTATCATAAATTTTAAACCAATAATTATTGTTCCAATTAGATATATATTCCCAGAGAGACTAAGAACATAAGGGAATAAAGTAATACAAAATAAGAGTATAGAATATAGAAAAATATGCAGTCTAGCAAAGTCTTTACCATGCGTTACAGGTAACATTGGAATATCAGCCTTTTTATAATCATTATACTTATATACCGCTAAAGCCCAAAAATGTGGTGGTGTCCAAAGGAAAATTATTAAAAATAAAATAAGCGGGAAAGGTTCTATTTGATTAGTAATGGAAGTCCATCCTAATAAAGGTGGCATGGCTCCTGCGATTCCGCCAATAACAATATTTTGAGGAGTGAGGTTTTTTAAGTATACTGAATAGATTAACGAGTATATGATTATTGTCAAAAATGTTAATATAGAGGTTAATGTATTTACTAGTGTGTATAAAAGCACTATAGATGTTACAGATAAAAAAATAGCAAAATATATTGCATGTAAAGGTTTTATAAATCCTTTTACCAATGGTCGCGATTTAGTCCTATCCATAATGGAATCTATATCTTGATCTATTACATGGTTAATGATTGCTGCGGAAGACGCTGCTAGCCCAATACCTATGCTTGCAAAAAATATTAATTCATAATCAAGATGGTTTTTATGAGCGAGCAACATTCCAACAATTGCAGTAAATATGATTAAGAGATTAACTCTAGGTTTTGTGAGAATTATAAACTCTTTTAAAAGATTAAAGAAACGTTGAGTGAAATATATTGTTGAATTCTCCATTCGATGATTCTACCACTTCTGTTCATTACATGTCGAATAAAATAACAATGTGATCATACTCATTAATAATATACATGCATTTACAGTATGCATAACCGCTATAGTTATTGGTAGACTAAATAAAATATTAGATATTCCTAAAAAAACTTGGGCAATAAAAAATATCAACACCACCATCCCAATTTTTTTTAAAATTATAGAATTTTGTATTTTAAATAAATACAAAAACAAACCTATAAATAAAAACGTTAATATTAAAGCTCCTAGTCTATGAGTAAAATGCACTGCTAATTTAGATTTATGATCTATTTGATGGGTCTCGTAATTTACATCAGGTAAATTTATAATAGTAAAACCTTCAGTGAAATTCATATCTGAAGGCCACCACTCTTGTGCGCATTTAGGGAAATCTGTACAAGCTAGCGAAGCATAGTTAGTACTAGTCCAACCACCAAGAATGATTTGTATAATTAAAACTAGAGTGCAAGTTAATATATAAGAATTTACAGGTTTATTAAAAATTTCTTTATTCGAGCAAACTTTCAATCCATTCCATAATAATAATGATGCGGTTGCCATGCCAAATAATAAATGCATTGTAACAATGGTTGGTTTAACAAGCTCGGTAACTGTAAACATACCTAAGAGTGATTGTGTTATTATTAACAATACAAGAGATATTGGTAAATATACGCTGATGTGTTTAGCATATTTAAAAGTTAAGAAAGAAATAAAAAAAACATATATACCAAGTGTTCCAGCTAAATATCTATGTAACATTTCTCTCCATGCTTTTCCGCTATCAATAATTGCGTGTGGATATAATTCTTTAGCTCTAGTAAGTTCTGATATTGTGTCTGGAATACCTAATATCCCATAACAACCTGGCCAGTCTGGACAACCAAGACCTGCATATGTCAATCTAACCCATGCCCCAATAGATATAACCGCTAATGTAAAAATAGCCCCAAAAAAACTCAGATTTCTTATTGTTATAATATTCATGCTCACCCTATTTTAGAAAGTTTGAGTAATTTTTTTAAATCTTTAAGAAATTTTTTTCCATTAAAATCTTTTTTATATTTTAATATAACATTTCCAATTGGGTCTACTATAAAAATATCTGTATCATAGTCTTTAATTTTTTTTATTACATTATGGAGGTTGTTTAATTTTCTTTTAACAATTAACAAGTTTGGATATTTTTTTCTAATAGAAGAAATGTCGTTACTATCGTAAGACGTATCGATTAAAAGCACTCTTTGAACTCTATTCATATCCTTGCCTGCTGCTGTATTAATTTGACGTAATAAATAAATATTATTAAGACAAAATGAATCACAATGTTTGTTAATATAATAAATTAATGTCCATTTACCATTTAAAGAATTTGAGTTTACTTTATTGTTAAAAAAATCAAGATATAAAATATTGTTTATTGAAACAATTGGGTCTACAAATTTTCCATAATTAGAAGTAGGTAATTTTTTTCCTGAATTATTTTCGTTGATAAGAATATAAGAATACATAAAAGGTGCAACAAAAACTAAAACAATAAATAAAAATTTTAATCTACCAGAATTCATAATTATCTATCTCCTTAAAAGAATTATCATAAAAATAAACCCTAGTATAGAGAAAATAAACCACTGTCCTGCATACATATAATGTTTAAGTTGAGGGTTTTTTTTATATATTTTTTTTAAGCTATATGCGTTATCTTGATTTTCACTCATGATTAATACATAAGGTAATATTTCCTTGTTTAATAAAGATGATTTTTTATTAATATTAATACTTTGGATTAATAGTGGCCATTTATTTTCATAAATGTCATTGGAGAGCATATAACTGCTTTTATAGTAATAAATATAACCAATAATAGGATTCTTTGTTTTTACAATAGATATATCAGGGGTTGACTGTCTATTATTATTACTCACCCATCCTCTGTTAACTAACAATATTTTATCATCAACTTCTAACGGGGTTATAACATCATAACCTGCTTTTTGATTATAAACTTGATTATCAAGTAAGAATTGTTTTTCTAACACAAAATCTCCAAAAACTTTAATTTTAGTAAATTCTGAAAGATTTTCATGTAGATTGTAGAGTTCTTTGGGTTCTTTGGAGATATTTTTTAAATATAAATTATAAATATTTTGTTTTTCTTGTCCTCTTTCTATTTGCCACACACCAAGAAATATACATAATGACATTAAAGGTAAAAAAATAAATAATTTTATAACTTTTGATAAAATTTGTTTCTCTGCTGGTTTTTGTGTTAAATTAATCATCTAAAATGAAATATATAATACTAATTTTACTTACGCTAATTATTTACAATCTATCTTTAGGTTTTTTCTATATTATAAAAGATAAAAAGCCATCTAAAAGAGGTTTTCATTCGCTGAAAACAAGGATAGTGCTATCTCTGTTATTATTTTTTCTATTAATTATTGGATATTACTTCGATTTAATTGAGCCTCATGGCATCTATAATTAGAGCCAATAAACAAAAACAAATAACCCAAGCCAAACAACATCAACGAAGTGCCAATACCATGCTACTGCCTCAAAACCAAAGTGATTATCTCCAGAAAAATGTCCTTTGATGCACCTTAAAAGTATCACTGTCAACATTATAGCCCCTAATGTTACATGTAAACCATGAAATCCAGTTAACATAAAAAAAGTTGACCCATAAATCCCAGTTGTTAATTTTAAATTTAATTCTGAATATGCGTGAATATACTCATATGCTTGAAAAGCAACAAATGTAAATCCAAGTAATATTGTGAGAATTAAACCGTTTATTAATTTCTTTCTATTTTGCTCTTTTAAACCATGATGGGCATACGTTACTGTTAAACCGCTTGTTAATAAAATTAGTGTGTTTAATGCTGGTATACCAGATGCTTTCATTAACGTAAAATCACCTCCTACATTTAATGGTCCATTAGAAGGCCAAACATTTTCAAATTGTGGCCATAAAACTAAATTTGTTGCTGTTTTATAACCATCTCCTCCAAGCCAAGGTAAAGAAAGTTCTCTGGCGTAATATAATGATCCAAAGAATGCAGAAAAAAACATAACTTCAGAAAATATAAACCAGACCATTCCCCATCTAAAAGAGACATCTACCTGTAAATTATATATTCCTGATTCACTTTCCTGTATTACGGTAGAAAACCATCCATATACCATGATAAGTAATAAAGCGAGACCAGTTAACATAATTGTCATTCCGCTTGGGGAACCATTTAAAAAACTTGAAAGACCAAGAAACAATATAAGTAAGGATACAGATGAAAGAAATGGCCATTTTGTTCCATGAGGTATATAGTAATTATTATTTGATGCGCTCATAATTTTATTTCTCCAATTTATATCCTAATTGTTTAGTAATATCAAACATAGTGTAAGCAAGAACTAAGCTAGTCGCTTCGGTAGGTAATTTTTCATCAACTATAAATTGAACAGCTAATTCTTTTGTTTCATTACCGTTAATTTGTTGATGAGTAAAACAAAAACATTCAATTTTCTTAAAATATTCAGCATATTTTCCTGGTGTAATACTTGGGTTTGCGGTCGCTAACAAAGTCTCGTTAGATTTATTTGTAAGGGTATAAAATGTTGTATAAATTTTTCCAGGTTGAACAACCATTTCTTTTTTACCAGGAGAAAATTTAAAAGGAGCAGAATTTATAACATTAGAAGTAAATTGAACTCTAACAAACCTCTCTACTGGTTTTTCTATAACCGATGCAGAATTTATACTTCCTGTTTTACCATTTAAACCAGTTATTTCACAAAATACTTCATAAATAGGTACCAACATATAGGAAAAACCGAACATAAATACAGTAAAAGCTGTTAATAGATAATATGTTTTTATTTTTTTATTCATTCTACTTTAGGGGGTTCTTCAAAAGAATGATAAGGAGGTGGTGATGGCAAAGTCCATTCTAAACCTTCAGCTCCTTCCCAAACTTTATTATCTGCTGTGACATCTTGTTGAAGTGTTTTATACAAAATATAAAGAAATAAAATTTGAGCTATTCCAAAACCAAAAGACCCTATTGTTGAAATAGCATTAAAATCAGTAAATTGGACAGCATAATCAGGTATCCTTCTAGGCATACCTGCTAACCCAACAAAATGTTGAGGAAAAAATGTTATATTTACAAAAATTGTTGTAAGCCAAAAATGAATTTTTCCTAAAGTCTCGTCATACATTTTACCAGTCCATTTTGGTAGCCAAAAATAAACAGCTGCTATTACAGCAAAAATTGCTCCTGGAACAAGCACATAATGGAAATGTGCAACTATAAAATAGGTGTCATGATATTGAAAATCAACAGGTGTAATTGCCATCATTAGACCAGAAAAACCTCCTATCGTAAAAAGCACTATGAATGCTAATGAAAATAGCATAGGAGTTTCAAACGTCATTGATCCTTGCCACATTGTAGCTATCCAGTTAAATACCTTTACTCCTGTTGGTACAGCAATAAGCATAGTTGTCATCATAAAAAATATTTCTCCAGCAAGAGGCATCCCAACAGTAAACATATGATGTGCCCAAACAATAAAAGATAGTAAAGCAATAGAAGCGGTAGCATAAACCATAGAATCATAACCAAAAAGCTTCTTCCTAGAAAACGCAGGGATAATTGTAGAAATAACTCCAAAAGCTGGAAGTATTAAAATATAGACTTCAGGGTGACCAAAAAACCAAAAAATATGTTGAAACATAACGGGATCTCCACCACCTGATGCTGTAAAGAAACTTGTTCCAAAAAAGCGATCAGTTAATAACATGGTTACAGCGCCTGCTAGCACTGGCATTACTGCAATTAATAAGAATGCCGTAATTAACCAAGTCCATACAAACATAGGCATTTTCATTAAAGTCATGCCAGGGGCTCTCATATTTAATATCGTTGCAATTATATTTATTGCTCCTAAAATTGACGATAATCCAAGTAAATGAACTGAGAAAATAGCGTAAGGTAATGCATCTCCTCCTTGAAGTACTAGTGGTGGATACAAAGTCCAGCCAGCAGCAGGAGCTCCCCCTTCAAAAAATAATGTACTAGCTAACATGCTAAGAGCAAATGGTAAAATCCAAAAACTCCAATTATTAAGTCTTGGTAGAGCCATATCTGGAGCTCCAATCATAAGTGGTACTTGCCAATTAGCCAAACCAACTAATGCAGGCATTAGTGCGCCAAAAATCATTATAAGAGCATGCATTGTAGTCATTTGATTGAAAAAATCTGGATTAACCAATTGTAAACCAGGCTGAAATAATTCAGCTCTAATTATTAATGCCATCGCTCCACCAACAAAAAACATTGTTAGAGATAAAAATAAATATAAAGTACCAATATCTTTGTGATTGGTAGTCGTAATCCATCTCATGATTCCAGTTTTATGGTCTTCGTGTAAATGATCTGCGTCTGTATTCATATGCTTCTCTCTTATTTTTTGTTTGCAATTTTATTATTGTTTTGCTGATTCATAACCCACTTTTCATATTCTGCTTTAGATACGGCTTTAACAACAATGGGCATAAAAGCATGATCTTTCCCGCATAATTCAGCACACTGGCCTCTATAAATTCCTGGTTTATTAATATTAAACCACATTTCATTTACAAATCCTGGCACGGCATCTTTTTTCCCACCTAATTCTGGCACCCACCAAGCATGTATAACATCGCTTGCTGTTAGAAGTAATCTAATTTTTGCATTGATAGGAAGCACTATAGGGTTATCAACTTCTAATAAATAATTTTTAACATTCCTAACATCTACCCCAGAATTTAGCTTTCTTGCCTTATTACTCTCACTATCAATTCTACTTAAAAAAGATACATTATCCTCTAGATACTCATACTTCCACATCCATTGGTATCCTGTAACTTTGAGTGTTACCTCAGCCTCAGATGTATCCTCCATTAATATTAGCGCTTGTGTCGCTGGAATTGCCATGCCAACTAATATTAAAAAAGGTATTACAGTCCAAATAATTTCAACTTTTGTATTTTCGTGAAAGTTTGCTGGGACCGCTCCTTTAGATTTTCTGTGGTGTATTATTGAGTAAAACATAACGCCAAAAACGCCAATGCCTATTATTACGGTTATATAAAAAATTAGCATATGTAAATCATATGCCAAAATACTTGTTGGGGTTACACCTCTTGGTAGATTTACTTCCCAATCACCTAAGGCTAAAGCTGGTATCGTGGATAATAAAAAAACAATAAAATTCCGCATTAATCTTCCCTGCTAATTTGAGTGTTATTCTAACAAAATATTAGTATTTATGGAATTTCTAATTTAAGAAAATATAACCTTTTGATATAAGTCAAATTTTTTTTATTTCTATGAAATTAGAGCTTTTTTTACCTGTTCTTTTTACTTTCTTCCATGATGCTCCATATATCACCTCATATGTTACTGGATACATCATTTTTTTAGTTTTTGGATATAAATTAATAATTTTTTTATACATAGATTTAGTGATATTGTTTCCATGGCTGTTTATTAATGTATTAGCTCCTATTTTTTTTATAGAATTAAAAACATTATGTACGCTAGGGTATTCTATAGTAATCTTTTCAACGTCTATAACAGGGTCATCAAAACCTGTGGTTAATAATATGTCTCCGTAAATATGCATATCATGAAATAAATTAATATGATCTTTATCATCTATTAATTTATATGTTTCTTTCAATTCACTTAAGGTATCAGGTCCTACTGTTGTAAACATAAACAGCCCGTTTTCATTAAGTATTTCATATATGTCATAAAAAATTTTTTCAATTTCTTTACACCAGTGCAAAGTTAAGCTTGAGACTATAAGGTCGTATTGTGGTTCTTTGAGCGGTAGGCTTTCTATATCAGCACATATTGTCTCAAAACCTGGGTCCTTAAGTTTACATTGACGTAACATTTCTGATGAAAAATCTAAACAAGTAATGCAGGCGTTTGGATATAATTTTTTAAGTGATAATGATAAATGCCCTGTTCCACAACCAAGATCTAGTATATTTTTTGGGGAAATTTTTATAAATTTAAGCTTTTCTATCATTCTTAATGAAATCTCTTTTTGTATAAGAGAGTATTTATCATAAGTTGAAGCTCTAGTATTAAATGATTTTAAAATTCTTGATTTGTAATTATTCATAATTTAACTATTTAAAAAACTCATTATTAATTATATATTAATCAAATGTTAGAAAATATGATTAATGATTATTTAGCAGTTATTTGTATATTGATGTATTTAATTGGGTCAATACCATTTGCTGTTATTGTATCAAAGGCTTTTTCTTTGCCAGACCCTCGATATTATGGATCCAATAATCCTGGTGCGACCAATGTTTACAGAAGTGGTAATAAACTTGCTGCTGGTATAACTTTAATTGGAGACTTTTTGAAAGGGTATATCCCAACAGTATTGTTATTTAATTTTAATTTATTAAATTATGAAATATATGTTTTGGCGCTTTTAATTTTGTTAGGACATATTTTCCCAATTACTCTTAAATTCAAAGGAGGAAAAGGTGTTGCAACTTCTCTAGGAATTATTCTTGCTTTAAATAATTTACTAGGAATTAGTGTAATATTGATTTGGTTGATTATTTTTTTAATATCAAGAGTTTCAGGCTTATCGGCTATAATAAGTTTTTTATTTTTACCTATTATTTTTTTAATTCTTAAAGAACATGAATTTATGTTGGCATTGTCTATTATTAATATGATTACTATTTTATTAACGCACAGAAAAAATATCTATGAGTATATTTTAAAAAAACCTTGATATAGAATCAGGGTTTATTTCTAAGTTATTAGTAAAGTGAGATTTTGATTTAATCCATCCTAGATAAGCTATCATTGCTCCATTATCTGTACTAAATTCAATATCAGGAAAAAATATATTTTTTAGTTTGGCTTCATTTTGAAACCTATTTCTTAACTTTTTATTTGCGCTTACCCCGCCAGTTATAACAATATTATCAACTCCTAACTCATTTGACGCTTTAACTGTTTTTGTAATTAGAACATCTATGATAGAGCTTTCAAAATCATGTGAAATATCTTCTATTGAATTTTTATTCAATTTAATATTGTTTATTGTTTGTATAACGCTAGTTTTTAAACCACTAAAACTAAAATTATAATCTTTACTTTTAATCATTGGTCTAGGAAATTTATAAGATGATTTTTGTATTTTTTCTGCTTTTTTAGAAATTTCAGGCCCTCCCGGATATGATAAACCCAAATGTCTAGCTACCTTATCAAATACTTCTCCGGCTGAATCATCTAGAGTTTTCCCTAAGACTCTACAATTAGAATTTTTTTCTATTAAAGACAAAATGGTATGTCCACCAGAAACTAATAAGGACACGAAAGGAGGTTTAAGATTCTTTTCTGAAATCATTGCTGAAAAAATATGTGCTTCTAAATGATCTATTTCTATAGATTTAATATTTAATGACCATGCTAATGATTTTGCAAAAGCCGCTCCAGTTAATAATGGTCCTAATAATCCAGGCCCATTAGTAAATGCAATTAAATTTATTTGGTTAAGATTAACTTTATTATGTTTTAATAAATCATCTAATAATGGTACTAGTTTTTTAATATGGTCTCTTGATGCTAGCTCAGGTACAATTCCACCATATTTACTATGAATTGTATGTTGTGAGTTTACAACATGTCCTAGAATGCCCATTTTCGAATTAAAAATAGCTAATGCTGTTTCATCACACGAAGATTCTATGCCTAAAATTATCAAGAACTGCCCTCAAAATACCGTTAAATATATTGCTTTATTAGTATAATCAAGTAATATTACGCCATTATAAACTATTTTATGTAAATATATGCCAACTATACAAATAAGAGAAAATGAGCCG
>Ga0066836_10000800_pt1 | contig 15923 bp, 15 predicted proteins | sample ETNtaG_18_FD_71568 | JGI IMG/M metagenome (GOLD analysis project Ga0066836, IMG submission 71568) | Marine microbial and viral communities from oxygen minimum zone, Eastern Pacific Ocean - ETNP201302SV91 | ecosystem: Environmental > Aquatic > Marine > Oceanic | place: Pacific Ocean: Eastern...
TCGCAGTTAGCTGCATAAAATCTTAATTAATATAAGCACTTAGAGCATTATAGTGACTATAATGTCCATATAAGTTATTGCATAAAGTGGATTTAAAATCTTTAAAACAAAAAATTTCAAAGCTCAAATCAGAGTCTTCTTTACTTATAGATTCTTCTAAACATCAAGACTCCTTAGATAAAACTTATAAATCTTATTTAGGTAAGAATGGAGAGGTTAATTTACTTTTAAAATCTTTAGGAAGCTTACCTCAAGACAAAAAAAAAGAAGCTGGCATGCTTCTTAACCTATTAAAATCCAATATTGCAGATTCCTACAAAAAGCAAGCTTTCATTCTTTCTAAGGCTGAAAATGAATTGAGATTGGGCAGTCAAAAAATTGATATAAGTTTACCTTCAGTTTCTGTTGCAGATGGTTCTATTCACCCAGTCACTCAAACAATCAACGAGATTACTGATTTTTTTGAATCCATTGGATTTGGAATTGAATCTGGACCCGAAACAGAAACAGACTATTATAATTTTGAAGCATTAAATGTTCCTGAAGATCATCCTGCAAAAGACATGCATGATACTTTCTATTTAAAAGACTCTGGCCTCTTAAGAACTCACACCTCGCCAGTTCAAATTAGAACAATGGAGAACAAAAAGCCGCCTCACAGAATAATATGCCCTGGAAAGGTGTATAGAAAAGACTCCGATTTAACTCACACACCAATGTTCCATCAAATAGAAGGTCTAGTAGTTGAAGAAGGCGCTTCGTTTGCTCAACTTAAGGGTTTATTAAATGATTTCTTGGAAGATTTCTTTGGTAGAGATGTAGAACTTAGGTTTAGACCATCTTATTTTCCGTTTACTGAACCATCTGCAGAAGCAGATATAAAGTGGGATAGAAGTTGGCTTGAAGTACTTGGTTGTGGAATGGTTCACCCCAATGTATTGGAAATGGTTGGGGTAGACACAAAACAATATAGTGGCTTTGCTTTTGGATTGGGAGTTGAAAGGATGGCTATGTTGAAGTATGACATTCCAGATTTACGTCTTTTCTTTGAAAATGATTACAGATTCTTAAAACAATTTTGATATGCAATTTAGTAGAAATTGGCTTAAAGATTTTATAGATCTAAATTTATCTACAGAAGAAATTTGTTCTCAACTTACAATGGCAGGGGTTGAAGTTGATGGTTATGATTCCTTTAACTCAAAAATAACAGGAAAAGATTCCATTATAAAATTGGATATAACGCCTAATAGAGGAGATTGCTTCAGTGTATATGGAATTGCAAGAGAGCTAGCAGTCATTAATAATGCGAAATTAAAGAGTCCGGCTTTTAAATCAGTTAAAAGTTCTTTCGAAGAAGACATCAAAATTGACTTGTGTAAGGAAGCCCCAATATATGTAGGAAGGTCCATAAAAGGAATAAACCTTAAAACAAAAACAATTCCTTTAGTAGCAGAAAGATTAATTCTAAGCGATCAAAAACTCATTGACCCTGTCGTAGACATTACTAACTATGTTCTTTTAGAGCTAGGCCAACCCCTTCATGCATTTGATAGAGATAAGCTGGAAGGAAACATTAATGTAAGGAAAGCTAAAAAAGGTGAGAATCTGATATTACTTGATGATCAAGAAATTAATCTAAACCCAGATTGTTTAGTTATTTCTGATGAAAAGAAATCAATAGCTCTTGCTGGGATCATGGGAGGGAAGAATACATGTGTTAGTTCTAAAACAAAGTCTATTTTTTTAGAAAGTGCATTTTTTAAACCTTCAGTTATTAGAGGTAGAGCAAGAAGTTTCGGTTTCCAAACAGATGCTTCGATAAGATTTGAAAGAGGAGTGGATTATGAGATTCAAGGGCTTGCACTTGAAAAAGCGAGTGAAATTCTTCATCAAACTGTAGGTGGAGAGTTTGGAACAATTCAAGAAAGTAAATTAACGAAAGAATTACCTAAAGCAAAAAAAGTTTCATTAGATCTTGAGAGGTCTAATAAGATTCTTGGTACTAATATTAACAGCTTAAAAGCTAAGAAATATCTAAAAGGATTAGGAATGAGTCCTAAAGGTTCATCAAAAAGGCTAGTTATTACGCCCCCATCGTGGAGATATGATATTGAAATAGAAGCAGATCTAATCGAAGAACTGGCTAGATTGGAGGGTTATGATTCGTTACCAACTAGATCACTTGAACCAAAATTAAGAATCCCCTCTAACTCAAAGGAAAGAATAATATCTACTTCTTTGATATCTCAGGGGTTTAGTGAGGTTATTAATTATTCTTTTATTGGCGAAGATGATGAAATGGTATATGGAGAATCTAAGAAAAAGATAGAGCTAGAAAATCCTATTTCTCAGAATATGAAATTCATGAGATCTAGTTTGTTCCCAGGTTTGATTAACACTTTTATTCATAATCTAAACAACGGACTAGAATCTCAGAAGTTATTTGAGATTGGATCAGTCTTTAGTTATAAGAAATCTCAGAAACCTTATGAAAGAACGAGGGTCTCGGGATTACTTTATGGAAACTCAGCACCCAATCACTGGCTAGATAAACCAAGAAAAATTACTTTTTATGATGCCAAGGGTGTGATTGAGAAGATTAGTTCCAGTTTTGATGCCGTTATAAATTTTGAATCAAATTCTTCTGATTTCTTTCATCCAGGTATCTCTTCTTCTATTCGTGATGGCTCTAAAGGGATTGGACAAGTAGGAGCTTTAAATCCCGAAATTTTAAGAAAGATAGGGCTTAAAGAGGATGTTTTTTTATTCTCTTTAGATATAGATATACTCAAAGTGAAAAAATTAAAGAAATTTAAAAAGTTTTCTAAGTTCCCTTCTATTCAGAGAGATCTATCTTTTGTTGTCGGAAAAGGCGTAACAAGCCTTGAATTAAGAATGCTTATCAAAGATAAAGGGGGGAAGGAATTAAAAAATCTTGACTTATTTGATGTTTATGAAGGAAAGGGGATTGAAGACAATAAAAAGAGCATAACAATTTCTTTAACTTGGCAATCTTCTAAAAGAACTTTATTGGATTCAGACATTGATAAGGTAGTTGAAAAGATTGTACACTCAGTTAAAAAAGAATTGGATGGGAATTTAAGACATTAATGGAAAAGACAGTAACTAAAGCGGATATAGTTGATTATCTCCACACTCAACTAGGTTTAAATAAGAGTGAGTCTAAGAAGTTAATAGAAGATTTCTTTGATGAAATAAAAGAATCTCTTGAAAGAAACGAAGAGGTTAAATTATCGGGTTTTGGTAATTTTGAATTATTAGATAAAAAATCGAGGCCAGGTAGGAACCCCAAAACAGGAGAAGAGGTTACTATTTCAGCTAGAAAGGTTGTAACTTTTAGAGCAGGAAATAAATTAAGAGATAAGATATCCTCTCAGAATGGCTAAAGAAATTACATTTTCAGATAAGAAATATTACTCTATTGGTGAGATATCTGAATTATGCTCAGTTAAACCTCACACCCTAAGATTCTGGGAAAAAGAGTTTAAAGTCTTGCAGCCAATTACTAGAAAAGGAAACAGGCGTTATTACCAAAAAAAAGATATTGAGATAATAAGAAAGATACAAGTGCTACTCTACAATGAAGGGCTTACCATTTCAGGTGTGAAAAAAAAATTAGATTCTTCTAAGAAAGTTAATCCTATAAATAATTCTACCCCAAGGATTGTAGAAGAATTAGAAGTGCTTTTAAGAACTATTAATTAATCGGGGCGTGGCGCAGTCTGGTAGCGCACTTGACTGGGGGTCAAGTGGTCGCTGGTTCAAATCCAGCCGTCCCGACCAGCAGACCAATTTATAGATAATCAATTAACTCTATTATTGAATTATTAAGACAGTTTTCTTTGATAAAATATTAAAAACAAGCAGAATCTTAGAACTACGCTAAAAATTGAGGAAAATAAGATCAGTATTATTAAAAAGAACATAGTTCTAGGTTGAACTTAAGTGAAAATTCTTAGAATAGGCTCTTACCCTACAGAGACAAAAGGTGGGATGGGTTACCATGCTTATAAGATTTCAAACAATTTAGATTTTGAGTGTTTATATGTAACCCCTTATTACTCTGACAATATTCTTAAATCAAATGCAAATATCAAGATCAAGCTATTAAGGTTCTTTAATTCACCTCGTCCAAGAAATCCCTCCTTTAAACAAAAGATATTTCATCTTTTTAAGAGGCTTTATTTCATTTTAGAATTTTCTTCTAAATCTACGATGTATATTTTTAAGTACAAGCCAGACATCATTCACGTTCACTCGCCTATGTTCTCTATGGTCTCGTTTATAGGATGGGTGATGGGTAAAAAAATATATATAACATTTCATGGTGAAGATTTTTATAAAGTAGAGAATAATCCTTTTTATAGTCTTACTGCCTTTATGTATAAGGATGTTTTTGTACTATCTCCACATATGAAATCATATTTAGATACTGTTCATAATTCTAAAAATGTGCATATTGTATTTAACGGAGTTGATCAGGAAATTTTTAAAGATAAAGATGAGAAAAGGAATAAAGACTTTATTGCAGTTGGTTATTTAAAAAAAGTAAAAGGTTATGATTTTCTTCTTAGAGCTTTCAAAATCTTTTGTGATGAACACAACTTTTCTGGGAAACTTAAAATAGCAGGATCAGGAGATGAGTTAGGTAATCTTAAAGAATTGTCTGTCTCTTTAGGTTTAGAAGAAAGAGTTGTTTTTTTAGGAGAGCTAGATAACGAAAGTCTAGTTAATTTATATAATCAAAATGAGTTCTTTGTATTATCATCTTTGTCAGAAGGTTTTCCGAAAGTTATGTTAGAAGCAATGTCATGCGGTAATATAGTAATATCTACAGATGTAGGAAGTGTAGGGAACATATTAGAAGACTACCCGTATGTTTGTATGCCCTCTAATGAAAAGGACTTAGCTTTGAAAATGTCTAATTGTTTTTTAGCGGATAATAGAGATCAAAAAATTTATCTTAGCAATAGAGTGCAAGATTTTTCTTGGAGTTATTCTGCAAATACCTACAAAGAAGTTTATGAAAAAAATTAAATTAAATGAAGTAAGGAAGCTAACAAAAAAGGATAATCAAGAAGAGTTTGAGAGCACTTATTATTTTTCTTATAGGTTCTCAAACTTTTTTACCTACTTCTTTATAAACGCATCAATTACACCAAACCAAATAACAGGCATTTTCTTTCTTGTTGGGCTCTTAAGTTGTTTTCTTTTCTTTTCTCAGGAATATTTATCTATTGTTGGCGCATTCCTCTTATGGAGACTACATATTATTTTAGATTTATGTGATGGAGAGGTTGCGAGGTATTCTAAGCAATTTTCCTTTAATGGCGCATATTGGGATTACATGATACATAGTGTCTTGTATCCCTTATGCTTTATAGCAATATCTATTAGTTTGTTTAATACATTTTATAATCATAATTTTTTAATATTAGCTGCGGCTGGGTCTCTAGCAATTAGTGTTCAACATGCTATAAAAAACACTTATTTTAGAGCTCTATATTCAAATAAAAAATATGAAGAACTTTCTACTACCTTATACAAGGGCAATGCTCTTAAGAAAACAATCTTAGAGTTAATTAGCTTTGATTATTTTTTATTTATATATTTATGTTTTAGGATTCTTGAATTAAATGAATTTTCATTCAGTATCCTGCTAACAACCTACGTAATGTTTTTTATTATTTTTTCCATTGCGAAATTCATATCCTTTAGTAGAAAGAATAAATAAAATTAATTCTTCTTGTACAGAAAGAAAGAATCAACAAAACTTGGTCCGTATAACTCTAAATCATTACTTTCAAAAATAATTTCGAAGGAGTTAATTAAACTTTTGCAAGTTAAAGGTAGTTCATTTGTTAAGCAAAGCTCTTTGGGGACTATAGCAAAATTATAGTCATCCAAGGATTTATTCCAATATAGGTCTTCTTTTGAGCCTTCAAAGAAGGTTGCATATTCTGGAAAAGGGTATTTCTGTGTAGGTTGGATTTCTGCTAGATAGAAGGGCACATGTCCAATTCTAATAGAAACTAGTTTATCTTCTTTTATAATTTCTGATATTTTATCCATATTCGGAGCAACCATCTCAAATATTTTATATTTCCTATAATTATCAAAAATCTCAGTTGCCATAAATGTCATGCAATAGAATAGAGGGACAAAGAAAACTAGAGACCTCTGTTGAATGTTAATATTTATAAACACTATAGTGGATAAAATAATTAAAGGCGCCACCAAGAAGCTGAGGTAGTGAACTAAGTCATTTCCTGAAATTAGACATGCAAGGAAAGCCGTAATAGACCATAAAAGCAATGCATAAACTAGTACAGATAGTTTTTTTGAGATTTTATTCAAGATAAAAATAGAAGAAATTAATATGGGAATAAAAATAACTAATCCTCTAAAGAAATAAAGGAAAGATTTCATTCTTTCTTCCTGCGTCCTATCTCCATAAATCTGGAAGAAACTTATCAAATCATCTAGATAACTTTTGGCATCTCCTGAATTGATTACCAGGAACATAAATGCCGTTAAAGAAAGAAGTATTCCAAAACTATAAATAAAAAAGGCTCTAACCCTCCTTTCTTTGAATTGCATTATTAAATAAAGGGTAGGTAATGAAAGAATGACTGCAGATAAGAAATTAATACTTAAAGAAGTAATTGCAAAGAAACTTGAGAAAAGGACAGGTAGCATTATTTCTTTTTCAGAAGCCCTAAAGAGCATGAACAAAGATAGAAGTATAAAAAAATTGGCTAATGTCTCAGAATTTCCAGATAAGCCTACGAACGGAGATTGAAATACTATTAAAAAGATAACTAAAGGGATAAGTATTGATTTTCCGCCAGTTTCATTTTTTTCTGTTAACGAATCTAATAAATAATAAGAGATAGTTATCATCATAGCGTTAAAAAAGATTGAAATAATTAGACTTTGACCATGACCATACTGTATAAATTGACCAAAAATTCCGTATATAAAATTAATACCTAATGGCTTATGATCAAAAGGTAAGAATTCTAAACCAACACCCTCCATTATCATTTTTCCTCTCAGCGCATAAATCACACTGTCATGATCATGAAAAGGGATAATGGCATAAGACCAAAGATAAATAAGACTGAAAACACAGAAACAAAATAAAGAGAATTTATTTCTTAATAGAAAGTTAAGCATTAATATTATTCTTCTCGATTCTTTTTCATTCATATAAGAGACTTAATTGTATTGTTATATGGGCATTTCTATTATAAAAATTATAATATTAAACTTTACCTTGTATAGAAAACAAATTTCTTATTTAAGCAAAAAAAGACCAAAGTATATGTCGCCATAGCAAATATCTGATAAATTTCAGGCGGTAAATTACTTTTGATACTAAAGAAGTATAAAACAATCTGGTTCAAGGAAAAGGAAAAAAAGAAGGAGAGTATATAAAGCGCTTTGGTGATATTCCCTTTTTCAGGACTTTTGAATACTGTTTTCCTATAAACGCTGAAAGAGAGAGAAATTATTAAGAAATAAGATAAGAAGTTAGACATTGCAACGCTAAATAACATAACCCTTAAAAAAAGAAGAAAAAGACTATAACCAAGAAATGTATTTAAGAAACCAATAAGGAGAAATCTATTAAACTCACTCATACTTCTTTAGATGCTAGTTTCTTAATTTGTTTATAAATATTTAATTTATCTATTGGTCCTAAAGAAGCACTCTGTAATTTCATAAGTCTGTCAATAGATTGTCTAAGCTGATTTACTGAAGAAGGGGCAACTATATAACTATCAATAGAATTATTACAAAAAGAGAAGAGTAACGATAAATCAAAAAAATTCACTAAATCAATTTCTTTAGAGAGGTGTACATTTGTTTCTGCAAAAGAAGTAAATATATCTTTTTTTATACTCTCGTCATTAACTCGCATAGAATTCATACCATACGATACAAATTTTGAATCTGGAAAATAAGGCTCGTATCTTTCCCTGTCAGAAGAAGTAAAAATGTTTTCTTTTACCTGAATAACCCAATTTTTAATAATATTAGGAAATTCTGAATAAATAATTGGATACTTAATTCCAGAAAGACCAAAGCATAAACCTTTCCTTTGGTAGTTTTTAAGGAATTTAACTGTTTGTAGAATTTGTTCTTTATCTTCTTCGTTTTTTCCTCTGTTATCCCAATGTATTGCTAAGGTACTTAAATTTGAATTCATTTGTAATGTTAGATTATCAACTATTTTTCCTAGATCAGAGGATTCAAGAATGGTTTCTGAAGATCCAGAATTATTAGCTGCACCTATTTTCAGATAAATATCTAAATTTGTAATTGAATTTTTAATAGTCCAGTCTGTGATCCAATTTAGTGCTAGACCAAAGTCTTCTATATTGTTATTTATAGGATAATTTGTTGCTGTATCTATTCTTCTACCTCCTATTTTATAAAAGTTATCCAATATCTTGTTAGCTTCTAATTTAGATACAGTTAGACCCCACATGGCAGTTCCCAAGAAAGGTAATTCTAAATCTGAATTAGACAATTTATTTTTCTAAGTAAATTCTTAACTTCAGTAATATCATTTCATATAGATACTGAAAGGTTAATCTAATTATCTTAACTTTTGAATGAGGATCATCTGTCCACTTTATAGGCAAGTCTTTAATTTTAATATTAGCTGATTCAGATAAAATCAAAAATTCTGTTGCAAAAAACCAACCATTAGAATCTATTGATTCAGGACCACCCAAGACACTTAAGACATCTTCTTGAAAAAATTTAAAACCACACATGCCATCAGTAAATTTTACATTAAACAGTATTTTTAGAATTCTATTAAAGGCAATACTGGCAATATTCCTTATAAGTTTTCTGCCAAGCACTTCTGATTCTTTCATCAATCTAGAGCCATTAACAATCTTATAGTGATCATTTAAGATTATTTCAACAGCTTCCTCTATATGAGATAAATCTGTTGCAAGATCTAAATCCATGTATCCCATTATTTGACTTTGATGTTTAGTCCATGATTTTTTTAGCGCAAGTCCCACTCCTTTTTCTTTAGTGCTTACAAGAAAGATATTTTCGTTTTCTTCAGATAACGTATTACCTAATTCTAGAGTTAGGTCATTGGAGCCATTATCAGCTATTACAATTGATGTAGATACCTTCTTAGAGAGCTTAGCTTTTACATAGGACTGGAGTATTTCGACTTTACTAATTAGTGTTTTTTCTTCATTAAGGACCGGTATAGTAATAGTAAGCTTAGGAAGTTTTTTCATTTCTCTTATTATTTAAATTCTTGTTCAAGTTTATCTAATACATCATAAATATTGTCTATTTTACTTCCTAAAACATAGTATAAGTTTAGGAGGTTTTTATCTCTTTCAAAGAATATTGGTCTTCCGTCATCAATTTCATTTTTTTCTAGTATTGTTTTTATCTCAAATTTTGAACCTACATATTTAGAATTTTTTAGCATAGGGATATATTTCTCACTAGATCTAATCATCCTCTCAAATCTTGTATTTTTATTAAAAGAGTTAAACTTTCTATAAGGGTTTATCTCTTTACTATCTATCCAAGAGGAGTGAGGAGAATACCTAACATGAGTTAAAGAGTGAACTCTCTTATTGCTAGTAGGAAGAATTGAAAAAAAGGGACCATCCATGATAGTTACACCTAATCCCGTAAGTTCTGCAGGAGCCTCTAAGAAGACTAACTCAACAATTTCATGTTTTAATTTTGCCGAGGGACCTAATAAATCTCCTTTTATTTGATTCAAGCCACTATAAGAGCAGTTTATAACCAAATTACTATCAAATATCTTTGTCGCTTCTCCTTCTTTAGATAGCAGCTTTAAAGAGGAATTTGATCCTTGGGTTATTTCAATAACTTCATTATTAAAATACGTATCTATTTTATTTAAATTTAAGTCTTCTTCTATCTTGTCCCTTAAATGTATGGGGTTAAAGCAGTATTCTTCTGTTTCAAAAATTCCATCAAACTTACTTTTGTTAAAAATTCTCTCATTATGTTTACTAGTTGGTTTAATCTTGGCATTTATAGAGTGACAGAATTTTATGAACTGATTAGCATTTATTTTTGATAGCATTTTCGGTATAGCGTATAAACTAGTTCCTCCCTTATTAATAACCTTAATGGGCCATTCTTTAATAAACCTTTTAAAATTAATTCTACTTCTATTTGCCGTATTGAAGCTCCTAGGATAATGATACCCGTTGTGCACTCTATATTGATTATTTGAAGAAGCTCTCGAAAATATATTTGACTCTTTCTCTAGTATTGCTACATTCTCAATATTAGAAAATTTTGATATATGTAGGGCGGCCATCGATCCATAGAAACCTCCCCCAATAATAATAGCATCATACTTTAGTTTATTTATCACTCTAATTCAGCATCACTCGATTCAATGTTTAGAGTTTCCTGAATATCCATGGTTTGGCTAGTAAATTCCTTAGAAATCACATATGACGGTCCTTCATTAGAAAGTCTAGTCATTTGAAGAATATACTCACCGAGAATAAGTAAAACACAAGAAGTTAAAAAAAACATTAATGAGAATTGAAGCGACAAACTAGCCCAGCCATCAGCAACATTGTCATTTGTAAAAGATACATACAAGACATAGAGTGAATAGATAATAGAAAACAAAGCTCCTAAGAAAGATAAAGAAGTTACTATCCTCATAGGAGTTTCTGTAGAGGAAACTAAAAGTTGAAATCCATCATCTAGACCTCTATAAAAGTTCTTTCTCTCTTGCGGCTGACTGTCTAGATGGTATTTAAGTTGCTTAGAAGAAAAAATGGATTCAGATTTTAAAAATTTATACTTAATTATCGGTTCTTGATGTTTAAGAATATAATTAATTAGATTTTTACTTAAAACTTTAAAATAGGGGTTATTCCTTTCAATGTTTTTTCTATTTATAAGCCTGTAGATAATTCTAAAAAAGTTTCTCGATATTTTATAAGAGAAATTTTCCTTATTATCTTTAGAATTTTTTACATACACATAATCATGACCGCTAATAGCTTCACTAAATAAATCTAACATTAGATTTTCATCATTAGGATTGTGATCAAAAACGCATACGAAATCACCTAATGCATTTTCTACTCCAGCCCAAGAGGCAGTTTGAGCATCAACTTGTTGAGCTAAAACATATATCTGTATGTTTTTGTACTTTTTGTTTTCTGATAGTTCTTCTAATATTTTAACACTGTCATCGGAAGAACAGTTGTCTATAACGACAAGTTCAAATTGAGAAGTAATCTTTTCAAGTTGAAGGAATAGGGAATCTATAGTATTTAAAAGATTCTTCTGGTCATTTTTATTGACCAATACCACTGACAGGAATGCGTTAATCATCATAATCTATATTAACTTTATTTTATAAATTTACTATCTCCTAATTAATTTTTGAGTTCGCTAATTTTCTTTATAGCCTAGTTCTTTAAGAACTTTAATAGCACCTTTTGCATATATTGAAGTTTGTAAATCTCCTGGATGTGGATCAGCTCTGTTTGCCCAGTATTCTCTAGGTCTCAATTCTTCTAAAAAGGCATTAGAAGTATTCTCATATAGGTTGATATAAGGTACCTTCAATCCCGCCATAGTATCATCTATTTTAATCCAAAGTTTTTCTCCTGATTGATTCCCTGCTGTTGGCGTAAGTACAAAACCGGAAGGATGTTTTGAGAAATCAATAAAATCTAGCAAAACATTTTCCCATATAGAATAAACATCATCTTCAAATAGACGATCTCTCCAAGCAGGATAACCTGCAGCCTCTATGGGCGGATTAGATATTGAGCCTGAAGTAGCAATTAAAGGAGTAATGATATTGGAAAGTAGCTGGCTAGAATAGTCATAAGAATAACTTGCGTTGCTCATCACATGATGAAAAGAATTTAAACCAAATAATTGCAGGATTCCCCAATTAGTTCTTACGTAGATTTCAGGTTCGTAACTATAATTCAAGAAGTTTCCTCGAGGATGTGGATCATTCTCTACAATACCAATAAGAAGGTAATCAAAATCTACGTTTAAAAGAAAATCTTGATAAAAACCAAATTGTTCTATAGTTGTCCATCCATTCTTTCCAAAGGGATAAACATTACAATTTATAAAAGTAGAAAGTTTATCAGTCCATCTCATATGGGTTTCTAAACCTGATCCCCATATAAAACTATCTCCAAGTACAACTACTTTACATCCTTTATCTTCTTTTAATTTTTCTAATAGGCTAGCAATATTCTCCGAGGTTCTGAATCCTTCTTTTGTAATAAATCCATTTTTTTCTAACTGTATATCTTTATCTCGCATGTACTTAGGTATGTAAGATGGATTTGGGCTATCAATCTGATCCATCAGAGTTGACGACCTGAGGAAAATTTCCATACCGATAAAGGGGATAAAAAAAGATATAAGGATAATTATCATAGAAAAGTAAACTTCTTTATCAAAAGCGACTTTAAAATAAGCTAAAAAGAGTAATAAAGAATAGATAATTAGGGCTAATATTAGAATTTGGTTATAAGTTTCAATAGATAAGGGGGGCGATGGGTCTAGTTTTACAACAGTCCAAGGATTGAATAATACTACAATAAAAAGTAATAAAATTAGGTACTTATAAGAAGGGGTTTTCCTTTTCTTAATCAAGCTCATACTTATCTTCGTAGTTTTCTAAAAGAGATTGGTCCTGATTTTCCTTATAAAGAATAAAATCTTCAATAATCAAAATATCTAAGTCAGTTCCCATAAAACACTGAAACGCATCTTCAGGGGAACAGACAATCGGTTCTCCACGAACATTAAAAGAAGTGTTAACTAATAGGGGGCATCCTGTCTTCTGGTTAAAGAGACTAATAAGTTTATGGAATTTAAGGTTAGTTTCTTTATGAACACTTTGAACTCTCGCACTATAGTCTACATGCGTTATAGCGGGTACACTTGAGCGTTTAATATTTAGTTTATCTATTCCAAATAGAGCTTCTTCTTTAGAAGACATCTTAATTCTTTTGTTTTCATTAACATCTGCCACAAAAAGCATATAAGGACTCTCTTTTTCTAGATTAAACCATTCATTTAAGCTTTCGCTCAAAACACTTGGGGCAAAAGGACGAAAGCTTTCCCTAAATTTAACTTTTAGGTTTAGTTGCTTTTGGATTAACGGAGATCTCGGATCAGCAATAATGCTTCTATTGCCTAAAGCTCGAGGACCAAATTCCATTCTACCTTGCATCCATCCAATTGCTTTCCCTTCTCTTAGAGCGTCTACAGTTTTCGTCATTATTTCCTCTTCAGAATACTTTACGTAAACTGCCCCGAGAGAATCTAGGGAATCTTTAACTTCATTTGAAGTGTATCTCGGTCCTAAATAAGCCCCTTGCATTGAATCAGTCTTCTTTGCAATTTTTTTATCATTTCCTACAACTATATGATTAAAAGCCAAAGCTGCACCTAAGGCCCCTCCGGCGTCTCCTGCTGCAGGTTGTACCCAAATATTTTCAAAAACTTTTTCTTCGAGCAATACTCCATTTGCTACACAATTTAGAGCAACTCCTCCTGCTAAACACAGATTCTTTTCTCCTGTTTCTGTAGCAATATTCTTAGCCAATTTAAGAACTATTTCTTCAGTTAACCTCTGTATTGAACAAGCTAGATTCATGTGATGTTGTGTTATATCCTGCTCAGGTTTTCTAGGAGGACCTCCAAATAAGGCATTAAACTTATCATTTGTCATCTTTATTCCCGTACAGTAATCAAAATAATCCATATTCAAATGAAATGTGCCATCTTCTTTTATATCAATGAGATGCTTCTTAATTAGATCTAAATATTTTGGTTCCCCGTATGGGGCCAGACCCATTAATTTGTATTCTCCAGAATTAACTTTGAATCCGGTATAGTAAGTAAAAGCAGAATAAAGCAGGCCAATCGAATGAGGGAAATGAATCTCTTTGTGTACGGTTAAATTGTTTTCATTACCGATTGCCAATGAAGTAGTTGTCCATTCTCCTACTGCATCAAGCGTAAGGACAGCAGCTCTATCAAATGGAGAAGGGTAATATGCGCTAGCTGCATGAGATAGGTGATGTTCTGAAAAATATAATTTTTCTTTCCAATCTATATCGCTTTGTAAATTATTCCTTAATTCTTTTAATAATAGACTCTTCTGGAATAATTTTTCTTTTACCCAAATAGGTATTGATTTAGAAAAGCTATTAAAACCTTTTGGAGCAAAAGCTAAATAATTTTCTAAAAGTCTTTCAAATTTTAAGAAAGGTTTTTCATAAAATACTACTGCATCTAAATCAGAAGGGTTTATGCCTGAAAATTTTAAGCACGAATCTATTGCCTGGTTTGGGAAAGAGAAATCATGTTTTTTCCTACTAAATCTTTCTTCTTGAGCAGCTGCAATAATTTCACCATCTTTTAATAAACAGGCTGCGCTATCATGGTACCAGGCGGAAATACCTAATGTGTACATTTAAATTCTAAAATAAAGTGTATATGAAAGGAGCGACGACTGATCCTTCTGCAAGTATTATCATCCCGCCTAAAATTATCAGGATTGTAATAATAGGAAGAAGCCAGAGTTTCTTCTTTATTCTCAAGAAAGACCATAATTCTTTTAAAAAATCTATCATAATTTCTAAAATTGGTTCTTAAAGCTCTCAGGGCTTGGTTCGTTAGGTGATCTAATTCTCCAATGTGATTCTCTATCTTTTAATTTTAAGTAAAGTTCATCCCTGTTAAAGATCCTCATTATGATTGCTAGGGGAGTAAAAATAAAAAAGAATACAGCACCTAGGACAATGGGGCTCACTATCTTGCCTAATAGAATCCCAAGATTAATCCACATATTATTGAAGGGAGCTAGTAATTCACTTTTTATAAATGAAATGCACAAGAAAGTTGCTGAAAAGATTCCTAAAAGTACAGACATTAATATGTTGCTCTTGAAATAAAGGAATAAGCTTAAGGAGCCAAAAATAATAGAAAAAAAGATTCCAAAATTTTTATTTGAAGGGAGCTTTTGTTCGTCTAAATTCATATTTCTAAATTTGGCTTAGACATTCAGTTTGATAGTTAAACTAAGGAATTTATTATAGCCTAAATAACTTAGTTTTATTATGTTATAGCATACTGCAAAAAAAGTTATATGGACAAAATTTGTACTATACATATAGTTTATATAAGTATATAATTAAAAATGATATTAAGAGATTAAAAATTTCTCCCCAGAATAAATCCTCTTAAAAGTGGTAATTTCTTTTAATATCTATAATAACTGAGAGACGTTTTATTCTCCCCAGAAAACCTCTCCAAGGTAACTATCTCAGTTATAGCAGGATGCGGTTAAAGCCCATTTAAAGCTGCACAAGCTAGATTTAAGCTGTATCCTGCACTTCCATGGAAGGTGGAACTTATAATAATTTTGGTTGGGCGCAGCTAAAGTTTCATCTTCCACCATTTAAAATCTTCATAAATCATCTATCTATAGGTAAAATTAAGTAAAAAGGAATTTAAAGATGAATGATCAAGAAAGGCTTGAAGCCTTTAATTCTAATAACGCGCCTTGTACAGAGACATTAGGAATGAAGGTTGTTAGCTTTTGCTCCGAGCCTCCCTCTATAGAAATGGAATTTGATGCGAAATATGAATTTACTCATTCTGAAGGGCAGGTTGTACAAGGAGGGTTTGTTACAGGCATGCTAGATGCGCCAATGGCGCACTTACTAATGGGACTTTTTGATTTTCAAGTTTCGCCTATGACACTAGATATTAATGTAAGTTTTTTAGCTCCATCTAAGCCGGGTAAACTTAACTGTATAGCTGAAGTGGTACAGTTAGGAAAAAGTACTGCCTTT
>Ga0066836_10000802_pt1 | contig 15890 bp, 11 predicted proteins | sample ETNtaG_18_FD_71568 | JGI IMG/M metagenome (GOLD analysis project Ga0066836, IMG submission 71568) | Marine microbial and viral communities from oxygen minimum zone, Eastern Pacific Ocean - ETNP201302SV91 | ecosystem: Environmental > Aquatic > Marine > Oceanic | place: Pacific Ocean: Eastern...
ATTAGTTATAATGAATTTTTAAAATTAATAACTGATTATAAGAAAGTAAATTTATCAAATTATAAAATTATAGAAAATAAAAATAATTATAATGCCCCAATTAAAAAATTACCATCAGTTCTAATAAATAATACGTATAAAAACCCATTTCAAAATTTAAAAAAATTTATTGATAATGATTTATATAAAATATTAATTTATGTAAATAGAAATAGTTTAAAAACAGAGATAGTAAATTTTTTAGAATTATTCTCAATTTCATATAAAGAAATTACGGATATTGGAGACTTTTACCGCAACAAAAAAGGATTATACATATTAAATGATGATATTGACGAAGGTTTCATAGATTATAAATTAAAAATTGCACTAATTTCAGCAAAAGATATTTTTGGGATAAGATCGGTATCGGTTCAAAAAAAGAAAAAAAATAATTTTATAGAAGAATATATAAGCGATATATCACTTTTAGAAATTAACGCTCCTATTGTTCATGATAATTATGGCATTGGGAGATATAAGGGGCTTATAAATATGGATATAGAAGGTATTCAAACAGAGTTAATTAAAATTGAATATGCTAATAGTGATATATTATATATTCCTGTTACATCGATTAACTTATTAAAAAAATATACAGGACATAATGGCTTAAATACCCCTTTACATTCTCTTGGAACAAATCATTGGATAAAGATAAAAAATAAAGCAAAGAATAAAATTAATGACATTGCTGTTGAGTTATTAGAAATAGAATCTAAAAGAATGTCTAGCAAAGGGTTTAGCTTCGAAACAAAAGCTAAAGATTATGATAAATTTATTGACCATTTCCCATTTGTAGAAACTGAAGATCAAAATAAAAGCATAAATGAGGTGGTCTCTGATATGTCAAAGATTAAACCAATGGACAGAATTATATGCGGAGATGTTGGTTTTGGGAAAACAGAAGTAATTATGAGAGCCTCTTTTATTGCTTCTATGAATGATGGGCAAACTATGGTGCTTGCCCCAACAACTATTTTAGTCGAACAACATTTTAAAACATTTTCAAAACGATTTGAAAATACAGCTATAAATATAGGCAAATTATCAAGGCTTCAAAGCGCTAAGGATAAGTCATTATTGTTGAAAAAAATTGCGGATGGGAAAGTAGATATTATAATAGGAACTCATGCTTTATTATCAAGAAAGGTAATTTTTAAAAATCTAAAACTACTTATTATTGATGAAGAGCATAAATTTGGAGTAAGAGCAAAGGAAAAAATTAAGAAGATAAAAGAAAATATAGATGTACTATCATTAACAGCAACTCCAATTCCTAGAACTCTTAATGCCGCATTATCTCAAATTAAAGACTTAAGTATTATTGAAACCCCACCTGAAAATAGAAAATCTATTGTTACTAGAGTTTTGAAATGGGATTCAGACATTGTTAAAGATGCTATTAATAGGGAAATTAATAGAGGAGGACAAATATATTATGTACATAATGAAATTAAAACAATGGATAAAGCAATTGAGAAAATTAAATTATTAGGTTTAAAAGTAAAAATAGGTAAAATACATGGGCAATTAGATAATAAAATAATAGAAAAAGAAATGAGTAAATTCCTTAATAAAGAATATGATTTACTATTATGTACAAGCATTATTGAAAGTGGTTTAGATATTGCTAATGTTAATACAATTATTATAAATAATAGTAATAAATTTGGATTATCACAATTACATCAAATAAGAGGTAGAGTTGGACGTACTGGCAGACAAGCTTATGCATATTTAATTATTCCAGAAAAATCTATGATTACTGAAGATGCTCAAAAAAGACTGGAGGCAATAGATTCGGTAAACAGCTTAGGTGGTGGCTTAGAAATAGCAACACATGATTTAGAGATAAGAGGCGCTGGAGAAATTTTAGGTGAAGAACAGAGCGGACAAATTTATGAGGTAGGTTATGCGATGTTTACTGATTTACTAAATAAAAGTATTAAATTATTAAAAACAGGAGAACCTGAAACTGAATTAAATAATATTGAGATTGATATCAATAAATCATGTCTAATACCAGCAGATTATATAAATGATATTTATACAAGGCTTAAATATTATAAAAAAATATCTTCATGTAAAAATAAAGATGAAATAAATATAATTAAAGATGAAATAATTGATATCTTTGGACCTATTCCAGAATTTCTCAATAACTTATTTATTTTAACTATTTTAAAATTAAAAATAATGAATAAAAATATAAAATATATAAAAATTATAAATCAAGATGTTAAAATTGAAATTAATAATTTTGAAAAAATAAAAATAAATAATATAATTGTAAATGCAAAAAACAATGAAATGAAAATTAGCAAAGATAATTTAATTCATTTTAAAGCAGACGACGTAGATTTTGAAAATCAATCTAAATCAATATCAAATATTATAAATAAAGTACTTTAAATATTTTTTTTATTATCCCAATCAATAGTTGTTGTTGGGAATGCAATTGAAGCATTATGTGATTTAATAATATCTGATACTTTATAAAGTATTTCCTCTTTAACTTTTAAAAACTCTCTCCAATCTTTTGTATTCGTAAATGCATAAATAATAAAATCACAAGAAGAAGCTTCGAAACTTTTAAAAAATACAATTGGCTTATTTTCTTTATCAATACCTTCATGTGACATCAGATACTCTCTTACATCTTTAACTATATTAGGTATTTTATCTAGATCATCATAGCGAAGACCTATAGTTTGATTAATTCTCCTATTTGTCATCCTTGTCGCATTTTCTACAATAATATTTGAAAATGCAGAATTTGGTATGTATAAAACATTTTTAGAAAAAGTTCTAACAACAGTTAACCGCCAGCCAATGCTTTCAACAATACCTTGTATATTTCTATCAGGTGATTTGATAAACTCACCTACCCTAAAAGGTCTGTCAAAATAAATCATCAGCCCTCCAAAAAAATTAGATAATAAATCTTTGGCAGCTAAACCAACAACTAAGCCTCCAACTCCTCCAAATGCCAATAATCCTGATATGCTTAAGCCTAACTCTTGCATTATAATTAATGCAGCAATAATTATAATGATTATTTTAAAAATTCTTATGGTTATTTCATAAGTTTGTTCAATAAGTATTGGGTCATCTTCTTTTTTTAAGTTTTTTAAAAAAGATTTTTTATTATAGTATCCACTAAGAATCCTTACTAAGGACCATGAAACTAATAAAACTATTAATAAATAAATTATTTTAGAAGTATTAAATGATGAGATAAATTCATGATAATGGTTAAGTTTTTCAATAATCAAAGATAGAGATATTAATATAATTAAATAAGTTGTAGGTTTTCTTAATGCTTCTATGATTATGTCATCAAATTCAGTGGATGTTTTTTCAGAAATTCCAGATAAAATCATTACCAATTTATTCTTTATAAATAATAAGAAAAAACCAATGAGAGCAATAATAGTTATTTGCGCCGACAAGTCTGTTCCAAATACTGTGTTAATTATATTATTCATATTTCTTTATTATATTTTCTAGTGATATTTTATATTTATCAATATGTTTTAAATCTTTTTTTGCTAATACTATATCACACATCATATCATGGTTTTTTTCATAATGTTCAATGATATTTTTAGTAAGGTAATTCTCTAAAAAATATTTATATGATAGATTTTGTTTTATTAACATATTATTTTGCATAGTTGTGGCAATAATAAATCTGCATCCTGCATTTAATGCTAAGAGTACTCTTTCCTCGCATGTAACTTCTATCCCGTTAATAAATTTTGCAGAGTGCATTTCAAGATCATCGCTAATAAAACATATTTTACTATTTGTTGGAAATATTGTCTTAATTTTTTCTTGCAATAACTTTTTTGAATATGTTGTTATATAATTATCAATTTCTTTATAAATAACATGATTGGTCATAATTGGTATTTGATGATTTTTTACTAATTCCTGAAAAGGTTTTATGTCAGTATCTATAAGTTCATTAAAAGTTACATCGGATACGCAGTTCTCAATGTGACTATCAGTAGTGACTCTACCATGGCCTGGGTAATGTTTAAGTACTGGGAGTATTCCACCAGATAAACAACCTATAATATATTTATTAGCTAACTCAATAACATCTACAGGATTATTTCCAAATGTTCTATCTTTAAGTAATTTATTATCTTTATCATGGTTTAAATCTACTACAGGTGAAAAATTAATATCAAAACCTATTTCAGATAACTCGTGTCCGGCAATATATCCTGAGCTATAAGCAACATCATATTTAAGTTTGTTATTTTTTATTTGAGATATATGTTCAAAGCTTGGTAAATGAGTGAAATTATCTATCAATCTTTGTATTCTCCCTCCTTCATGATCAATTGTAATTAATAAATTATCTTTTATACTTTTAAGTTCATCAATCAACGCAGTAAGTTGATTTTTAGAAGAATAATTGTGAGTGAAAAGTATAACCCCTCCAATCAATTTATGCTTAATAATAGATCTCTCATTATCAGATAATCTAGTATTGTCGATATTTATTATAAGAGGTCCAATGTTTTTACAATTAGTTGATGGCATAATCTTTCCTAAAAGTCTCTAAGAGATGTTATGCAATAACAGGTAACTCCTTGCCCTTTACCAATAAAACCAAGAGATTCTGAAGTTGACGCCTTAATATTAAACATATTTTCGTTATTATAAGTGGTTGATAGTTTTACTATCCTTTTCCTAGAAAACTCACTGTCTTTAAGTAAGCTTACTTCTTCAAGATGGTCATGGATAGCATTATCAAATATTTTAATAAGATTAGCTTTCATCTTAAGTTTATATTTTGATATTTTTGGAGAGTCTAACATTAGAGTAATATCAAGGTTATTAATAGTTAAATCCATTGATAATGCTTTAGCAAGAGCAAAATTAATAATAATTGCACTATTAAGGTTTTTATTTTTTGAATCAGTATCAGGGAAATGATCACCTATATCACCACCTCCAATAGCACCCAGTATAGAATCAGCTACTGCATGATATATTATATCGCCATCAGAATGGGCTTTGATTGATACTTTTGAAGGTATATCTATACCTCCCAGTCTGATTGATTTTCCAGGAATTAATTGGTGTGTATCAATACCTAACCCTACTCTCATTAATTTGACATCAAGTCTGATAAGACTTTTAGATCCTCTTTATATGTTAATTTTATATTTCTAGGTGATGATATCATAATTTTTACTTTATAAGAATTTATATACATCGCCTCAAGTTCATCATCAATTTCGATTTTATTTTTTATAACCTTTTTATAAGAATCAAATAATTTTAAAAAATTAAATATCTGCGGGGTAAATGATAAAAACATGTTGTCTCTTTTAATGTTATCTATAACCGTTAATTCTTTATTTAAAATTTTTAAGGCGTTAGTAAGCGGATAACCTAGCCCAATCCCTGTTTTTAAACCATTAGAACATTTAATAAGTTTCTTTATATCTGACATATCTACACAAGGTCTTGCGCAATCATGTATAATAATATTCTTAGTTTTAGTAGTATCTTTGTTAATATAAGACAATGCTTTATAAACTGATTTGGTTCTTGTAGGGCCACCATTTATTATAGTTAAACGAGATTTTTGTTTAATATGATTAAGGGCTAATTTTTTTGATACAACAACGTATATATTTCGTATTTGTTTTTCTTTTAAGAAATAATCAATTGAAGTATTAATTAAATTTTTCCCATTAATTTTAACTAATTGCTTAAGGTTATTTTTAGAATATCTTTTACTTGCGCCTGCGGCTAAAATAATAACATCACATAAGTTATTTTTCATTTCTTATAATTTGAAAAAATGTTTCATTTTTTTTAATGAATCCAAATTTTTCTCTTGCATATATTTCTAATATTTTATCGCTACTTTGAAGATTTTTAATTTCAGATTTTAAGTATTTGTTTTTATTTTTATAATCCAATGATTTAGCGTTATGCTCACTTAATTTATTATTTAAATTTATATAAGTAAATATACTATTATCGCCAATTAATAAAGAGTATTGAAGGCTAACAAATATTAAAAAACAAATTGAATAAAAAATTCTCATTTAAGCCACTTGTCAAAAACATGGTTAGAATTAAATAAAGATGACCCTATCTTTTCTTCTATTCTCAACAATCTGTTATATTTAGCAGTTCTGTCCGACCTAGACAATGATCCAGTTTTAATTTGTCCTGAAGACATTCCAACGCTTAAATCAGATATTGTTGTATCTTCTGTCTCACCAGATCTGTGAGATATAATAAAATTATAATTGTTCTCTTTAGCTATATTAATAGTTTCTATGGTTTCACTGATAGTTCCAATCTGGTTGAATTTGATTAAAATTGAATTTGCAATTTTATTTTCGATTCCTTTTTTTAAAATGGAAGGGTTTGTAACAAAAATATCATCTCCAACTAACTGAACTTGAGAGCCTAGTGCTTCTGTCAGTAAAGACCAGCCCTGCCAATCATCTTCAGCCATTCCATCTTCAATGCTTAGTATTGGATAATTTTTACACATTATTTCTAAGTATTGGCAAAAAGATTTGCTGTCATAAGTCTTGCCGTCTGTTAATAAATATTGGTTATTATTATAAAACTCAGAGCTTGCAACATCTAAACCTAGAAAAACTTCTTTCCCTGGCTTGTAGCCAGATGCATTAATTGCATCAATAATAATATCGAGTGCTTCTTCATTAGATTTAATATTAGGAGCAAACCCACCTTCATCACCAACTGCTGTAGTGTATGAGAATTTTGATAATATCTCTTTTAAATTATGAAATATTTCTACACCAGCTCTCAAACTATCTTTAAATGAATCAAAACCAAGAGGGAGTATCATAAACTCTTGAAAATCAAGGCTGTTATCAGCGTGCGCACCCCCATTTAAGATATTCATCAGCGGAACAGGCAATGAATAATCAACACTATTGCTAAATATTTCATATAATTCTAAATTACGAGACGAAGCCATTGCATGTGAAAAGGCAAGCGAAACAGCTAAAATTGCGTTAGCACCTAATCTTTCCTTGTTCTCGGTTCCATCAAGATTAATGAGAAAATTATCTAATGTTTCTTGCTCATCATATTGATTATTAATAATTTTATTTTTAATTTCATTGTTAACATTGTCAATTGCAGCATATACAGACTTACCTAAAAATTTACTTTTATCTCCATCTCTTAGCTCAAGTGCTTCTAATTTTCCTGTTGAAGCTCCAGATGGAGCTATTCCACGCCCCTCTGCTCCACAGTCAAGCCGTAAATCTACTTCTATAGTTGGATTACCACGTGAATCTAGTATCTGCCGTGCTTGCACTTTTTTAATTATACTCAAGTATTACTCCATATCTTTAACAACAGCATTAATTTTAATAACTTGATTTATAAGTTCTTCCATATTGCTGATTTTTAAAGAATTTTTTCCGTCACTAATTGCTTTATCAGGGCTTGGGTGAGTCTCAATAAATAATGCATCAATGCCAACAGCCGTAGCTGCTTTTGCTAAAGTAGGTATATATTCACTTTCTCCTCCAGAACCAGTATCATTTATTCCAGGCTGTTGAACGGAATGAGATGCATCGTATACCACTGGACATTTTGTTTCTCTTAAAACTACCAATGATCTCATATCAGATATAAGATTATTATACCCAAAACTAACACCTCTTTCGCAAACATATATATTGTTATTTCCTGTAGATTTTGCCTTATTAACAACATTAATCATCTCTTTTGGCGATAGAAATTGACCTTTTTTTATATTTACGGGTTTCATTGATGAAGCTACTTTTAAAATAAAGTTTGTTTGTCTGCACAAAAAAGCAGGTGTTTGAAGAATGTCGACACAATCAGCTACTTCATCAATTGGTGTGTCTTCATGGACATCTGTTAAGACTGGTACTTTAAAAGTATTTTTTATTTTTTCCAATATTTGTAGACCTTTTTCCATACCCACTCCTCTTTTAGCATCAACAGATGATCTATTAGCTTTATCAAAAGAAGCTTTAAATATATAAGATATAGGCATATCCCTGGTAAGAGTACACATAAAATCAGCAATTTTCATTGAAGATTCTTCTGATTCTATTGCGCATGGCCCTGAAATTAGAGTTAAGTTTTTTGATTTACCTATAGTAATCATGATTAATTTATTTTCCTTTCTAAAGAAGCTGATATAAAACCATTAAATAAAGGGTGTCCTTCTATTGGTGAGGATGTAAACTCTGGATGAAATTGACAAGCTAAATACCACGGGTGATTTTTAAGTTCTATAATTTCTATCAAATTTCCTTTTTTTGATATGCCACTAAAAATTAAACCACTATCATTGAAGTAATTTACAAAATTGCTATTAACTTCATATCTATGTCTATGTCGTTCTTTTACAGTTAATTTTTTATACATTTTATATGCAAGAGAATTTTTTTCTATATTACAAGTTTGTGAGCCTAGCCTCATGGTTCCGCCTAAATTATTTTTATCTACAATGATATTTTTTCCAGAACTATCTTTCCATTCTTCAACTAATGCAATTACTGGGTTTTTTGTTTTTATATCAAATTCAGTGCTATTAGCCTTGGCAAGTTTAATAACATTTCTAGAAAATTCTATAATTGATATCTGCAGACCTAAACAAATACCAAAGTATGGTATGTTGTTAGTTCTTGCAAAATTTGCTGCCAATACTTTCCCTTCTATTCCTCTGTCACCAAAACCTCCCGGGACTAATATGCCACTCATTTCTCTAAGAGTTTTTATATTTTTTTTATTAATTTTTTCTGAGTCTAAGTATTGTATATCGACTGTTACTCCATTTATTATTCCAGCATGATATAAAGCTTCATTAAGTGATTTATATGAATCCTCAAGATCAACATATTTTCCAATCATGGCAATTTTTATTACTTTTTTACATTTACTAACTTTTTTTCTATAATCTTGCCATGGTTTTAAATTAAGAGGTTTGCTTTTAATTTTTAATTTAGACAACATGTAATTGTCAATATTTTGTTCTTTTAACAATATGGGTATATCATAGATTGATTTTGCATCAACAGCTGAGAATACAGCGTCTTTTGAAACATTTGTAAATAATGCTAACTTTTCTTTTAACTTGTTATTTATTTTATCTTTTCCTCTACATAATAGAATGTCTGGTTGTATTCCAATTGATCTTAATTCTTTAACTGAATGTTGAGTTGGTTTAGTTTTAATTTCTTTTGTGACTTCTATGTATGGTAATAAAGTCAAGTGAATAAATAAAGCCTTTGACTCACCTAACTCCAAGCTAAACTGCCTTATAGCTTCAAGAAATGGAAGAGACTCAATATCACCAACAGTCCCTCCGACTTCCACAAATGCAATATCAGATTTTTTTGAACCAATTTTTATTAATTTTTTTATTTCATCAGTAATATGTGGAATCACCTGTACAGTGCTACCCAAATAATCACCTTTTCTCTCTTTATTAATAACATTAGAATATACTCTACCAGCCGTAACATTGCTGTCTTGCGACATTTGGATTCCAACAAATCTTTCGTAATGACCTAAATCCAAGTCAGTTTCTGCCCCATCATCAGTTACAAATACTTCTCCGTGCTGAATTGGACTCATTGTGCCAGGATCTAAATTAATATATGGGTCCAATTTTTGCAGTGAAACCTTAAATCCTCTTAATTTGAATAGTGACGCTAGGGAGGCGGCCGCTATACCCTTTCCAAGGGAAGATACAACTCCACCAGTGATAAATACATATCTTGTCATACTTTACTACCAAGAGTATAGACGATATCGAGAAGGAAATATATATTTTTTATAACCAAAAAAAGTAAGAAATTTTATTTTTTAGTACTTTTTATTAATAGGGTATTTTTATCTTTAGTAATAGACACATCATTAAAAATAAATAAAGGGTTTGAATCATTATTAGTTTTCATTATTTTAATAATTTCATTAATTTGTCTTAAGTTTAATATAGTCCCATTAAACTTGTGCACCCATTCATGAATAATTAAAACTTTCAAATAACCTTCTTCTTTATTTAACAGATTTATAGAAATTTGTGTTTCGCTTTTATTAGAATATTTATGTAATAATTCACCAATATGTTTGTCCAAAAATTGAGATTGAATATGTAGCGCAGTTATATTATTAGAAATGTTTTTATCAAGAGAAGCCCAACGTGTCTTCAATAGAGGTAATATTTTATTTCTTAGGAAATTTCTATCATATTTATCATTTTTATTTGATGTATCTTCTACATAAGATATATTGTTATTGTTCTGATATTCTTTTATTAAAGATTTTGGACAATCAAGAAGAGGTCTCAAAATATATTTTTTATTCATTATGGATAAGGACTTTATCCCAGACAAACCTCTTGATGCTGAGCCACGTAACAACCTTAAGAAAAAAGTTTCAATTTGATCATCTAAATGATGGGCAGTAACAATAATTTCATCATCCTTGCATTCTTTGGTTATTTTGTCATATCTTTTTATTCTGCACTGTTCTTCAATATTTGATTTATTATTTATTTCTATATCAAATGATAAATGTTCAAAACCATATTGTTTAGATATATTTTTACAATGATCCTTATATAATTTGGCAGAATCAGATAGGTTGTGGTTTATGTGTATAGATCTGAGTGTTATGTTATTTTTTATACTTAACATATTAAAACAATGAAGTAATACCGAAGAATCTATTCCCCCACTATAAGCAATTAAAAACTTTGTTGAAGGTGTGTCTAAAATAGATTTCTTACAAATATCTAATAATTTATTAGATTTCAAATTCACCATAAGACCCTATTTTTTTCTTCCTTTGTAAAATAAGCTCATCAATATTAATTTCTGTAATTTCATCTAATAAATTTACTAAGTTTATTTTCAATGATGAACTCATAGCGGTTAAATCTCTGTGAGCGCCTCCTAAGGGTTCAGGTATTATTAAATCTATTAATTTATGGTTTAATAGCTTTCCTGATGTAATGCATAGCGCCTCTGCAGCTTGCTCTGCTTTTTTTGAGTCTTTCCATAAAATTGATGCACACCCTTCTGGGCTTATCACAGAATATATACTATTTTGTAACATACAAATTCTATCTCCTACGCCGATTGCTAATGCGCCACCGGAACCTCCTTCTCCTATAATTATAGAAATGATTGGGGTTTTTAGGTTTGACATAATAAATAAGTTTTCTGCTATTGCTTGGCTTTGGTTTCTTGATTCTGCGTCTATTCCTGGGTAAGCGCCAGGGGTGTCAATAAAAGTAACTACTGGTAGATTAAATTTTTCGGCAAGCTTCATCATTCTAAGTGCCTTGCGATAACCTTCAGGTTTTGACATTCCAAAATTTCTCATTACCTTCTCTTTCGCATCACGGCCTTTTTGATGCCCTATGAATACAATATTATGATTATCAATTTTTGCTAAACCAGATACAATCGCAGGGTCGTCTCCAAACATTCTATCTCCATGCAATTCATTAAAAGAATCAAATATATTTGGAATATAATCTAGAGAATAAGGTCTGAGCGGGTGTCTTGCAAGTTGAGAAATTTGCCAGTCAGAAAGATTATTAAAAATTTTTTGAGTTAAATTTTGACATTCTTTATTTAATTTTTCCATAGCTGCCTCGCTTTTAGCGGTTTTCTCAGGATCATTATGGAGTTGCTTTATTTTATTTTCTAGTTCTAGTAGTGGTTGCTCAAAATCTAGATAGTTTGGGTTAAATTCTTTCATTATTCAAATAATTATAAACAAATAATTGAAAATAACTATTGATATTTCACTATAATATTTTCTCTTCCTAATAAATCAGACAAATTATTAATTAAAATAGATGATGGGTGAATATGCCATTCATCATTTACATTTAATGGCACTACATGCGTTTCATTTATGCATTTTATAGTTAATGGGCATTTTCCATTCTTGTGCGGTTCTAATAAATTAGTAAGTTGACTTAGAATTTTGTCATTAGATAAATCTGGAGTAATTAAAAGCTCTATTCTTTTAGAATATTTTTGTCTTACAATTTCAATATCGACAATACTAGTTGCTTTTAAACTTAAAGATCCATTGTAATCATCAACAGTTAATGTACCTGATAAAAATAAAACTTCATCTTCTTTTATCATATCCTGATATCTTTCATAGATGTCAGGATAAATTACAACTTCTAATCTAGCTGATGAATCATCAATGGTTATAATATTAATAAATTTATCTTTCCCTGTTCTCTGTAATCTAGTATTTGTTATTACTCCGCTTACTGTGATTTGTTCAGAATAATTTGGGTCTTTATTTATATTGTATTTTTCAAAATAAGATTTTATATTTTTTATTGACATAGATTGAATTTCAGGTAAAAACTCATTTATTGGGTGTCCGCTTAAATATAAACCTGATACTTTTTTTTCAAGTGACAATATTTTTAATCTTGACTCCATTGTATTTTTAACTTGGTATTTAGTTAAATCTAAATTATTATCTACTGAAAAAGAATCAGATTTGTTTTCAAAAAGTTCTTGTTGTCCAGATGTTTTGGATACTTGTTTTTGTTGTCCGTATGATATAGCTTTCGCCAGTAAATTTTTCATAACTAATCTATTTTCATTAAAAATATCACATGAGCCAGAATAAATTAAAGCATCTAAAGTTCCGATGTTTATGATGTTATGAGATATTCTTTCACAAAAATCAAATAAGTTTAAATATGGGCCATTCTTATTTCTTTCTTCAACGATATGCTTTACCGCATTCAAACCAACGCCTTTTATAGCTCCCAGACCATATAAAATGGAAGTTTCGTTAACGGACTCAAAATTGTAGTCAGATTTATTTATATTTGGTTTGTCTATATTTATATTTATTTCATTGGCTGCATCAATAAGAGATATTACTTTATCAGTGTTGTCCATATCAGATGAAAGGGCAGAAGCTAGGAATTCAGATGCATGATAAGTTTTTAAATATGCCGTTTGATACGAAATATACGCATAAGCAACTGAGTGAGATTTATTAAACCCATACCCAGCAAACTTTTCCATTTTTGAAAATATTGAATTAGCAATTGATGAGCTAACACCTTTAGCTATTGCGCCATCAATAAATTTCTGCCTATGCTCCTCCATTTCTTTCTTCTTCTTTTTGCCCATTGCTCTTCTTAATAGATCTGCTTGACCTAATGTGTAATTAGCTAATGTTCTTGAAATTTCCATTACTTGTTCTTGATACAAGATTAATCCATAAGTGCTAGAAAGTATTGGTTCTAATAATGGATGTTCGTAATTAATTTTTTTGCCGTGTTTATTGCTAATAAAATCATCGACCATGTTCGTCCCTAATGGCCCTGGTCGATATAATGCGACCAATGATACTATGTCATCAAAACAATCTGGTTTAAGTTGCCCCATATACCTTCTCATTCCAGATGACTCAAGTTGAAAAACCCCTGTAGTTAATGTTTTTTGGAGAAGATCAAAAACTTTTTTATCATCTAGGTTAATGTTATTAATATTAATTTCTTTATTTGTTTTATCTTTTATATTTTTGACGGTTCTATCTATAATGCTAAGAGTTCTAAGTCCTAATATATCAAACTTAACTAATCCAAGTTTTTCTATATCATCTTTATCGTATTGCGTGACTAACTCATTGCTTTCTTCAACTCTATACAAAGGAACATAATTATTTATGTTATCGCGACTAATTACTATACCTGCAGCATGTTTACCAACATTTCTAGGCAGTCCTTCAAGTTTTTTAGAAGTGTCAATAAGATTTTTTATTTCTTCATTTTTATTATATTCTTTTTTTAACTCTATGTTTTGGCTCATTCCATCATCTATAGTAATCCCTGGCCCAAATGGAATTAATTTAGCAATACGATCAACAAATGTATAGCTCATACCTAAAACCCTTCCCACGTCTCTAATGACTGCTCTAGCTGACAAAGAATTATAAGTTATAATTTGTGAAACTTTATTCTCCCCATATAAATCTGTTATATGTTCGATAATTTTTTGTCTATTTACCATACAAAAATCTATGTCAAAATCAGGCATAGACTTTCTTTCTGGGTTTAAAAATCTTTCAAAAAGAAGCTCATGCTCAATTGGATCAATTGTTGTAATATTTAACGCATAAGCAACTAAAGACCCTGCTCCTGACCCTCTACCTGGCCCAACAGGTATATTATTATTTTTTGCCCAAGAAATAAATTCATGCACTATTAAAAAATAACTAACAAAGTCCATTTTTTTTATTACTTCTATTTCCTTATTCAATCTATTTTTATAAACATCTTTTACATTATCTTTGCTCTTTTTTAAAATTGTGTTTAAACCTTTATTTACAACATGGTCAAAATAATCATCTGAAGATGCTCCTTTAGGCGCATTAAATGAAGGTAAATGATAAGTATCAAGATCTAGATGCAGATTACATCTTTGTGTTATTTCTTTAATATTTTGTATAGCATCAGGAATATCACTAAATAATTCGTCCATTAATTCTTCTGATTTAAAATATTGTTCATTCGTATAATCTGTTTGACTATTTCTATCATCTAATTTTATTTTTTTATTTATGCATACTTTTATTTCATGTGCTTCAAAATCAGATGATTCTAAAAACATGACATTATTTGTTGCCACAATAGGAGAATCAGTTTTTTCAGCAATACTTAAGAGCATATTGTTATATTGACCTTCAAATTTATGATTTGTTCTTTGTATCTCTATAAAGATTCTATTATTAAAAAAAGATTTTAGAGTTTTATAATTATTTAGAATATTATTGTCCATTTCTATAAGATTTTTACCCAGTATACCTTCTCTTCCACCGGTTAAAATAATCAAACCTTCGTTAAAGTTCTTCAGCAAATCAATGCTGCACTGTATCTTATGATTACTTTTTTTGTCTACATGAATTTTATGAAGAATATTAATTAAATTATGATATCCAGTTTTATTTTGACAAATAATTGTAATGTTTCGAGAATTATTTATATTGCTAAATTCTTTTAATGGTATTTGACACCCAATAATGGGCTTAATTTTATTTTCTATGCATTTTTGATAAAATTTTATAACCTCAAACACATTCAAATAATCAGTTATTGCTAATGATGTTATTTTGCGGGATTTTGCTAATTTAATTAATTTATCAACATTAATAGTACTATTAATTAGAGAGTGTGCTGTACGTAAATTTAAATGTGTAAAGTTATTTTTCATTATTATATTTCTGTCTTTAAAGGGGCAAAACTCATTCTATGATAAATGGAGGGACCAAACATATCAATTGCAAGAAGATGTTGTTTTGTTCCATATCCTTTATGTTTTGAAAATCCATAAGCTTTAATTTTATTATCTAGACTTTTCATTACATTATCACGTAATACCTTTGCAACAATTGATGCAGCTGATATTTCTGGTAATAACTGATCACCTTTCACTACGCAAGTTGTGTTAATTTTTGTATCAGGTTTATGTAAACCATCAATTACTAATTTGGTTGGTAACTTCACAAGATTATTAATAGCCCTTTTCATCGATAATAATGTAGCATTATGAATATTTAATTGGTCTATTTCATCATTGGGTGACACGCCAATGCCTACAGAAATACAATTATTCAGAATATATGAAGCTAAGAAAGACCTTTTTTTTTCAGTTAATAATTTAGAATCTTTCAATATGCTTCTATCTATTGATTCATTTAGTATAATAGCGGCTGATATTACTGGGCCTGCTAAACACCCTCTTCCAACTTCATCTACACCTGCTAAAATTTGGCTTGTCATAAAT